>OEIU01000135.1_pt1 | contig 74938 bp, 61 predicted proteins | sample 1539221 | NCBI WGS metagenome assembly OEIU01 (sample SAMN03792071, study PRJEB22550) | activated sludge metagenome | feature: wastewater treatment plant; material: activated sludge; isolation source: Wastewater treatment plant of a petroleum refinery complex | place: Argentina: Zarate | collected...
CACCGGTACCTTTTGCGCCTCCTCGCCGTCACGGATGGATAATGCGATTGCCCTGTCGAAGACCCCGCGTTTTTTCGGCGCAAACGATCTCCGGGCCCTGGACATACTCGGGTGGGGCCTCGATCCGGCTGCCAACGGAAACTACTCGTTTCCCTCGTACTCACTGAACAACTCTAGCCCCTCCGCCGGGCAAGTGCTCGCAAGCGGTGCGAACGGAACACACCCAGTCTTTGCGTGGTCAGACACGGGAGTGCCCTATTCTTATTCCATCCATGTATTCCGCGGAACTGAGCCCGATCAGGACAATGGATTCTACGAGGTCGAGGAATTAGGCGGGACCTTATTCGTTTCTGATGTCTGGTTCCCGTACGGCATTTACTCGTTCTACGTCACTGCTGACTACGACGACGGGTATATGGTTTCGGACACCACAGTCTTCGTGGTGGCGTGTCCGGCGGACTTCAACCTCTCCGGCGGAATTGAGACTCAGGACATCTTCGATTTTCTAAACGCTTGGCTCGCCGGGGACCCGCGGGCTGACTTTAACCAAGTTGACGGGCTTACTACCCAGGACATATTCGATTACTTGAATGCATGGTTTGCCGGATGTCCATGACGGCAGGTTTCCGAGACGCGGAGTCCGCGGCGCGGAGTGTGAGCCCTTCGAGCGGATTCCGCGCGTTCACTTTTGCCGAAGCCCTGATCAGCATCGCCGTTGTGGCCCTGCTCATCGCCATCTCACTCCCGTCGCTCTCGGAGTCGCGTCGGGCCGCCCGGACGGCAGTCTGCCTCATGAACCACCGGCAGATCGTCGCCGGATGGGCAGCCTATATCAACGACTACCACACCTTTCCCTTCGGTTGGGACGCGGCTGGCTACCGCACCCACGAGCGCTGGGGATGGGGTGGCGTCAACTGGTATCCATCGACGGGGATCGTTCCCGGTTTCAACGTCCTTGCGGATCGGCCGCTCAACCCCTATCTGGGCGATGGGCGCCGGATCGAGTATCGTCTCTCTGTGTTCCGATGTCCCTGCGATAATGGGACTCGCGAGTACGGGACGGACACCACTAGTTTGCCCGCGCTCGGTGCGACCAGCGTCTCCGGGGAGACTACAACTAACTTTGGCGTCGTGGGCACTAGTTACGAGTGCAACGAGTGGATGTATTGCAGGCCCGGCGTCCGCGACGGCTGGGGCCTGTTCCCAGCGCTCCCGAACCATCGCTCGAACCAGTCGCCCGATCATGTGGCGGTTTCGCCGTCCCGCTTTGTCGTGCTCGCCGATTCGGGTCCCGTCAATTGGATGCAGTCAACGATGGCGGAACGTCAGAACCACCTCGGCGGTAACTGGTGGCACGGAGCCGAGCGCGGGCCCATGGGCTTCCTCGACGGCTCTGCCCGATTGGAGAAATCCGGCAGGTTGGTCTGTGGGCAGTACTCCTTTCACATGATCCCATTTCCCAGTCCAAATGCCAGTTGGCGTCGTCCCGGCCAGCCCTAGGACACTTCACGGTGAACGATTTGTTTCTTGGGTGTGTGGCCCCACGATGATCCGTGCCACCACCTTCCGGCGATTCGCCGGAAGGTGGTGCCGGGGGGCGTCGGCCATGTCCGACGCTCCGTGACCTCCGCCTGATGCGCTTCCATCGGGTGTTGATGGGCGTGCAACAGCCGCTGTTGCGCTCACACCGATCGCTGATGCGGCCCGCCCGACGGCTGGTGCGCTCACATGAGCCGCTAATGAGGCCCACACAACCCCAGATGAGCGCTCAGAAATGATTTCTGAGCGCTCAACAATCGCTGATGCGCGCACAACAACGCTTGTTGCGCGCAGGGAGCGGGCTGGTGCGGGTCCGAAAACCGTGGAATACCGCCCGATGCGGGTGTGAAAATGCGCAAGACGTGCGGTGCTGAACGATTGTGCGGCCTGAGCGGACCCGCGTTGTGGGGATCACGCTGGGGAAAACAGGCCTGCGCGGCATTCTCGGAATATTCCGCACATTCCGCACACGCGGCTCAACCCGCGAACTCGGCACGACGATGACGGCCACCGAAAAGTCGGCTCGGGCTTCTGGTGTTGCGTGTTCGGGAGCGTTTCCCGGTGCGTCTTCGCTCATGTGTTCCTGGCGTTCGAGACGAACGCGCCGAGCCATCCTCTTGCTCCTCCATCGCGGAGGGGAAAGGTCCGGTGATGTATGGGCACAGTCTTGCCCAGTGACAATCGTGAGATGGTGCTGTTCGGTTCCATGCACGTCGATCCGTGGACGACCAACAAGGTGGCCCTCTCCCTCAGCGATGCGCAGGTGCTGGCGATGAAGAACCTGTCGCTGACCGCGTCGGACGCCCTCGACGCCGCCGAGGTCGCGCGGCAGTCGGCCAAGGCCGCCACCGAGACGTACTACGCGGCCGTGCGGGCCCTGCGCACCAAGGCCGCCGAGTGCGTGCGCGTCATCCAGAACACCGCGAAGACCACCAACAACCCCGCGCTCTACGGCCTGGCCCAGATCCCCGCCCCCGATCCGCGCTCCCACACCGGCACGCCCCCCGCGCGGCCGACCGATGTGCGCGCCGGGCTGAACTCCGACGGCTCCATCACGCTCACGTGGAAGTGCGCCAACCCGCGCGGCGTGTCGCGCGTGATCTACTTCGTCAAGCGCAAGCTCAACGGCGAATCCGACTACTCCCTCTTCGACACCGTGGGCGAGAAGTCCTGCACCGACGCGACGATCCCGCGCTCGACGGGCGGCGCCTCGTACATCATCACCGGCAAGGCCGGCTCCCTCAGCGGCCCCTCCAGCGAGCAGTTCACCGTCACCTTCGGCGTCGGGGGCGGCGGGGCGATCGTGATGACCACCAGCGCGGATGGGTCCATGAAACTGGCGGCGTGAAGAAGATTCACCACAGAGACACAGAGGCACAGAGAGAAGCAAGGCGGAGAGAGCGCGTGTGTTCAAATAAAGACAGCCCGGGCAAGCGCCCGGGCTGTTGTTCTTCCATCCCCACACCACCCCGCTCCCGCCTTCTCTTTCTTCTTCTCCGTGTCTCTGTGCCTCTGTGGTGAATCCGGATCGGCGGATGTGATCCACCCTGCGCGCTTACCATCCGCCCCCATGTCCACCCCCACCCCCCCGACTCTTCCGCTTGCAGAGCATCGCGTATCTCGTCCCGGCCGCGGCGTCGTGCATCGCTGGCGCGAGACGCTTATTCCCACCGCCCGCGAAGCCCCGACCGACGCCGAGTCGCCGTCGCACATCCTCCTCAGCCGCGCCGGATACATCCGCAAACTCGGCTCGGGCATCTACGACTATCTCCCCCTCGCCCACCGCTCCCTCCAGAAGATCTCCCGCATCGTCCGCGACGAGATGGACGCGGCCGGCGCCAGCGAACTCACCCTCCCCGTCATGCTTCCCATCGAGCTCTACGCCGGCACCAAACGCGATGTGGACTACGGCGACCTCCTCTTCAAGGTCACCGACCGCAAGGGCGCCGTCAGCGCCCTCGGCCCCACCCACGAGGAGCCCATCACCGAACTCACCATGGCCGGCGTCACCTCCTACAAGCAACTCCCCCTCACCCTCTACCAGGTCCAGACCAAGTTCCGCGATGAGGCCCGCCCGCGCTCCGGCATCCTGCGCGGCCGCGAGTTCATCATGAAGGACGCCTACTCCTTCCACCTCAATGTCGACGGCGACGGCGGCCTCAATCAGATCTACGACGCGATGTACCGCGCCTACTCCAACATCTTCACCCGCTGCGGCCTCTCGTTCACCATCGTCGAGGCCGAGAGCGGCCCCATCGGCGGCTCCGCCTCCCACGAGTTCATGGTCAACGCCGAGAGCGGCGAGGACACCATCCTCAAGTGCCCCGCCTCCGGCTACGCCGCCAACGTCGAGAAGTGCGACATCGGCCCCCGTCCCGCCCCCTCCAAGGGCTACTTCGTCGGCGACCCCAGCGGCACGCTCGAAGAGGTCCACACCCCCGGCTGCCCGGGCATCGAGGATGTGGTGAAGTTCCTCAAGGTCAAGCCCCAGCACATGCTCAAGTGCGTCCTCTTCAAGGTCAACTCCACACCCGAAGACCTTGCCAAGTTCGGTGAGGAATACATCCTCGCCGTCGTGCGCGGCGACCACGACGTCAACGAGGGCAAGGTCAAGGCCGCCGCCGAGGTCAAGTCCATCTCCCTCGCCGACCCCGCCGACGCCATCAAGAAGGGCTTCGCCATCGGCTTCGTCTCCCCCCGCGCCGCCGTAGGCAAGAAGGGCGTCCTCCTCCTCGTCGATCGCGATGCCGCCATCTCCTTTGACGACGCGGCCGGCAAGGCGAAGTTCTGGGTCACCGGCGGCGACAAGAAGGACTACCACGTCAAGCACTTCAACTGGCAGCGAGATTTGGGCAAGGACCCGACCGCCAAGGACGACTACCTCCTCGTCACCGACGTCCGCAACGCCATCGCCGGCGACCCATCCCCCAAGGACCCCGCCGCCAAACTCGAAACCGGCCGCGGCATCGAGGTCGGCCACATCTTCAAGCTCGGTTCCAAGTACTCCGACGCCATGGGCTTCTCCGTCCTCGGCCCCGACCAGCAGAAGCACTCGGTCATCATGGGCTGCTACGGCATCGGCGTCAGCCGCACCATGGCCGCCAGCGTCGAGCAGAACCACGACGCCGACGGCATCATCTGGCCCGCCGCCATCGCCCCCTACCACGCCCTCGTCGTCCTCATGAAGCACGACGACCCCAAGCACCTCGACGCGGCCAGGTCCGTCGCCGCCACCCTCGCCGCCGCCGGCTACGACGTCCTCATCGACGACCGCGACGAGCGCCCCGGCGTCAAGTTCAAGGACGCCGACCTCATCGGCCTCCCCCTCCGCATCACCATCGGCGACAAGGCCCTCGAGCAAGGCGGCGTCGAGTTCAAGGCCCGCAACGACAAGGGGAAAGGGGAGGTCGTTCCCACGGCCTCGATCGTCGAGAAAGCCACCGCCGTGCTCGGTCCCGCCGCGTAGGCGATTCTCTTCCCTTGGTATCAGAGGCATCGCGCATGGCCCCCACATCCTCGCGACGTCTCTGGGCACGCATCGAACGGGCGTGGACGTTCCTCTGCTGCTGGTTCGTCGCGCCCCTCTCCCTCGCGGTCCTCGTCGCCACCGTCGCTTCCATGTGGGAACAGGTCCGCCTCTTCATTCCCTACGGACCCAGCATCGGCTTCGACCAAACCACCCTCGTCATCGAGCGTGAGTTTCCCAACACCCTCGGCTACCGATACGTCGGCTCCGCCGGCGAACGGCCGATCTTCTTGTCGCAGTCCTTTGTCGTCGCCTGGAGCCCCCACCCCGACGCCGACTCACAACTCCGCCGGGACAAGAACCGCTGGTGGCTCCCCTCCTTCGGCACCCACCGATTCAACGCCGCCGCCGCGTGCTATTTCCTCCGCCTCCCCGCCCCGCTCCTCTGGGTCATCCTCACCCTGCCGAGCGTTCGCGCCTGGCACGCTCGCCTGCAGCGGCGCGGCAAGGACCGTTGCAAATCCTGTGGCTACCACCTCGCGGGTCTCTCGTCCACCAGTTCCTGCCCCGAGTGCGGTTCTCGCATCCCCGACGGCGCCGCCCACTAAACCCACGCGAGGGCGCACGCCCCGGACGCGCTACCCCAACCCCCCATGCCCCACACCAACACCAAAACCGCCCGCCGCCGCCTCGTCTCCTACGCCTCCCTCGCCGACCTCTCCAAAGACCTCGACAAAGTCGAGGCCGCCCACCGCGCCGGCACCCTCAAGCCCCTCGGCAACCACCAGCCCGGCCCGGTCCTCGGCCACATCGCCATCGCCATCCGGGGCTCGTTCGACTCTCTCGCCGCGCTCAACCGCGCCGCCCCCCTCTGGCTCCGCGTCATCGGCCCCTTCGTGAAGTCCCGCGTCCTCGCCTCCCCCCTCCGTCCCGGCGTCCGCATGAGCCCCGCCGCCGAGGCCGCCCTCTGGGACCACACCCTCACCTTCGAGCGTGCCCTCGATCTTCTCCGCACCCAGGTCTCTCGACTCGGCGCCCCCGGCGCATCCCCGAGCGCAACCCACCCGATCTTCGGCAAACTCACCCCCGCCGAGTGGCAGACCTTCCACCTCCGCCACGCCGAACTCCACATGAGTTTCCTCCAGCCCTGACCCGATAGGATTTCCCATGAGCGGATGCCACGACAGTTCATGGGCCGAGGAAGCCCTCGCGCAAGCCCAGTCCGCCCTCGCCGCCCTCGCCGCCGACGGCGCCGCCGTCAAACGCATCCAGATCGTCGCCCACACCCTCGCCGAGTGCTTCGAGTCCGGCGGCAAGGCCCTCATTTGCGGCAACGGCGGTTCCTCCGCCGACGCCATGCACTTCGCCGAAGAACTCACCGGACGCTTCCGCAAGGAGCGCCCCGCCCTCCCAGCCCTCGCCTGCACCGACCCCGGCCACCTCACCTGCGCCGCCAACGACTACGGCTTCCAGAACGTCTTCTCCCGCTGGATCGAGGCCCACGGCCGGCGCGCCGACGTCGTCATCGTCCTCTCCACCAGCGGCAACAGCGACAACATCCTCCGCGCCGTCCGCGCCGCCCAGGAGCAGGGCTGCAAAACCGTCTCCCTCCTCGGCAAGGGCGGCGGAAAACTCGCCGGCCAGTGCGACTTCGAGTGGATCGTCCCCGGCGACCACAGCGACCGCATCCAGGAGCTCCACATGCTCATCCTGCACGCCATCATCGAGGGGATCGAGCGGACCCTGTACCCCGACCTGTACGAGTAGCCCCTCCCCTCGGGTGGGCCCGGTCCGCCGGCATCGGATACACATCCAGCACCACCTCCGGCAGCGGCCTCGCCGGTCGGGCGATCGCGATCTGCCGCGGCACGATCTCCACGGGCGCCGACCCCGGAACATGCAGCCGCACGCGCGTGAACACCCGCGTCACGCCCGCCTCCGGCGTCTCGAACAGCACCACCCGGTCCCACGCGATCGACCGCCCCTGCGCCCCGCACGCCGGTAGAAGCTCGACGAGGTTCTCCGGCTTGGGCCGCGCCGACTTGGCCCGGATCAACCCCGCGTGCAGCGGGTCCACCGGAGAGAGCCACAGACTCTCCGCCACCCCCGGCCCCGTCTGAAACGTGTACACGCCCCGCGACCGCAGCGCGGCCTGCGCCCGCCACCCCGCGGCAAACTCCCAGTACCAGCACGGCTGGAAATACCCGTCGAACCGGCCCGACCCCGTCAACACCGACCGACTCTCTATGCGAACCGGGACCAGGAACGTCTCCGGCTCGATGGTCGAACCCACGGCCTCGACGATCGGCCGGATCTCGGCCCGATCCAGCGCGCACCGGCGCTGCAAGTTCGCCTCCACCCCGATCCACACCACCAGCGCAACGCCGACCACGCCCGCCACCGCCGCCCGAACCAGCATGCCGATGCCCCGCACCCGTCGCGACCCGCCGGTGCCCACCCCCGCGACGACCAGCCCCGCCGCCCCCGCCAGCGCCATCGCGCACCCGATCGAGGGCACGTAGTACAACCGCGAAGAGGTCACCGAATGCGCGGCCACGACCGGAATCCACGAGGCCACCATCCACGCCAGCCCCAGCACGACCAGCCACACGCACGCGCTCGTTCTGGGCCGGTCCGACCCCGCGACGCTCTCACGGCGACCACACACCCACGCCGCCGCCGCGATGCCCAGCACTGCCACGCCCGCCGCCGCCATCCCCGGATGGCCCTCGATCGCCCGCACACCCTCCGCAAAGGCGCCCCGCGCAAAGTCCCGCATCGCCATGTCGCCCGGGATCTTGTGCACCAGATCATCCAGTCGCTCGGCCAGCGGCGGGTGCGCCGCCCGCTTCACTCCCGGGGGCGGGCGCAGGCTCTGATGCCTGAAAAACCCCCACAAGTACACCCCAAGCCCGACGCCCACCGCCACCACCGGCATCGCCGATCGCCGCAGGCGCTCGATCCGCGTCGAGCCCCCGGCCAGTCCCACCACCATCACCGCCAGCGGAAGCGCGGCCAGCGCCCCCGGCGGCTGCTCGTTGAACGCCGCCGCACACCACGCCGCCCCGCCCAGCGCCCCAAGCACCGCCGCCCGGCGCACCCCGCCGACCGGCTCCCGGTTCGCAAGCCACCCCACATACGTGTGCCAGATCCCCATCACCAGCACCACCGACATGAGCGTGCAGATAATCGAACTCCACAGCACCGCCTCAAAGTGCACCGGATACACCATGAACAGCAGCGCGCACGGCCCCGCGATCGCCGCTGGAACGCGAAACTTCCTCAGCAGCCCATACAGCAAACCAACGACCGCCGCGTGCAGCCCCGCGCTGATCGCGTGCATCGCCCACGGATGATCCCACAGCGTCGTCACGATCGGCGGCAACACCCGCCGCGTCATCGGCCGCCACAGGTGCCACGGCCGGTTCATCACCAGCGCGCCGATCTCCCCCGTCACCGGATCGCGCTGATTCAGAAAATAATCGTCGTTATACACCCCCGTGTCCCCGACGAAGAACGTCGCCACCACCAGCACCGCCAAAAACGCCGCCACCGGAACCACCCGCCGGAATCCGAAACTGGTTGCCGGGGTGTCCATAGGTGCCTGGAGTGCGATATCACGCCGTCCGCCGCGGCCGCCCCGGCCACAGCAACCGCACCGGCCCCATCAGCCACGTCGAAACCTCCGCCAGCGCGTGCAGCCGCAGTTTCAGCCGCAGCCGCCGCAGCGCCCCGTCGTCCGGGTCCACCAGCAGCGCCTGGTGCACCCAGTACCGCGCCTTGGACCACTGCCCCTCGAGCATGCACGCCACCGCCATGTTGTGCAGCGCGGGCACGTACTTCGCATCGATCTTCAGCACCCGCCGGCACACATCCATCCCCGCCTCCCGCTCGCCCAACTCAAAGAGCGACACGCTCAGCAAGTGCTGCGACGGCGCATCGTTCGGGTGCAGGTCCGCCAGCCGACCCAGCACCCGCCGCGCCTCCCCCGTCATGCTCGCCGTCAGCAGCGTCCGCCCCAGGCTCTCCAGCGCATCGGCATCGAACGCCCCGGCGTTCTGGTTGAAGTCCTCCAGCTCCTGCATCAGCAGCTCTCGCGCCGCCTCCCCGTCCCCCTCGCCCCGCCGCTCCAAGAGCAGCCCCGCCAGCCGCCGGCGCGCCGGCGCATGCTTCTGATTCAGCCGCAGCACCACCGCAAACTGATCCCGCGCCGAGTCGATCAATCCCTGCCGCTCCGCCAGATCGGCGAGATAGAAGTGCGCATCCGGATTGTCCGTCTCCAGTTCAAGCACCCGCCGGAACTTCTCCCCCGCCTCCGGCAGCCGGTTCATCCGCACCAGCAGGCACCCGAGGTCCAGCAGCGTCGCGATGTCCCCCGGATCGTTGCGCAGCTCCCGCAGAAACAACTGCCGCGCCCGCTCCAGCCGCCCCGTCGCCGCGTACGCATCCGCCAGCCGCGCATGGATCCCCGGCAGCCCCGGGTCCAGCGTCGCCGCCTCCCGCAAGCACCACACCGCCTTCTCGTGCATCCCCCGCGCCAGCAGCGAATCCGCCAGAAACACGTACGCGTCCGGGTTCTTCGGGTCGCACTGCTGGGCCATGTAGAACATGACCTCAGCCTGCTCGTGGTCCCCCAGCCGCTGATACGCCTCCACCCGGTTCACAAACGACGCCGCGTTGTGCGCATCCAGCCGCTCGGCCCTCTCAAACCACCCGATCGCCTCCCGCGCCTGGTTCGTCCGCAGCAGGTTGATCCCCGCCATGATCGCGATCTGCGCATCATCCGGCTGCAGCGTGTGGCAATCCGCCAGCGCCCGCACCGCATCCTCATACCGCCCCGCCGCCTCCAGCGTCAGCGCCAGGTTGAAGTGCCACTCCGCCCGCTCCGGATCGATCGCCAGCGCCTCCCGAAGCGCAGACTCCGCGTCCGCCCACCGCCCGGCCTCAAAGGCCTGGTGCGCCCGCTCCACGTGGCCCTCGGCATCGACCCAGTCGTTCATGCGCCGTCTTCCGTGACACGGACGATCCGCCGTCCATGTGTGATCCCATCCCAACCCGCGAATCCTAGCGGCCGCACCGCCGCCAGTATCCCTCACGAGCCGCGGGTGGTTTCCTGCCGCGCCTTCGCCGACCGATTCGTCGCCCGCGTGGCCCCGGACCGCAGATTCGTGGGGAGCGATCCCATCGCCGCCTCCGCCGTATCAAACCCCGCCGACGGGTCCAGCCCCCGATTCAGCCACGCATCCCACTTCGCATCCAGCCGACGCACCAGCCGCCCCGCAGGAATCAGCGGATGCTCCGCCCGAAGCCCCGTGATCAACTGATATCCGATTTCCACCACCGACCGGATCTCATCCCGCAGCGTCTCCATCGTCGGCCGCTGCCCGTTGTGCAGCGCCCGCGCCAGCCCATACAACTCCACAAGCAGCGACCCCCGCCGGTCCACCAGCACCTCATCCATCGAGATCGGCCCATGGCACCCGACCGCCCGCGCCACCCCGCTCGTCGCGCCCGAAACCGCCGACACCCCATCAAACTGCTTCCCCGGCGGCGGCTGCAACGCCCCGCCCCCGTGCGCCAGCGCGATCACCTCGAACAACTGGTGCATCACCCGCTCCGCCTCCACCGGGCTCATCTGCCCGCCCTTCTCCCGCAAGAGCCGCGTCAGCGACCGAAGCCCATCCACATCCCCCGAAAACGGCGTGATCACCCACGCCTGCCCCGTGATGTCAAACGTGAACTGCTGGATCTTCAACGCATGCGGATGCTCCAGCAGCGCGGCCGACTCCACCGCCGCAATCAACCGCCCCTCCTCCGCCTTCCCACCCAGCGGCGCAAACCGATACGCCACATGGCTCGTCTGATGGTCCTCGTGCAGCGCCAGAAACCGGTCCGGCTGCGGCCGCGCCGAGAGCGACACCCGCCCCGCCCTCGCCGCCCGCTCCTCAAACGACATTGACGCACCACCCCCGCCGGCCCCGAACGCCACGGTGGGGCCAAGGTCGCGGGTAAGGATGTAGGGGCCGATGCGAGGCCGGTGTTGCAGGTCCACGATCACGAGCAAGCGATCCTTTTTCCCACCCCCACCGATTCTTCACACTCCGCCCCTCCCGCCATTCCCTGAATCGGGCGGATGGGTCAGAGTTCCCCACATTGCCACCGCAGCGTTCAATCGGGGAGGCGAGTGTAGGAACCACCCGAATCCCACACCACCACCCGGGGATTCACCCGGAACCCGCCCCGCGCGGCAGTGGAGAGGGGGCCGTGCACCATCCTTTCCTAGAATGCCGCCCCGGGACACCCAACCGGGCCACCCCATTCGAGAGGAACGCGACATGGCCACCATCTCCTCCCAGTCCACCACCCACCCCGTCGCCGTCTCCCCCAAGCCCACCGACCCCCTCACCCTCATCGACGTCGACCACGTCCGCTTCTACTGCGGCAACGCCAAGCAGGCCGCCTACTTCTACTGCCACTGCTTCGGCTTCACCTGCGAGCAGGTCTCCGACCAGACCACCGGCTCCCGCGACGCGGCCCACTACTACCTCACCCAGGGCAACATCCGCTTCGTCCTCACCTCCGGCCTCACCAAAGACCACCCCGCCTCCCGCCACGTCGCCCTCTACGGCGACGGCGTCAAGGACGTCGCCTTCACCGTCCACGACGCCGCGGCCGCCTGGAAGCAGGCCGTCAAGAACGGCGGCACCTCCGCCCAGGACCCCACCGAGCACACCGACAAAGACGGCACGGTCATCACCGCCGCGATCAAGACCTACGGCGAGGTCATCCACACCTTCGTCCAGCGCCCTGGAGGGGGGGCCGATGGCAAGGGCCTCTACGCCCTCCCCAACATCAAGCAGGCCCACGGCACCGGCACCGGCCGCTTCATGCCCGGCTTCCAGCAAACCAAGCTCTTCAAGAACCTCAACGACCACAACGCCAAGCACCCCGCCGGCCTCAAGTACACCGACCACCTCGTCGGCAACGTCGAGCTCGGCAAGATGAACCACTGGGTCAAGTTCTACGAGGATGTCCTCGGCTTCAAGATGTTCATGTCCTTCGACGACAAGGACATCGCCACCGACTACTCCGCCCTCATGTCCAAGGTCATGGCCTCCGGCCAGGGCCTCATCAAGATGCCCATCAACGAGCCCGCCCCCGGCAAGAAGAAGTCGCAGGTGCAGGAGTATCTCGACTGGCACAACAACACCCCCGGCGTCCAGCACCTCGCCCTCCGCACCGACGATGAACTCCACTCCATCGCCGCCCTCCGCTCCCGCGGCGTGGACTTCCTCTCCATCCCGGATTCCTACTACGAGCAATGCTGGAAGCGCATCGAGCCCATGCTCGCCGCCGCCGGAAAGTCCGTCAAGGAAGACCACCAGAAAGTCCGCGAACTCGGCATCCTCGTGGACGCCGACGATGAGGGCTACCTCCTCCAACTCTTCACCAAGCCCCTGCAGGACCGCCCCACCCTCTTCTTCGAAATCATCTGCCGCCGCGGCTCCCAGGCCTTCGGCAAGGGCAACTTCAAGGCGCTGTTCGAGGCGCTGGAGTTGGAGCAGGAGAAGCGCGGGAATCTCTGAGTCCCGCTCCCCACGAGCCCCGAGCGTAAGCGAGCGGGTGCCTCGGTCTTCGCCCCAACGGGGCGACCGAATGTAGCCACGGGTGGAACGACGGCGCTTCGCCGGAGTGGAACCCGTGGTACGGTGAACATTTGCCGTCTCGCCCCGAAGGGGCGAACGAAGCGTCCGGGGCGATGCTCTTCCCGCCCCGCCGGATGCTCCATCGTCGCAGGACGATGCCCCATCCGGACCCGGCGATGGGGCATCGGGGCGAGGAGAAACTCCTTCGCGGCGGCACGATGCTCCGCAGGCTCGCAAAGATGCTCCATCGTCGCGGCAGGATGCTCCTCCGCGGCGGCAAGAAACCCCTCGGGCTCGGCAGGATGCTCCTCCGTGTCGGCGCGATGCTCCATCGTGCCGACAGGATGCTCCATCCCGGTGGCTCGAAACAGTTTCTGTGTGCGTCCGCGGAGCGATTACACCCCCTCCCGCGGCGTTTTCGCGCTGCTGGCGCCCACCCGCGGCCCCCGATCGCGGGACAGGGCGGCAGAGTTCAACTCCCGGGTTCACGCGGGCCGCGCGCGTCCGAGGGTCACGGCGCTGGGTCGAGGGTGGGGGGTTGGGGGGTGGGGGGGAGGAGAGTCTCCCCGGTGGGGCTACCCCGTATCGTTCCGCGACTGGAGGCCGGGCATGAGCGGAGGCATGTTTCTAATGCGTGACGGCGGCGAACTTGTTGAGATGCGAGAGTCGCCGTACGACTCGGAGGACCAACTTCAGAAGTGGCTCGCCAGTCACCCCAATCTCCTCGCCGGGGATCAGGTCGATCCAGAGTTTCCGCGCCGCTGGCTTCTGGTACGTCGCGAGGCAGGCGTTCCGGGCGAGGAGGACGGCGGCAGCCGTTGGTCGCTGGACCACTTGTTCCTTGATCAGGATGCGATCCCGACGCTCATCGAGGTCAAGCGCCGTGCCGACACTCGAATTCGCCGTGAAGTCGTCGGACAGATGCTCGACTACGCCGCCAACGCGATGGTCTATTGGCCGGTGCAGACCATCAGGGCGATGTTCGAGGCGCGGTGCATCAAGGAGAGCATCGATCCCGCCGTGTGTCTGGCGTCGTTTCTCGGCGAGTCCGAGGACGCTTCACAGTTCTGGACCAAGGCGGATACGAACCTGCAGGCCGGTCGGGTGCGGCTCGTGTTTGTTGCCGACGAGATACCGCGGGAGTTGCAACGGGTCATCGAGTTCCTGAACAACCAGATGCAGCATGCGGAGGTTCTGGGCGTGGAGGTGCGGCGATTCGAGGGGCCGCCCGGCACGGAGTTTCGCACGATCGTGCCCCGCGTGGTCGGCCAGACGGCGGAGGCTGAGCGAAGGAAGCGGCCGGGTGTGGTGAGGAATCCCGAGACTGTTTCCGCCGACGATCTTTTGAAACTTCTTGAGAACGCGGGTGGGCCGGCCCAGCGGGCCTTGGGCGAGCGGGTGTTGCAGTGGGCCGACCACCGCCGGCTGGAGCGTGGCGGCACCGCCGTCCAGATCATGTTCCGCGCCCGCGATGCCGCCGGGGAGATCTGCCGAGTCCTCGGCCTTCGCTACGAGCAGAAGGACTTGAAGCCGGCGCAGGGAATCCTGACGCTGCGGAAGGACATGCTCCAAAGGACGCAGGCGTTTGGTTCGGAGGATCGCTGGAAAGACCTGTTGAAACGACTAGGGGATGCCACTGGAGGGCATGTGCTGCGAACCGATGGGTGGTTTCCGTACATTCGCCTGGATCAAATCACGCCGGAGCAACTTGAGGCGGTCTTGATGGTTATGGATTGGGCTATCGAGGAAGTCCGGTCCCACTGAGGGGTGCGAGTTTCATTGGGGGATGGTTGCAGGAAGGGGGCCGCCCCCGGGGGGGCCTGCACCGGCAGACCAACCAACCCCAAGATCAGGGCAGGGGCGCGAGTCGGCACGGTGCCCGGCAGTTGAGAAGCCCCGCCGTTTCCGGGTGCGACGTTCACCGGAGCGCCGCCGTGCGCTCGACACCGGCGTGGTGCGCCTTCCTGCGAATTCTCCGCCAACTCATAAAGTGCATCCGCATCGCCGCCGATTTCCTTCGCAGGTTGTATTTCTCACATGCGTGCCCCTCGCGGGCCGGAAAGGTTCAGGTGAAAGACTATGGGCAACAACATGCCAACGAAGATCGGTGATCTCATCAACTGGTGCACCGTCCACGTGGACCTGTGGTCCGTGAACGCCACCAGCGTGGGGCTGACCGCCGCGCAGGCCCTCCAGTTCAAGAACGCCGTCAACACCATGGTCTTGGCCAACTCGTCGGCCGAGGCCGCCCGCCAGGCCTCCAAGGACGCGACCATCACGCTCCAGACCAATGTTGATGTGGTCCGCACGCTCGGGGCGGCCTTCGTCGCTGTCATCAAGGGGTATGCCGAGACCACCAACAACAACAACGTCTACGCCCTCGGCGGCGTCTCGCCCAGCGACCCGCCCGGCGTCGTGCCCACGCCCGTGGCCCCCAACCAGTTCGGCGCGAGCATCAACCCCGACGGCTCGCTCACCGTCAAGTGGAAGGTCACCCAGCCTGCGGGGTGCACCAACGTGTCGTACTCCGTCTCGCGGCGGCTCAACGGGGGCACCGGCCCGTTCGTGCTGCTGGCCAACGAGGGGGGCCGCAACAAGTCGTTCGTCGATACCACGCTCCCCATCGGCGTGGACAAGGTCGAGTACATCGTCCAGCCCCGCCGCGGCGATGTCGCCGGCCCGCAGAGCACCGTGTTCATGGTGCAGTTCGGCTCGGTCGCGGGCGGCGGCGGCATGTCGATCACATCCACGGAGACGGGGCCGATCGACCTCGGGGCCAGCATGAAGATGGCCGCGTGAGGAAGAAGTGGCGAGGTGAGAGAGTGACGAAGTGACAAAGACAGCGGCCCCGGGTCTGTTCGACCGGGGCCGCTTTTCGTTGGCGGGTGGTAGGAGCGGTAGGAGTTACTTCCCCTCATACCAGTTCCCCGCCCACCGCACATCCACCCTCAGCGGCACGCACAGCGAGATCCCCGGCGGATGCTCCATCATCTCCACCACCACCCGCGCGGCCTCCCCCGCCCCCGCCTCCGGACACTCGAACACCAACTCATCGTGGATCTGCAGCAGCATGCGAACTCCGCCAAGGTGCCGCGCGGCCACGTTCCCGGAGATTCTCCCGCCAGCGCCCTTGCCACCCCGACACCACGACACCTCGGCCCCTCTCCCGTGCAACTCCACCATCGCCACCTTGATCAGATCCGCCGCCGACCCCTGCACCACCGAGTTGATCGCCGTCCGCTCCGCAAACGCCCGCCGCGCCGGGATGGTTGATTCAATCTCCGGAATCGGCCGCCGCCGTCCCAGCATCGTCTGCACATACCCGAACCGCTTGGCCTGCTCCACGCACTCCTGCAGAAACGTCGTGATCCCCGGAAACCGCTTCTTGTACCCCGTGATGATCTCGTCCGCCTGCGTGTTGGAAACCCCCAGCCGCCGCGCCAGTCCGAACGCCGTGATCCCGTACACGATCCCGAAGTTCACCATCTTCGCCCCGTTCCGCATCTCCCGCGTCACGCGCTCCAGCGGCACCCCGTTGATCTGCGCGGCCACCGCCGTGTGGATGTCCTGCCCCTCGTGGAACGCGGCGATCAGCGCGGGATCCCGCGACAGATGCGCCAGCAACCGCAACTCGATCTGCGAATAGTCCGCCGAGATCAGGACGTTCCCCTCCTCCGCAATGAACGCCTTCCGAATCTCCCGCCCCACATCCGTCCGGATCGGAATGTTCTGCAGGTTCGGATCCGACGAGGCCAGCCGCCCAGTCACGGCAACCGTCTGACTGAACGACGAGTGGATCCGCCCGCCGCCGAGCGAGCCCTCCGGATAGATCTCCTCCGCCAGCGCCGACAGATACGTGTTCACCAGCTTCGACAACTCCCGGTGCTCGACGATCAACTTCGGGATCGGGTTGTTGATCTCCGGGTCCTCGGCCAGTTTCTCCAGCACCTCCGCATCCGTCGAGTGCCCCGTCTTGATCTTCTTGATCGATCGCAGCCCGAACCCCGCCCCGCCCTCGCCCTCCGTCGCCGTCGGCTTGTTGAACAGCACCGCCGCGAGTTGCTTGGGAGAGTCCGGGTTGAACGGCCGGTGCAGATGGTCCTCGGCATAGTCCACGATGGTCTTCCGCAACTCATCGATCCGCTTCTGCAGCCGCTGCCGCTGGCGATCCAGTTCCGCCTTGTCCACCCGGATGCCGTTCCATTCCAGTTCCGCCAGCACCTCCACCAGCGGCATCTCCACCGTGGTGAACAACTCCCACAACTTCATGCTGTGCAGTTGCGGCAGCATCACCGCCCGCAGTTGCAGGGCCACATCCGCATCCTCCGCCGCGTACTGCGTCGCCTGCTCCAGCGGCACCGTGTCGAACGTCCGCTGGTCCTTCCCCGTGCCGATCAACTCCTTGATGGAGATGTTCGTCCGGTTCAGCAGCGCCAGGGCCAGCGAGTCCAGCCCGTGCGAAGAGCGATCGGCGTCGATCAGGAACGAGGCCACCATCGAGTCAAAGGCCGAGGCGGACGGCAAGGCGGAAGTGGGGGAGGTAGATTCAGCGAAGCACCCCGCCAGCCGGATCCCCGCCGTCCGCAGCACCAGCATGTCGAACTTCAGGTTGTGCCCGCACTTGAGGATCGCCGGGTCCTCCAGCACCGGCCGAAGCGCGCCCACCACCGTCGCCTCGTCCATGTGCTCCTTCGGCGTCGGCGATCGCACCGGGATGTACACCCCCGTGCCGGTCCTGGTGGACAGGCACACACCGCACATCGGATCGCGCAGCGGGGCCAGCCCCATCGTCTCCGTGTCGATCGACACGCACTCGACCTCCCGCATCTCCGCCACCAGCGCCTTCAGTTCCTTGGGCGTGGTGATGCACCGATACGCGCCCGACTGCGGCATGCGGACCGGCGCTGGTCCGCCAATGTCCGACGCGGACTGATCAAACAACCCACCAAACAGCCCGCCCCCGCCCTCCGCTACGGCCTTCGACTTGGTCGGCTTCGGCGCGGCCGCCTCCGGCCCCATCACCGCCGACCGGCCAAGGTCCTGCCCGCTCTCCTGCTTCGGACCAATCGGCTCCCCCATCAGCGCCCGCACCTCATCCTGGTATCGATTGAACCCGAGCGTCTTGAGCACCGGGATCAACTTACCCAGCCTGAACTTCGTGGTATCCGCCGCGCCAAGGTCGAGCTCCGCGGGCGCATCGTGGCGCAGCGAGACCAGTTCGCGCGACAGGGGCAGCCGCGGCGCGGCGGCCCGGATGTTCTCCAGACGCTTGCCCGCGATCTTCGACTTCTCCTTGGCCGCCTCCAGCAGCACCGCGTCGAGCGTGCCGTACTCGGCGATGAGTTGGGCCGCGGTCTTGGGGCCGACGCCCTCAACACCCGGCACGTTGTCCACGTTGTCGCCCATGATGGCGAGATAGTCGATGACCTGCTCGGGCGTGAGGCCGGTCTGGGCCTTCCACACCTCGGCGGTGATCTCCTCGTCCTTGTGCACGTCGTAGAGCGAGACGTGGTCGTTCACGAGCAGTTGCTTGAGGTCCTTGTCCTTGCTGATGATGCGGATGCGCAGGTCGGGGTGCGCGGCCCGCAGGCGCGTCACCAGCGTCGCGATCACATCATCGGCCTCGAACCCCTCGGCTCCGACTATCGGCACGCCGACGGCCCTGAGCGTCTCCAGGCACCGGTCCACCTGGATGCCCAGGTCCTCCGGGGGCGGCGGTCGGTGGGCCTTGTAGTCCGGGTACAACTGCGATCGGAACGTGCCGCGGTCGCCGGAGACATCCAGCGTGACGGCGACATACTCGGGCTTGCCGCCGAGTTTCCCCTCGCCGCGCAGGAGCTTGAGGAGCATGCCGATGAAGCCGAACGACATGTTCGTCGGCTCCTTGGTGACGGGCGAGGACATGGGCGTGCGGATGGCGTGGTAGGCGCGAAAGAACTGCGCGTAGCCGTCGATGAGGTAGATGGTGGGCATCGGCAAATCGCAATTCGCAAACGGAGGACGCGTGAGGCGGATGCTACTCGGTCGGAGGTATCGGCGGTGGCGGGCGGTTGATGACGCGGTTGAGCACAAACAGCAGGCCAATTGCGGCGAGGCCGACGATCGCCGGAATGATCCAGTTGCCCGTCGCGATCATCGCAACTGGGGACATCAGGAAGCAGAAGCCCAGCACCGCGTAGGAGGTTTGCCAGAGCCAGGTTCGCTTGGTGTCGGGGTTCATGTTCGAGGTTCAGGCGAGCGAACGGAGTCGTGCGAGGTATGCCTCGCTCGGCACGATCTTCCGGCGCGCCATCGCGGCCTTGGCGACGTCGATGAACTTTTCGATCGCAAACGTCTTGGTTCCCGAATCGGTGATCCACGACAGCGGCGGCACGGTTCCGGTCAGCGGACCGCTGGCGGCGAACATTGTTCCCGTGCCGACGACGACGCCGGTCATGATCCGGGTGCAGATGGCGGTCTTGACATGATCGCCGATGGTGGCGCCGAGGAACTGCTGGCCTGTGCGCTCGTTGGAGAGCGCGGCGAGTTTCTGGTCATCCGCAGACCCGCCACGGAGTATCGGGGTACCCGGCTGACCCGATCCGCCACGGAGTGTCGGGGTACCCAAGGGGCGGGCGATGACCTCACCATAGGTATTGAGCAGGTTGGAGTTGGTGGTGCCCGCGCCGAGGTTGGCCCACTCGCCGATCCACGAGTCGCCGAGGTGGCCGTCGTGGGCCTTGTTGGCGAAGCCCTGGAAGATTGTCCCGCCGATCTCGCCGGCGACCTTGCACCAAGGGCCGATGGTGGTGTTGGCCTTGATGAGCGTGCGTTCGAGCACGGTCGAGTTGGGCCCGATGTACGCGGGGCCGACAAGGATTGCGCCGGGGCGGATGGTCGCGTGCTCGTCGATCAGGATGGCGCCGGTTTCGGTGTCGAAGATCGCCGATGGGTGAACACGGGCCGACGGGGCCACGTGCAGGTTCGACTGCGAGGACGGATACCGGCGCGCCGCGGCCAGCACCGCGAGGTCGTGGGCGATGCAGGCGTCGCGGAAGGCCCGGATGTCCCACGGGCGCGCGATCAGGGTGTGGCCGGGATGCTTGGTCATGGTCAGCCCGGCCGGGTCGGATCGCACCACGGCCGCGGCGTGCCTGAGGCTGGCGTTGGCCGCGATGATGTGGCCGGATCGCTCCTCCACGAGGGCTTGACCCCGGGCCAGCGCGAGCGCGGCCGCCGGGAGGAGGGGGCAGCGCCCGTTGACCAGCAGGAGCGGATCGTCTGAGCGGAGGTCGCCCAGCGGTGGAACGCCGATGCGCTCGCCAACCAACGGTTGAAGGGATGGCGGGCAGGCCCACGCCGCGATGCGCGCCCCGGCGGTGTGTCCAAGTCGCTCGATTGCGGTGAGCGCGCCGGTGCGGACCTCGAAACTCGCGCGCAGGTCGGTGAGCGGGGAGAGAAGCCCGAGTCCATCGTCGAAGAGCACAATCGGGGGCGGCGTCGGCATTGCGGGCAAGTGTATCAAACACGACTGGCGGTCACGGGCGTGCGCCGTGGGGCCGTCGGCCGGTGCCATCCTGGAAGCCGAACCAGGGCATCAGCGGGAAGAGAATCAGGGCGAGGGCGAGAGCGGGCAGGCCGGTGTAGAGGGATCCGAGGATGCGGTCCCAGAGTTCGGACATCAGGGCGTGGCGCGGCAGGTCGGCCCACGAGCCCCACCAGATCGCCCGGCGCGCGGCGAAAATGAACGTCACGACGACCGAGCAGACGAGTTCCCCGCCGATCGACAGAACCCCGAGCGTGAGGGGGTTGCGGCGCATCACCATCGGGCGGGAGGTGTGGACGAAGTACGCCGCGGCCGCGTAGCCGAGGGCATAGGGGCCGACGACGACAAGCGCATCGGTGCCGCGCAGGGTGGACAGGTCGATAGACATGCCGATGAGGATCGCGGCCCAGGTCGCGGCCCGCTGGTTGGCGAAGAGGGCGATGAAGACGGCCAGAGGCATGATGATGGACGGGGCCGGGCCGCTGTGGCCGAGGCGCAGGGCCTCGCCCACCGTTGGCTGGAGCGCCAGAAGGAGGTAGCCGAGGATGAGGGGCAGCGGCCATTTCATGGCTTGCGCTTCTCCTTGGGGGCGGCGGGCGTATCAGCGCCCGGGAGCGGCGGGCCGGACTTGATGAGCACCGGGGTGGATTCGGGCACGCGGATCATGACCTCGCCGATGTGCGAGAGGTCCTGCTCGGGGCGGATGGTGACGATGAGCCGGCCGTAGGAGCCCGGCTCGACGCGCTCCACGCGCCCGATCTCGAGCATCTGGGCGCTGGCGGGCCACATGCCGTCGCTGAGGCGGACGAGCATGCCGGGAAGGATCTCCGGGCGCTCGGCACCCGCGCTGGCGGTCGAGGCGGTCGGGAGGGGTGTCTCGGCGGCGGAGTCAACGTCGTAGACCTTGCCGATGAGCCTGCCGTCGGAGATGGAGTCGAGTTGCCAGAGGGGCCCGCGGCGCTGCTCGTCGAGCATGATGACGCCGGAGAACTTCTGGTTGCGGAACATCTTGGGGAACGAGGGCTCGGTGATGGGGACGATGGCGCAGGTGCGCTCATCGGCGCGGAGGACGCGTCCGACGAGGTAGACGCCGCGCACGACGACCACGGCGTTGGCCTCGACACCCTCACGCCTACCGGCCCGGACGGTGACGAGTCCGCCGGAGAGGTCGGAGCCGAAGCCGATGACGGGGGCGGCGATCTGTCGGACGACGAGTTCGGGGTTGAGGTCCACGCCGCGGGAGAGGTCCTTGACCAGGGCGCGGAGTTCGGCCGCTTCCTGCCGGGCCTGGTTGAGTTCCCAGAGGCGCTTGTTCCACTCGTCGGGGGTGACGGCGAAGGCGTCGCTCTGCGGTGGCTTGCCGGAGCCCTGCAGCCAGACCGTGAGTTTGCGGACGGGTTCCTGGATGGGGGCGAGCAGGAAGGTGAGCGGGTCGTGGAGGACGGTCAGGCCGCGCAGGGCGGGGCGGGGGAGGAGCGCGAGCAACCCGATGGCGATGAGGGCGAGTGGGATGCTGGTGCGGGAGGGGGACATGGGAGACAAAGTGGCAAGGGGCAAACAGCAAATGGCAAATCAGAGGGGCAGTTGGTGCCGGCTGGTCTGCGATTTGCGGTGGGGGCGCTGCACGCTTACGAGTCCAGGTCGTTCTCGAGCGTGATCTTCCATTCCTCGAGGTGCTCGAGGTAGATGGCCGTGCCGCGGGCGACGCAGGTGAGCGGGTCCTCGGCGAGTTTGACGGGGAGGCCGGTGGCGTTGGAGACGATCATGCCCAGGCCGCGCAGGAGCGAGCCGCCGCCGGCCATCATGACGCCGTTCTCGACGAGGTCGGCGGCGAGCTCGGGCTCGGCCTTTTCCAGCGTGCGGGTGACGGCCTCGGTGATCGCGAGCACGGGTTCCTGCAGGGCCTCGCGGATTTCTTCGCTGGTGACGACGGTCTTGCGCGGCAGGCCGCTGATCATGTCGCGCCCGCGGACCTCCATGGTCTTCTCCTCGCCCAGGGGCGAGGCGGAGCCGATGTCGATCTTGATTCGCTCGGCGGTCTGCTCGCCGATCATGAGGTTGTAGGTCTTCTTCATGTGGTTGATGATCGCCTCGTCCATGTCGTCGCCCGCGACACGGACGGACTCGCAGACGGCGATATCACCCAGGGACATGATGGCGACCTCGGTGGTGCCGCCGCCGATGTCCACGATCATGCTGGCGGTCGGCTCGGCGAAGGGGAGGCCGGCGCCGATGGCCGCGGCGATGGGCTCTTCGATCAGGTAGGTTCGGCGGGCGCCGGCCCGCTCGGCGGAGTCGAACACGGCGCGTTTTTCGACGGCGGTGATGCCCGAGGGGATGGCGATGACGACGCGCGGGCGGATCAGACGGTTCTTGCCCGTGACCTTGGTGATGAAGTACTTGAGCATCTGCTCGGTGATCTCGAAGTCGGAGATCACGCCGTCCTTGAGGGGACGGATGGCGGTGATGGTGCCCGGGGTCTTGCCGAGCATTTCCTTGGCCATCCAGCCGACGGCCTCGCCGTTGCGGACGACGCGGTTGGTGCCCTTCCAGACGGCTACCACGCTCGGCTCGTTGAGAACGATCCCCTGCCCGCGAACGGCAACGAGGGTGTTGCACGTGCCCAGGTCGATGCCCATGTCGATGGAAAAGAGGCCGAAGAGGCGGTCGAGCACGGTGGGTGGGGTTCCTTGTCGGGTCGGAAAGCGCGGTCGGCGGGGCGTGTGATTGAGGGCAAATCGGGCGAGCGAGAATAGGGCGAGGATGCCCCGTCAAGGGGGTGGCGGGCGCAGTCCCGCGCAAATATCGGCGTGTCGGGTCGTTTGGCATCCGAAACTGCGCGTCGGATTTGCGCATCCGACAGAAACCGCTCGCTAGGCCTTGGCGGCGATGATCCATCGGTCCAAAGTCTGCCGGGCGCGGCCGGAAGCGAGGGCTTCGCGGGCTTGGGAGACTCCCTCGGCCATGTCGGTTGCGACGCCGCTGACGAGCAGCGATGCGGCCGCGTTGAGCACGACGATGTCGGTTGTCGGCCCGGGGTGGCCGTTGAGGACTTCGCGGGCGACTCGGGTGGCGGATTCGAGGGTGTCGGCCTGGAGTGTGGCGATGGTCGCGGGTGCGAAACCGAGGGTTTTCGCGTCGATCTCTCGGGGCTCCACCCGGGCGCCCCCGACGTGGAACGTGAGGTTCGGGGCGGTGGTGGTGAGTTCGTCGAGACCGTCGCGGCTGGTGACGACCATGGCGTGTTCGGCCCCGAGGCGGGCGAGGGCGGCGGCGAGCAGGGCGGCGTTGTGCTCGCTGTAGGTGCCAATGAGTTGGCGGGTGGCCCCGGCGGGGTTGCAGAGGGGGCCGAGGAGGTTGAAGATTGTGGGGGTGCCGAGGGCCTTGCGGGCGGCCGCGGCGTGGCGGGCCCCGGGGGGGGGGGCGGGGGGGGAAGAGAAGCAGATGCCGACTTCCCGGGGGGACCGGCCTTGGGGCTCCGGGGAGGCGGGGTGGTTTAGGGCGAGGGGGTTGGGGAGTTCGGCCGAGCCGCGGCCGGTGCGGCTGCGGTTGCCGTGTTTGGCCACGAGGACGCGCCCATTGGCGGCGGAGGCGGTGACGATGGCGCCGATGGTGGAGACGTTGAAGAGTTTGGGCGCTCCGCCGGTGCCGCAGGTGTCGAGGATGGGGAGGGGGGCGGCGTTGGCGGCAAGGCCGAGTGGGACGGGCGTGGCATGGCGGCGCATGGCTCGGGCCGCGCCGACGAGTTCATCGATGGTGGGGCCTCGGTGGGCGAGGGACCTGAGCAGGTTGAAGACCTGCGGGTCGGGGACGAGGCCGGAGAAGACCGCGTCGAAGAGAGCGAACGCGAGGGGCTCGCTCAACGTACCACCGGCTTGGACGCGGTCGAGTTCGGCCGGGATGGAGTCTGGGGTCGTCAAGGGTGGTGGATCGGCGAATCGGGCGGGGCGGCCCGTACAATACCGGGAACGGAAAGGGGGCCCATGGACGGCGCGATCGGCCACAACACGCATCGACTCGTGCGGACCGCACGTCGGCGGTTGCTCATGGCCGCGCTGGTGGAGGCGGCGGGGCGCGGATTGGCGTGGGGGGCTGGGGCGGCGCTGGCGGGGGTGCTGGTTTCGCGTTTGGTCACGGTGCCGGCACCGATGGCGGTGCTGATCGGCGGGCCCTTGCTGGTCGGCACGGCCGCCGGCGTTGTGAACGGGCTTCGCCGGCAGCGGACCGCGCTTGGGGCGGCGTCGGTTGTTGATCAACGGCTCGGGTTGAAGGACCGCATCTCGACGGCCACCGCGCTGGGGTCGCTCGCGAGACGGGATGGTGGATTCGCCGGATTGGCCCTTGAGGAGGCCGAGACGGCGAGCCTCGGCGTGGATGTTCGGCGGGCAGCGCCGATCAGGTTTGGGAGGGCGTGGTGGGTGTGGCCCGTCGCGGCGGGTGCGACCGTTGCGATCGGTCTGTTCGTGCCGGAGTATGACCTGCTGGGTCGAGCGAGCGCGGCGGAGAGGGCCGCCGAGGCCGCTCGGGAGCGGGTGCGGGCACAACTTGCGGATGCCGGCACGAGGACCGCGTCGCCAGCCGAGCCGGAGATGAGGCAGGGCGAGCCGGGGGTTGCGGCGGAGTCTCAGCGCGTGCTGGAAGAGATCCGCAAGGAACTCGATTCCGGCGCCTCAACGCCGCAGGGCGCGGCGGAGCGGGCAGCGCGAGAACTCGACACGCTGGCGAAGGACCGCGAGCAGGCCGCGGCGGCGGTTGAGCGACGGCGGGATGCGGTTGCGGAGGCGATGGGGGATGTACGGAAGGCCGAGGCGGATGGGACGAGCGCCGACAGGAGCGAGATTGCGCGTGCGCTGCGGAGCGGGGACTTTGCGGAGGCGTCGCGGGCGGCGAAGGACCTGCTGAATACGGACAAGGGCTTGAACGCGAAGGATCGCGAGCGGGCGGCCCAGGAGTTGGCGCGGCTGGCCGAGCAACTTCGGGCCGCGGCGAGGGCGTCGGAGGATGCCAGGAATGCGAGGGAGCGGACCGATTCGGGTGCGCGTGAGTCCAGATCGGGGGAGCCGACGCGGACCGAGACGATGGACTCGGAGGGGGCGCGGCGGCCCAACGCGGTGCCGGCGCAGACGCAACCCGCCGAGGACCTCGCCAAATCGCTGGAGCGAGCGGCGGAGGCGATACGCGATGACACGCCGAACCAGCCGAGCGTCAGACCCGAGAGTTCGGAGCGACGCGAGCAACGGCGGCCGACCTCGCCGACCTCGGATCGGCCAAAGATCCCGGATCGGAATGAGAAGCCGGCTGGTTCCGAGGCCCCGCCGGGCGAGAACAAACCTCGCGAGCCGGGTGATCGGGCGTCGAACTCCGACTCGGCGGGGGAGCCTTCCGATCCGGATCGTCCGGCACCGACGCAGCAGGAGAAGGGCGATCAGGCCAAGGAGGGCGAATCCCGCGAGGGTCGGCAGCCCGGAGCGGGGCAGCGAGCCGAGCCGTCTGAAAGCACGGAGCCGAAGGCCGGCGAGGCGACCCGTGGCGAGCAAACTCCGAAGGATCAGGGCGACAAACAGCAAGCCCCCACGACCGATCCGAAAGCGGAATCGAAGAACCAAAGCCCGAAGTCCGCCGAGCGCAAACCCTCCGAGTCTGGGCCGAAGCAGAGCGAGGGTGAGAAGATCGGTGAGCGCGACAATCCCGGGGAGACTGGCTCGTCGGGAGCGCCTCGGAAGGACGGTGAACTCCGGGGGCATGGGCCGAGCGAGTCGCCCGCGGGGTCGCCGCGGACGGGTTCCAAGCCCGATCCTTCGAGGACGGGCGAGGCGGTCCGGCGGGACAGTTTGGAGAGATCGAGGCCGAGTTCCGATGGGCAGGAAGAGGGCCCGCGCTCGAAGCCCGCGCCGGGCGATTCCCCGGCCGGCGAATCCGGTGCGTCCAGGCCGGAGGGCTTGGAGCGCGAGTCGGGAACCACGCCCGGCGAGCCCAGGCCGGATGCACGCGAGCAGCATCGGCCGGGCGAGGGTGGAAATCGGCCCGACGCTTCGGCGCCAAGGGGCCTGCCCGAATCGCTTCCCGAGCCGTCGCGCGAGGACATCACGCGGCTGGCGGATGAGCTCCAGAAACTCGCGGACGCGCCGAAGAACGCGGCGGCTCGCCGACAGGAGGCCCAGCGGTATCGCAGGCAGGCCGAGGACCTGCTCAGGAGCGCTTCGCCGGAGCAGCGGGAAACGCTCGAGCGGTGGGGTCGCGACCTTGCCGAGGAGATGCGGAATCGCGGCCAGGATGCGCGCGACAACCTCAAGGACGCGGGGCATGGCCCGGGTGGGCGGGCGGGCGATCCGCTCGGCCGCAGCACCGACGGCCCCGCGGCCGATCGCACCGACGTGGTCGATGCCCGCTCCCGGCCGTCGCCCAACGCCAAGCCGCGTGAGCGGGTGATCGCCGAGTGGTATTCCGATCGGCCTGCCGACGGGGCTTCGACCGACCCGCTTCCCGCGCTCTCGCCCGAGGGGCAGAGCCTGGCGCGGGAAGCGGTCCGCGAGGGCGAGCGGGCTCTGGATTCCCAGATCGTTCCGAGCCGATTCGACCGTTTGTTGCAGCGGTATTTCCAGCGGTTGCCGCAGCGGGCGGGCGCGCCGTCGGGGGGCGAGACCGAGGCCAAGCCGGCCGAGCCCGCCGCCGATGCCCCGGGCAAGGGCTCGCCATGAGCCTGCGATTCGATGAGCCCTGGTTCTTCGTGGGGATGCTGATCTGCGTGCCGATGGCGTGGGCCGCGCTTCGGTGCTTTGTGGGGATGAGCGCGGTCCGGCGGTGGTCGGCGATCGTGCTGCGGTGTGCCCTGGTGGCGGTGGTGCTGGCGATGCTGGCGGGGGCGTCGATGGTGCGGCGGACGGATCGCGTGGCGGTGATCGCGTGCATCGATCGGTCGGGATCGGTGGAGTCGTTCTATCGCCCGCCGGCGATGGCCGATGGTGCGCCGGCGACGTATGCGGAGGCGGTCCGCGCGTTGCTGCGAGCGTCCTCGACCTCGCGCCGGCCGGACGATCTGGCGGGGGTGGTGCTTTTCGGCGCGACGCCGGCGGCCGCGGGAATGGCGGAGATCGGGCCGTTCCGAGTTCCCGAGGAGTGGACCGGGGCCCCGCTGGCGACCGACATCGAGCAGGCCCTGCGTCTGGCGGGGGCGATGGTGCCGCCGAACGCGGCGGGGCGGATCGTGCTGTTCTCGGACGGTGTGCAGACTTCGGGCGATGCGGTGGCCGCGGCGCGGCGGCTCGCGAGCGGTGGTGGGCGGCGGTCGATTCCTGTCGACGTCGTTCCGCTGGCGTATTCCGTTGACCACGAGGTGGTCCTCGAATCGCTCGACGCGCCGCCGACGGCGCAGGCGGGCGCGACGATTCCGGTCCGCGTGGTGCTGCGCTCGACCGGCGCGGCATCGGGCACGCTTCGGCTCTTCCGCGAGGGCGTGCCGATCGACATCGGCAAGGGGGCGGTCGCGGGAGACTCCGGTCTGCACCTGGATCTGCCCGGCGGGCGGCACATCGAGGTGCTCAGGGTGCCGCTGCCGGACGGTCGCATCCACCGTTTCGAGGCGGTGTGGACGCCCGACGGCGGCGCCGCCGGTACGGATACGGTGGCGAGCAACAATCGGGCCGAGGCCGTGACGGTCTCTCCCGGGCGGGGGGCGATCCTGATCGTTGACGGGGTGAGTGGGGGCGAGTCGAGCGGGCCGGGCGCGGCGCTGGGGCGCACGCTTGGCGCGGCGGGATTGCAGGTCGAGACCATCGGTCCCGAGGCGATGCGGGCGGACCTGCTGTGGCTGCAACAGTTCGATGCGGTCGTGCTGCAGAGCGTGGCGGCGGAGGCGATCCCGCGGGAGTCGCACGGGGTGCTGGTGAACGCGGTGAATCAACTCGGCCTGGGCCTGGTGATGATCGGCGGGCCCGACTCGTTCGGGGCGGGGGGATGGAAGGGGACGGAGATTGAGCCAATCCTGCCCGTGAAGCTCGACCTGCCGGAGAAGCTCGTCACGCCGGCGGCGGCGGTGATTCTTGTCATCGACAACTCGGGCTCGATGAACCGCCGGGTGCTGGGTTCGACGCGTTCGCAGCAGGACATCGCCGATGAGGGCGCGGCGTTGGCCATCGAGAGCATGGACAAGACGGATCTGGTCGGTGTCATCACCTTCAACAGCGCGTACAGCGTCGAGGTGGCGCTCGGGCCGAACAAGGATCCCGGGGCGACGGCGCGGCTGGTTCGCAGGATCGGCGCCGACGGGGGCACGTTCATGCCCCCCGCGCTGGCCGAGGCCCATCGGCAGATGCGGGGCGTGAAGGCGGACGTCAAGCACGTCATCGTGCTCTCCGACGGGGTTTCCATGGGCAAGGATCGGCTCCCCGGGATCGTCGAAGAGATGGCCGAGGACGGCATCCGCGTGTCCACGATCGCCATCGGCAACGAGGCCGACACGGAGATGATGGCGGACATGGCCGGGCGCGGGAGGGGGCAGTTCTATCGGGTGATCGATCCGAACGTGCTGCCGCGCGTGCTGGTGAAGGCGGTGCGGATCGTGCGATCGCCGCTGGTGCGGGAGCGGACGTTCACGCCGGTGGCGCTGCCGACGGGCTCGCCGGTTCTCGACGGTGTCGGGGCGGCGATGGGGGGCTCGCTGGCGCCGCTGCGCGGGCTGGTGCTGACGCAGGCTCGCGCCGACGCGAGCGTCGTGGATGTGCTGGCAACGCCGCGGATCGAGGGCCGGGATGGGTCGGGCGGGGGCGAGCCGGTGCTGGCGTACTGGAATGTTGGGCTGGGGCGGGTTGCGGCGTTCACGTCGGACGCGCAGGCGCGGTGGGCCGCGCCGTGGTTGGAAGCCCAATCCGGCGCGGGCTACAGCCGCTTCTGGGCCCAGTTGCTGCGGGCGATCGCGCGTCCGCCGTCGTCGGCGCGGACGCAGGAACTCACGGCGTCGTTCGAGGGAGATCGCCTCACGATTCGGTTGCGGGCGTCCACGGACGCGGGCGCGGCTCTCGACGGCCTTGCCGTTCCGGGGACGGTGTACGGCCCCGACGGCGCCCGGTTGCGGACTCGTCTGTCGCAGGTCGGACCCGGGGAGTACGGGGCGGTGGTGGATGTTCGGGATGTGGGTGAGCGGCCGGCCGGGTCGTATGTGGTGGTGCTCGAACCTCGCGGCGACGGGAGCGCGGGGGTCGGGGCGTTGCCGCCGGTCGTCGGCGGGGTCTCGCGGCCGAGTTTCGGAGCGGCGGAGTTTCAGTCGCTGCGATCCGACGAGGCGACCATGCGGGCGATCGCACGGGCGGGCGGTGGCGAAGTTCATGCGCTTTCGCCTTCGACGCCGCCGGCGGCGATGCCCGACCTGTACTCGCGCCGGGGGCTGCGGCCGGCGGAGGCGAGCATGCCTCTGTGGCCGGTGCTTGCCGTTGCGGCCGTGGTCATCATGCTGCTCGATACCGCGACGCGCCGGGTCGCGTGGGATCGGCTCATCAGCCGGGAGATGGGCGCGGAGGTTTCGCGCGAGGTGGTGGCCGGGATGCGGGATAGGTCGGCCCAGGCGGCGGCGGCTGTAGGGCGTCTCCGCGGGTCGGCGGTTGGGGAGGTGGGCGGTACGGGGGCTGCATCGGCCTCGCTGGGGGACGAGGATGCCCGGGTGATTCGAGAGCGGGAGGCATTGCGCCGGCGAGAGGCTCGGGCTTCATCCCTGCGGGCCGGACGGGCGGGCATCGCGGACTCGACGGAGGAGTCGTTGAATCCGCACGGTGGATCGGCAGCCGGAGACTCCCCGGGGAGCGAGCTGGGGCTTCGCGCGGCCAAGGAACGCGCCCGGCGGCGAATGGACGACGGGGGACATTGAGCGGAACCCGGCCCGTCCGAGGCCGTTGCGACTGGGGTTTTCGTGCAACCGAAGCCGATAGCGGCCATACACTCCGATCAGAGACCGACCATCCCGCGGAGGATTCCGCGCATCAAACGCCCTGACGACCCAATGAAGGAGCACCCAACTATGAACCGCCTCGCCCCGATTACCGTTGCCGCGCTGCTTGCCTGCTGCGGCTTTGCGTTTGCACAGGCGCCCACGGGCGATCAGACCCCGCCCGACGGCGCGCCCAAGGGCGCGCCGAGGGCCAAGGCCAAGCAGGCCGACGTGAAGCGTCTGATCGTCGGCGATGCTGCGCCCGAGTTGCAGATCGAGAAGTGGGTCAAGGGGGAGCCGGTGACGGGGTTTGAGAAGGGGAAGGTGTACGTGGTGGAGTTCTGGGCCACGTGGTGCGCTCCGTGCAAGGCGTCGATGCCGCACCTGACCGAGCTCCAGCAGCAGTACAAGGACAAGGGGCTCACGATCATCGGTGTCGCCTCGCCCGGGTGGCGCAACACGCAGACCGAGGTCGAGGACTTCGTCAAGGACGGCACGATCCCGATGGGGTACACCGTGGCCTGGGACAAGGCCGTGGCGACCGATGAGAAGGACAAGAACGACAAGCCCGTGATGCTTGGCGCCACGGACAGCGCGTACATGAAAGCGGCCCGCCAGAGCGGCATCCCCCGCTCGTTCGTCGTCGATGGCAAGGGGAACCTGGCGTGGGTGGGCCATCCGATGGAGCTCGACTACGTTCTGGACGACATCGTCGCGGGCACGTGGGACTACAAGGAAAGCCCGGCCAAGATCCAGCAGATGAAGAACGAGGCGTCGAGGCTGCTCGATGACGCCGAGACGGATCCGAAGGGCGCGCTCGCGGCGATGACCGAGTTCGAGGCCAAGTACCCGAAGATGGCGCCGCGGCTGGCGACGACCAAGTACGAGTTGCAGCTTTCGCAGGGCATGTACGCCGAGGCGTACAAGACGGGCGCGACCGTGGTGGACCAGGCCGTCGCTCACAAGGACGCTCTGTCGCTCAACCGGCTGGCGTGGGGCATCGTTGACCCCGAGGGATCGGTCAAGGACAAGCAGGGCGGGCTGGACCTTGCCATGCGGGCGGCGACCAAGGCCGTGGAGATCACCAAGGAGAAGGACGCGGCCATCCTTGACACCCTGGCCCGCTGTTATTGGCTCAAGGGGAACAAGGTGAAGGCGATCGACCTTCAGAAGCGGGCGATCTCCAACCTGACCAAGGACGAGGAGGAGATGCGCGGGCAGCTCCAGGACACCCTCAAGGAGTACGAGGGCGGGTCGAACTGAGAGCGGTGGAAACAGGCATCCGAGGGGTCCCGCGGGGGGCCCCTTTTTCGTGGCCCGGGCGTGGTGGTGGGGCAGGGAAGGGCGCTCGCCCCATGAAAAAAGGCCGCGAGAGCGGCCTTCGGGGGGTAGTGGGCGCGACAGGGCTCGAACCTGTGACCTCGGCTATGTGACAGCCGCGCTCTAGCCAACTGAGCTACGCGCCCGATGGAGGAGAGGATAGCCCGCGAGTTTTGGGTCGTCATCTGGCGGAGGCGTGTTCGGGGGCTCCTCGGAGAGATCGGCCTACCTTGTGTGCCGTGGAATGCGGCGCAAGATGAATACATCCAACCACACAAGTGACATTCGGTCCGGTCGGCGTGTTGCGGCGGCCTGCGCCGTGCAGGCGCTGCTGGTTCTTGGGGGGTGTTCGGGCGGGGGCACGCCGCACATGCGGCTGGGGTCGATTCCGTTTCCGGGTCCGTTCACGCTCTACGCCGTCGCGGATCCGAACGATCTGGGGCAGCACTCGTACGAGGGGGCGGAGCGCACCAGCCGAGGGATCCTGTACACGGCCCGGGCGGGGTTTCTGGACCTTTCGCACGTGCGGGAGTCGATGGACATCACCCGGTATGCGCACGACCAGATCGTGGCGGCCATGGGCGGCGCGGGGAATGGGGCGTGCGTGGTGTTCTACATCGACTGGAGCGACTGCGAGTACAGCGTGCTGTTCCATCCTCCGGAGTGGTGGGAAGGGCTGGACGCGGACGAGCGGGCGGCGATCGTGGCCGAGGCGGCGATACGCCAGGCCCAGCGGCTGGCGATCGTCATCGGCACGTGGCACGAGATCGCGACGTGGTGGGGGCAGGAGACGATCCCGCCGTTCTCGGAGCAGAACTCGGCGTTCACCTGGGACGACACGACCTCGCACGTCGTCGCGGCGAATATCGCGGGCGACGCGCTCCGCGACGCTCCGACGCCCTGGAACGAGGCGGCCACGCGCCGGCTCTCCGAGAAGCTCGGCGAGCTTGGCGTGGTGGGCGTCGATTGTGAGGCGAAGGCGGTGGAGGCGGTGCACGGCCGGTGGTGGTGGTCCGGGGTCGCCATTCGGCGTGACCTTGAGACGGGGCTGGCCACCGACTGGAAGACCCCGTGGCTCGTGCGCGGTCTGGACTGCTGCCCGGAGGAGACGCCGCGACCGATCGCGCTGCCGAGCCTGGCGGATGTTCGGGGGCGGGATCTTCGCGGAGCGTTCGAGTTGAGAATCCAGCCGGAGAACTGGATGGTGAGGCGGGCGCTCGGGTGCGAGGAGGGTCCGTCGGTGCTGGCGTCGGAGAACGATATTCTCGCCGCCATCGAGCGATTGCGAATCGCGATGTACGCGGAGCTTGGGCCCGATGCGGACAACCCGGATGCACCGGCGAGGCACGGCGAGGGGGCGGAGACGAGCGCAACGGCCCGGTCGCGATAGTCATGCGGCGAAGAAGAACGGGCCGGGGGGATCGAGGGATCCGCCCCGGCCTCGTGTCTGTGGACACCGATGTGCGTCAGGGTGCGGTAGGCTCGACGGCGGCGGCCTCTTCGGGCGCGGTGATGAGCACGCGCTTGCCATCCACCAGCAGCATGACTTCGCCGCGCATCGCCAGGAGCGCGGAGCGGCTGCCGCCCTCGCCGCCGCCCTCGTCGGCGAGCCGGCAGGCGAGGGCGAAGTGCTCGGGTGAGCCGAACGTGATGGTCTGGTCGGGCTTGGCGGTCTCGCCGTCGGTCTGCCTGAGGATTCGGGCGTCCATCCAGCGGTTGCCGCGGCAGAAGAGGGTCTGGTCGGCGACCTGCTGCACGCTGTTGACGCGGCGGAGTTGCATGTCGGCGCTCCAGTAGGAGTTGGTGGAGTTGGCGCAGACCTGGGCCTTGGACTCCTTGAGGTTCATGGACTGGTTGACCGAGTCCATGCCGCCCCGGTCGCCCTTCACTGCCCGACGGTCGAGGACTCGGGCCGCGGCGGCGGGCGCTGCGTCCATCGGGACGGCCGCCGACGCGGGCGCGCCGATCTCGGTGGCGAGGAACGAGGTGTACTCGGTCAGGATGCCCCAGCGGGTGGAGAGTTCGACGATTTCCTTGACGAGTTCGGGCGGGGGCTCGTGCTGGCCGGCGGAGGAGGCCGCGTTCTGGCGGATCTGGTCGATGAGGTACGCGATGCGGCGGGATGCCCACAGGCGGGGCACGAAGCCGTTGCGGGTGCTCGATGCGGCTGGATCGAAGTCCACGTCGAAGGAGCGTTTGGCACCGCGATAGTCGCCCTCGATGCGGAGGCGCATCTTGTCGGCGCCGGTGTAGCGGCCGAGCACGACGACCTGATCGCCCTCGAACAGATCGGGGAGCGCCGGGGGCATGACCTCGCGGAGGGCCCGGGTGCTGGCCGGGCCGTCGCCGGCCGCGCCGAGGAAGGCCGTGAGCGTCGGCTCGTTCATGACGGGTCCCTGGAGGCGCTTGAAGACGCGGGAGACGGCGATCTCGACGTTCTCCTTGGGGAGCACGTTGATGCTGGCGCCGCGGTTGGCCTCGGCGAGGTGGTCGAGCAGCGGGGCGTTGACGTCGAAGCCGACACCGAAGGTGAACATGCGCCGTTTGTGGGTGTTGGCCCGGGCGGCGGCCTCGCGGATCTGGGCCTCGCTGGTGACGCCGACGGTCGGGAGGCCGTCGGTGAGGAAGAGCACCATCGGGAGCATGGGGCCGTGCTCGCCGGCGATCACCTCGGGGCGCACTGCTTCGATGAGCGCGTCGTGGATGTTTGTTCCGCCGTCGGCCTTGAGGTCGTTGATGTACTTCTTCGCGTCGGCGAGGGACTTGGCGTCCTTGATGACGGGCTTGGCGCTGAACCGTTCGACGGTGCTGGAGTAGTCGATGATGTTGAACGCCTCGCCGTCGCGCAGGCCCTCGACGACCTGGAGCGCGGCGGCGCGGACCTGCTCGATCTTCTCGCCGCGCATCGAGCCGGAGCGGTCGATGACGAGCACGACCTCGCGGCTCTGGGGCTGGGCCACGCCCTCGGCCTCGGCGCGGGCGGGGGCCGGGGCGACGCCGCCGAGGAGGAGGAAGTATCCGCCGCCGCTCGGGTCCTGCGGGTCCGGGTAGGCGAGGACCGAGGTGGCGATGCCGTCACCGGCCTTTTCGAGAAGCGTGGAGATGCGGAATGCGCCGGGCTGCTCGGCGGCTGCGACGGGGACCTCGAAGTTGAGTTCCTTGTCGTTCACGCGGGTGGTGCGGATCTCGTGGCTGGGGGAGTAGAGCGTGGCGATGGGGCGCTGCGACCTGATGTGGCCGCTGATGGTCCACTTGGTGCCGGTAGACTCGAGGGAGGCGGTGCGGGGGAGCACGAAATCCAGACGCTCGCCGTCGCGGGGGAGGACCTGCTCGTAGATGAGGCTCACGGTCTGGGTCTTGCCCGGGGGGACGGGGAAGACGCTCGACTTGACGAGGTTGTAGCCGACGAACTCGAGCAGGGCGGGGTCCTGGGCCCGGCGGACGATGGCCTCGTAGATGCGGCGGGCCTCTTCGCGCGGGAGGATCTTCGCCGTCGGCTCCAGGCCGCCGCCGTCGAAGCCGAAGGATCGGATGGTCGCGCCGGCGGGGACGGGCACCATCAACTGGGCCTCCTGCTGGACGGTGCCGGGGTTGCGGAGGGTCATCCGCATGGTCGTGCTGCCGATGCCGTCAACGATGTCGATGTCACCGGCGATGGCTTCGATGGCGATGGGGGAGGAGACGGGCCGGGGCGGCCGCCGATCGGGCGTGGGGGGCGTCCAGGTGATGGCATGGCCGTGGGCTGCCTGGGGCACGATGATGTTGGTCACGCGGACGTCGATCACATCGGACGCCGGTCCGCCGGAGACCGAGACCGATGTTTGCGCGAAACCCGCAACCCCGATCGCGAGGGTTGAAAGGGCACACAGGCCCGCGACCGCCGCGCTTGTCAATCGTTCGAGATGCCGCATGGGATGTCTCCTTGCCGAGCCGTTGGGCCGACGCATCGAATGCGCCCGCGCCCCGAGACCCCTGGTGCCGATGGCCGTCCAAGGCCGCGTGTCCACGGAAACTGAGGGGTTCTGAGGCAGAATACCGGCTTGGGGTCTGGGAGTTTCGGGGGGCCCTAGTTTGCCCGCCGATATTCCATGGCCTTTCGTCGCTGCTCGGGCGTCAGGAGGGCCATGATTTGGTCCCAGTTCGCTCGGCGCTCTTCGGGGGAGCGTGCGGCGGCACCCGAGGTCGCGGGCGACTTGCCGTCGGTGGTTTCGGCTCTGGATCGCACGATCGCCCGGATCTGCCCTTCCTGCTCGGGCGTGGCGTCTACGGCCTTCAGGAGGGCGTCCGTGTGCTCGCGGCGCTCGACGACGATGGCGTTGAGGGCACGGGCCGTCTCGCGCAGCAGCAGGTTCATTTCCACGCGTGCAGAAATCCGTGCTGTCGCTGCGGATGTCGGTCCGGCGTCCGGCATTTCGGTTGCATCGCCGCGCCGACCCCTGGTGCGACCGCTCTCAGAGCCGGCCCTGCGCCGGGGTCCGCCCGGCTCTTCGGAGGCCGAGATTCTCTTGTACTCCCCGACGACCGTGTGAAACGCGGCCCGCTTGCCTTCGGGAAGGGCCGCCGCGACCTGGTCTTGCAACGGATTCTCCAGCAGCGGCGCGGCGAACGCCTGCATTTCGCGCATGAGGGGCCGGAGTTCTTCGGGCTTGGCTCCGCCCTGGCGGCCCTGCTGGAGTTGCAGGAACAGGGCCTGGTGATTCTGGAGTAGCGTCGTGACTGCCGCGTATCGATCCGACAACACTTGTTCGGGGGCCTTGCGTTCGCCCGCGCTGAGTCCGAGGAGGTCGAGCGCGGCCTGTTCGGGGCGGGTGTCCAATCGCTCGACGTTGCCGCTGATGTCGCGTTTCGTGAGGGATATGGACTTCGGGGATTCCTGGATGCTCGGGCCGCGCAGGGCGTCGGCGTCGCTGGGCTGGGCGAGCGCCGGGCCGGAGAAGAGGGTTCCCGTGATGGCGGAGACGAGAATGGCTGACGGAAGACCGGGCATGAACGCGCTCCTGACCCGCCGCCCCGCTCCCCGGGGGTATGCCGCCTAACGCCGGGTGGGGTGAGATGTTGCCGGGGCGCGGCCGCCGGAGCCTGTCGCCCGGTTTGTCCAAGCCCCCCGCCCCCCACCCCCCCCGAATCCGCTATCATGCGGCAGGTTCGGTATTCTGTCGCGTTGAAGCCGGGAGAAATGCACCAATGACGCGTTCAATCAAGTTTCTGTTTGCGGCCCTGATTGCCGGAATGTTCCTCGGAGCGCCGGTCCAAGCCCAGGACAAGGCACCCAAGGCCGCCGACCCGCCGAAGGCCGTCGAGCCGGAGCACAAGAACGGCCAGCCCAAGGCGGACGGACCGAAGGCGGAGAAGAAGGAGGAGAAGGCCGCCTCCGAGGGCGACGGATCGGAGTACGAGTACGCGAAGATCGCCACTTCCAAGGGCGACATCTACGTGCGGCTCAACAAGACGAAGGCGCCGATTTCCACCAAGAACTTCCTCGAATACGCGGACAAGAAGTTCTACGACAACACGATCTTCCACCGGGTTGTGAAGGAGTTTGTGGTGCAGGGGGGCGGATTCACGACCGAGTTGAAGGAAAAAGAGACTTCCGCACCGATCAAGAACGAGTGGAAGAACGGGCTGAAGAACAAGAAGGGAACGATCGCCATGGCCCGGGTGGCCGCGGCGGATTCGGCCACCAGCCAGTTCTACATCAACGTGCAGGACAATGAGGCGCTCGACTATCCGCGGGAGGCGGGGGACAACGCGGCGTACGCGGTGTTCGGCAATGTCGTGGCCGGGATGAAGGTGGTGGACCAGATCCGCCAGGTTCGGACGACGACGAAGAATGGATCGCGCCCGGACGGCAAGCCGATTCCGCTGCACGATTGTCCGGCCGAGAACGTGGTCATCAAGTCGATCGCACGCGTGAGCAAGGACGAGGCGGAAAAGGCCGCCGAGAGCGACAAGTAGACGGGTCGCGCGGCGCGGACGATGCTCTTTCAGTGCGTCCAGGGGAGGAAGGGCATCACCATGCTGATGAAGATCAGGATGATGATGATCCACTCGAGCAGCTCCATTCGGCGCGAGGCGCGGCGGTCCTGCAGCTTCGTGTAGATGCTGTCGAGCGTGGTGAGTTTGCGCTCGATGCTCGAGTCTCGCTCGGGGAGGTGGAAGCGGCGGGCGGCGAGCCGATAGACGCGGGCGAGGTACTGGTCTCCGACGAGTTTGATGGCGTTGTTGACGGCCTCGTAGATGAGGGCGGAGTCCATCTGCAGGCGGGCGATGCGGTTGAGCCCGCCGACGCCCGAGGGGAGTCCCTTGGGGCGGCGACCGACCATGAACCGGTACGACTCGTCGAGGATCTGGTCGAGACGATCGTCGAGGACGCGCATTTCGAGGAGTTCGACGTTGGCGTACTCGAGCACCGAGCGGATGTCATCGCCGCCGCGTCCCGCGCCGGGGGCGCCGGGGAGGGCGTCGCCCGGGTCAACGATGATCGCCGAGTTCCAGTCGATGAGGGAGACGTCGTGCTGGCCGTAGGAGATCTTTGCCCCGAGGGCGTCGGCGATCTCCTCGGCGGAGAGTCGCTTGCGCTCGGATCGCAGGATTCCGGCGATGAGCGCGTCGGTGTCGGGGTGCTTGGCCGCGACGACCCGGGCCAGGCGGGCGTCGCCGCACTGGAAGACGACGTAGCACTCGACGGGCTCGGCGAGGTGCGGGCGTGAGATTGCCTCGCGGACGGCCGGGGTGATGTTGTCGAGCACGGTCCGGGCCGCGTCGATGACGGGCCCGTGCTCGTAGAGCGCATCGGCAAGATCGAGGAGATCGCCAAGGGTGCCCTCGAAGGCGATCTGCTGGGTGATCGAGACGGCGCCGAAGTCGAAGAGGATGGCGTCGAAGCCGGGATCGGTGGACCACTCGGCGCCGGCGGTGGACACCCGCACGGACTCGGCGGGGCCGGAGACTCGCACAGGGAGCGGCCGATAGTCGAGGTATGCCGGGGTTCGCTTGCCAGGGCCGAGGCCCAGGCGCTGGGCCGCCCCCTCGGCCGCGACGAGCGAGGCGGCCTGGTCGAGGTCGATGGACTGTCCGACGTCGAAGGCGACCATGACGTGCACGGTCGAGCGGACCCGCAGCGCGTCCGGCTCGGGTGCGTCCGGCGGGGTGATCGTGGCGGGGCCGGGTGGTCGAGATGGATCGGGGGCGGCCATGGCCAAGCCTACGAGGTCGGGCGGGGTCTGGTAGCATTGCGGCCGCGTTCCCAAGGCCCCATGAGCGAGCATCCCACCATCCCACCGCCGCAGTCGGAGTCGCAGAGCAGGATGTCCGTGCGCGGTCGGCTGGTTGCGGCGTGGCTGTTTCCGGTGCTCGCGTGGGCCGCGGCGACGCTGTACTTCGGCGGCGCGCTGGGCAAGAACTGCGACGACTATTCGATCAACATGCGGGACGTGGTGACGGACGCGCTGCCGACGCCGTTCGATCCGTGGATCCACTTCCCGTATTTTCTCAGGCCGCTGCACACGCTGATTCTTTTCGGCGGGATGACGCTCTGGCCGGAGGCCGATCGGGGGATGCACATCGCCGTGGCCCTGTGCCACGCGCTGGCGTGTCTGGGGATCTGGCGGCTGATGCGGGAGTTCACCCAGACCCGGCTGGCCCCGGCCGCGGCGGTGCTGGTGTTCATGGTGCTTCCCTGGCACGGCGAGGTGGCGTTCTGGTATTCGACGATCTCGACGTCGATCGGGTTGGCGGTGTTCTGCGGCGTCGCGCTGCTGGTGATCGGGTTCTGCCGATCGGATCGGATTGGTTGGAGAGGGCTGGGAACGCTGGGCGCGATCTTTGTGCTTGCGCTGCTCGTGCCGTGTTTCTATGAGCAGTCGATCACACCGGCGGCCGCGCTGCCGCTGATCGGGTTTGCGGGCGCGCCGGCCGGGTGGCCGTGGGTGCGTCGAGGCGTTCGGGCGATCGTGGCCACGAGCGCGGCGGGGCTGGGGGCCGTGCTGTACGTGGGGTTGCTGGTGGCCACGGCTCCCAAGGTCGCTCGCGGGGGGGCGATGTCGTTCGTCACGCGGGAGCGGATGCCCGAGAAACTCGACGAGGTCATCCGGGGGGTGAAGTACAACCTGATCGGGGAGCGGGCCCATGACATGATGCTCGGGAGCGTCACGCTCGGACGGCAGGTGGTGGCGACGCCGAAGGGGCTGGTGATCGGGAGCGTGCTGCTGGCGGCGGCGACGCTGTGGGGGGGGTGGGCGGTGCGTCGGGGTGGGGTCCGCGTCGTGAGCGGGGGGACCGGCACGGGCGGGCCGACGAGGTCTTCGTGGCTGGGCGCGTGGCTGGTTCCGATCGGGCTGATCGTGTTCGTGTTCGGCTTCGTGCCGATCTTCGTCATCAACTCGCAGATCGTCGAGCTGCGCAACCTGTATGTGCCGCTCTTCGGGGTGGCGATGGTGCTGGCGGGGGTGCTCGATCTGGCGGTTGGGAGCGTGGAAGCGCCGTGCGGCTCGTCCGGCGCTCGCGCGGCGATTGGAATGGCGACGCCTGGGGGCGTGGCGCTGCTGGCCATCGCGTCGGGTGGGGTCGGCGGGACCGGCCTCATCGGGTATCAGAAGTTGTGCCGGAACCGCTCCGAGCGTGATCTTCGTGAGATGGCCCAACTTCGGGCGTACGTGCCGGATCCCCCTCCGGGCACGGTGTTCGCACCGTTCCGCACCCGATCCAAGGGCGCGGAGACGAACTACCGCCTGTTCGACCGCACGCGGCCGGGGGTGTTCGAGACGGCGTGGTCGGCCCCCGCGCTGCTCCTGCGCGCGTATCGGCGCAACGACATCGGCGTGACGTCCTCGAACCCCTGGGCCCCGCTGCCTCTGGACAAGCCGGGTGCGGACGGCGTGCGCTGGCGCGGCGGGTTCGGGTTTTCGCTGCCGCAGGACCCCGACGGCGGGGTTCGCATTCCGTGGAACTCGATGGTCCCGTTCGTGACCGACGCCCGCCCGGACGCCCGCGTGCGGCTCATCTCCGAGATTGTCATCGAGACGCCGGATCATCGCGATCTTGAGATCCGGCCGCCGCTCGTGCGGCAGGCGATGGCCGCGCATCCGGGGATGCCGACGGCGACCTACTCCATGCGCATGGGCGAGCCGGAGGATCGGCTGGACCTGATTCCGATTTCGTTCTGGGACTACGCGGATGGGTCGCCGGTTCCCTTCAAGCCCATGTGGATCTGGGCGAGTGGGGGAGAGGGCGGAGGGCCGGCGAAGCAGCGGCGGTGCGCGTGGTTGGCCGCGTACTACCAGAAGTTCGCGAGCATGTCGATCTCGATGCCACCTCTGGATCGGCCGGAGCGGCTGCTGATCCGGGCGACGATGGCGGAGTTCGACCTCGACGCGGCACGAAACGAGTTTGCGTACGTGGAGGAACTCGTGGTGACGATGGCGGACGCGCCGGAGAAGGAGTTGGGCGTGCTCCGGCTGGACCCGCGGGAGATGAAGCGGAAGCGGCGGTGGGTGCCGCTGGTGGTGACGCTTCCGCCGCGCCCGCCGCCCGCGGGCGACCGGATCGTGGTGACGATCCGGCACGCCAAGGACGGGGTTGTGAGGCTGGCGTTGGGGGATACAACGCCCGTGCCGGTAGAAGCGGTGCGGAAGGCGGCGATTCTGCCTGTGTGGGTGACGCCGGGGTATGAGGAGGCGATTCCTCTGGATGGCAGCGGGGAAACCGGTGGGAAGTGAACTATGATCGCCGCTCGAGGGCGGGGGGGAGGAGGGGGCTGTCGGAGCGCGCGTTGAAACTGTCCGTCATCATCCCGGCGTACAACGAGGAGAAGAACCTCCGGGTGCTGCACGAGCGGATGACGGCGGTGCTGGAGAAGTGTGCGCCGGCGGTGGGCGAGTTTGAGCTGATCTTCGTCAACGACGGGTCGAGGGATGGGACGCTGGAGGGGTTGCGGCGGCTGGCGGAGGTTGATCCGCGGGTGAAGTTCCTGTCCTTCAGCCGCAACTTCGGGCATGAGACGGCGGTGGCGGCGGGTTTGGACCGGGCGGATGGGGGTGCGGCCGTGCTCATCGATGCGGACTTGCAGGACCCGCCGGAACTGATCGAGCGGATGGTGGAGCGGTGGAGGGCGGGCGTGCAGGTGGTGTACGCGCAGCGGCGAAAGCGCAGCGGCGATCCGGTGCTCAAGAAGATCGCGATCTACTTTTTCTACCGGGTGCTGGGACGGATCAGCGAGGTGGAGATTCCGCTCGACACGGGGAACTTCAGGCTGATGGACCGGCGCGTGGTGGAGGTGGTGCGGGCGTGCCGCGAGAACCCGAGGTTCGTGCGCGGCCTTGTTCCGTGGGCGGGCTTCACCCAGGAGCCGCTGCTGTTCGACCGAGATGCCCGCCACGCGGGGAAGACCGGGTATGGGTTCTTCAAGCTCGCGAAACTCGCGCTCGACGGGACGTGCTCGTTCAGCCAGGCTCCGCTGCGGGTGGCGTCGTACATCGGGGCGGCGGTGATCGCGCTGTCGATACTGGCGACGAGTTGGGTGGTGATCGACCACTTTCTGCGTCCGGGTGTTCCGCAGGGCTTCGCGTTCTTGGCGTGCGCGGTGTTTTTCATGGGGGGCATCCAGCTCTTCATGCTCGGCGCGCTGGCCCACTACGTCGGATACATCTTCTCGAATGTGCAGAACCGGCCCATGTACGTGATCGCCGATGAGGGCGGGTTTGCGAGCAGGGGACCGGTGGTGGGCCCATCCACGTTCGCCGCGCGGCACAACGGCCATCCGGGGCATACGCCGGAGGTCGTCGTCCGTCCGGTCACCATCGGGGCCGGGAGCTCGCCCCGTGGATGACGCCCTGTACCGCCTCCACGCCGAGCGTGAGGAGACGTACTGGTGGTGGGTGGGGAAGAACCGCATCATCATGGCGCTGATCGAGGAGTTCTGGGTGCGGCGTGCGCCTGGTGAGAGTGGGAGAGGCGGGGCCAAGCCGCGGGCTCTGGATATTGGGTGCGGGGCGGGCGGCATGCTGGCGAAGCTCTGCTCTCCGCCGCTCGGGTTTGACGCCGTCGGGATCGACATGTCGCCGATCGCCCGCGAGTACTGCGCGAAGCGCGGCCTTCGGGCCCTCGACGGCTCCCTGCCCGACGGCCTGCCGTTCACCGAGCCCGAGTCGCTCGATGTGATCGTCATGTCGGAGGTGATCGAGCATGTGAAGGAAGATCGCGCCTCGGTCGCGGTGGCGGCGAGGCTGCTGCGCCCCGGCGGGGTGCTCGTGTGCACGGTGCCCGCCCACATGTGGCTCTGGTCGGCGCACGACGACTTCAACTTCCACCAGCGCCGGTACACCAGAGCGGCGTTCGCGGGGTTGTTCCGCGGGCTCGACACGCCGCTGGAGGAGCGCCTGCTCGGGTACTACCAGGCCGCGTCGTTTCCGCTGGTCGTCGCCGGCCGGTGGGCGAGCACACTCCGGGCGAGGCTCTCCCGCAGGCCGCCGGCGGAGCCGGTCGTCAGACCGCTGCCGGCGATCATCAACTGGCCGCTCACCAAGGGATTCGAGATGGAGAAGAGCTGGCTGCGGCGCGGGATCGCCTCGCCGTGGGGGACGAGCGTCATCAGCGTGCATACTCGCACGGACCCTGCCTTTTCGGGGGCATGACTTGAAGGCCGGGCCTACTTGCCGCGTCCGATCAGGATGTAGAGGATCAGGCCGATCAGCGGCAGCAGCAGGACCACGAGGATCCACAGCAGTTTCTCACCGACGGACTTCCCACTCTTGAGGATGTCCACGATCGCCCAGATCCAGACGATGAGGTGGAGAAGGCCGAGGAGCGGATAGGAGTAGTTTGGCATGTGGTGATCCTCGCGGCAGCCCGGAATCCGTCCGGCGGTCGAGCAGTCTATTCCTCATTGTCCCGGAGCTTTGCCACCACGGAGAAATCTTCGAGCGTGGTGGTGTCCTGGGTGATCTTCTCGACCCCCGCGGCCACATCGCGCAGGAGCCTGCGCATGATCTTCCCGCTGCGGGTCTTGGGGAGGGCGTCGGTGAAGCGGATGTGGTCGGGCTTGGCGAGGGCGCCGACTTCCTTGGCGACGTGGGCGGTGAGTTCTTTCTTCAGGCTGTCGTCGGGCGAACGACCGTTTGCCTTGAGCCAGTGCGACTTGAGCGAGACGAAGGCGCAGATGGCGTTGCCCTTGATGTCGTGCGGGACGCCGACGACGGCCGCTTCGGCCACGGCGGGGTGGGAGACGAGCGCGGATTCCACCTCCATCGTGCCCAGCAGATGGCCGGAGACCTTGATGACGTCGTCGATGCGGCCCTGGATCCAGAAGTAGCCGTCGTCGTCGCGCCGGGCCCCGTCGGCGGAGAAGTAGTAGGGCTTGCCGGTCCTGGGGTCTTTCACGCGGGCGAAGTAGTTGGAGATGAAGCGCTCGCGGTTTCCGTACACGCCGCGCAACATGCCGGGCCAGGGGGAGCGGATGACGAAGAGGCCGCCCTGGTTGGCCTTGAGTTCTTCGCCCCGCTCGTTGACGATGGTCGCATCGATACCGAACATCGGGAGCGTGCACGAGCCCGGCTTGGTGGGAATCGCCCCCGGCAGGGGCGTGCAGATGTGGCCGCCGGTTTCGGTCTGCCAGTAGGTGTCCACGATGGGGCACTTCTCGCGCCCGATGTGGGTGTGGTACCAGATCCAGGCCTCGGGGTTGATCGGCTCGCCGACGGAGCCGAGGAGTTTGAGGGAAGAGAGGTCGTGCTTGGCGGGGAGATCGTCGCCCCATTTCATGAAGGTGCGGATGGCGGTGGGGGCGGTGTAGAACTGGGTCACCTTGTGGCGGGCGATGATGTCCCAGAAGCGGTCGCCGTGGCCGGGGCGTTCGGCGAGCGCCGGGAAGTTCGGCGCGCCCTCGTACATGAGCGTGGGGACCCGATTGGTGAGCAGGCCGTAGAGCACGTACGAGTGGCCGGTGACCCACCCGATGTCGGCCGAGCACCAGAACAACTGGCCCGAGTCGGGGATCAGGTTGAACGCGACCCGCGCGGTGGTGTTCACGAAGGCGAGGTAGCCGCCGGTGGTGTGGACAATGCCCTTGGGCTTGCCCGTCGAGCCGGAGGTGTAGAGCAGGAACAGCATGTCCTCGGAGTCCATGCTCTCGCACGGAAGCGCGTCCGAGGCGGGATCGACGGTCTCGCTCCACCAGTGCCACGTGGTGCCCGGGTCGAACCCCGGGCGCGGCTGGCCGGAGGCGAAGCGGGCGATGGGCGGGATGTGCTCGGTGCGCTCGATGCAGAGCACGTGGTCAACGATGTGTCCGCCGGCGGCCAGGATGTGAACGGCCTCGTCCACGTTCTTGAGCAGCGGAACCACGTCGCCGCGCCGGTAGCCGCCGTCGGCGGTGATGATGACTCTGGAGTTGGCGTCGCCGGCCCGCTCGCTGATGGCGTTGGGGGCGAAGCCGCCGAAGATGACGCTGTGGGCCGCGCCGATGCGGGCGCAGGCGAGCATGGCGATGGCGAGTTCGGGGACCATGGGCATGTAGATGGTGACGACGTCGCCCTTGTTCACGCCCATCGACTTGAGGGCCGAGGCGCACCGGCTGGTGGCGACCTGCAACTGGCGGTAGGTGATGCGGCGGATCTCCGGGAGCGCGACGTGCTTGGCGCCCGGGATCCGGTGCGGGGTGGTCGGGGCGACGGGCTCGCCCTCCCAGACAATGGCGATCTGGTCGCCGTGTCCGGCCTCGACGTGGCGATCGACGCAGTTGTGGCAGGCGTTGAGGCGGCCGCCGACGAACCACCTGGCGTCGGGGGCCTCCCAGTGGCAAACGCTGCTCCACGGCTGGAACCACGCCAGGCGCGCACCCTCCTCGGCCCAGAAACTTCCCGGGGCGTTGGGGTCGCCGAGGGAGCGGGCGTACAGGCGCTTGTAGTCCTCCATCGAGGCGACGTGCCACTTTGGAAAGCCGAGGTCCGCCGCGGGGCGCGGCGGAAAGGTGCGGTGTTCCTGGAGCGTCGAGTCGATGGCGCGGGCGTCGTGTTCGGTGCTCATGGAAACAGCATAAGCGATTTGAGCGGCGGGGGCGGCCTGTGTTCACAACGAAAACCCCCGAGGGTCGGCCTCGGGGGTGATCGAGATTCGGGATGGAGCGGGCGAGAATCAGTAGCGGTAGTGGTCGCTCTTGTACGGGCCGTCCGGGCTGACGCCGATGTAGTCGGCCTGCTCCTTGGAGAGGCGGGTGAGTTTCACGCCGATCTTCTGGAGGTGGAGCCGGGCGACTTCCTCGTCGAGCTTCTTGGGGAGGACGTAGACCTTGCCGGACTCGTACTTGAAACCGCTGAGGGTGGGCTTGTTGTTGGCGTTGAACCAGAGGTCGAGCTGGGCGATGGTCTGGTTGGTGAAGGAGGAGGACATCACGAACGAGGGGTGGCCGGTGGCGCAGCCGAGGTTCATGAGGCGGCCCTCGGCGAGGACGAGGATGCTCTTGGCACCCTTCTTTGCGCCGAATGCGAACTCGTCGTACTGGGCCTTGATGTTGATCCGCTTGACCTCGCCCTTGTCCACGGCCTTGTAGAGCGCGGCCATGTCGATCTCGTTGTCGAAGTGGCCGATGTTGGCGACGATGGCCTTGTCCTTCATCCGCTTCATGTGGTCGAGCGTGATGACGTTCTTGTTGCCGGTGGCGGAGACGAAGATGTCGGCGTCGTCGATCACGTCATCGAGCGTCGTGACCTGGTAGCCCTCCATCGCGGCCTGAAGGGCGTTGATGGGGTCGATCTCGGTGACGATGACGCGGCAGCCCTGGCCGCGGAGGGCCTGGGCGCATCCCTTGCCCACGTCGCCGTAGCCGAGGACGACCGCCGTCTTGGCCGAGAGCATCACGTCGGTGGCGCGGTTGAGGCCGTCCACCAGAGAGTGGCGGCAGCCGTAGAGGTTGTCGAACTTGCTCTTGGTGGCGCTGTCGTTGACGTTGATGGCGGCGAAGGCGAGTGTGCCCTTCTTCTGCATCTCGTAGAGGCGGTGGACGCCGGTGGTGGTCTCCTCGGAGACGCCCTTGATTTCCTTCACCATCCTGGTGAAGTACCCGGGGCGGTCCTGCAGCGAGTTGCGCAGGACTCCGAGGATCACGCCCCACTCCTCGGCGTCGTTCCTGGCGTCGAAGGCGGGAACCTTGCCGGCCTTCTCGAACTCCGCGCCCTTGTGGACCAGGAGCGTGGCGTCGCCACCGTCGTCGAGGAGCAGGTTGGGGCCGCGCCCCTTGGAGAACTTGAAGATCTGGTCGGTGCACCACCAATACTCCTCGAGCGTCTCGCCCTTCCAGGCGAAGACGGGGACGCCTGCGGGGCGCTCGGTGGTGCCGGCGGGGCCGACGACGACGGCGGCGGCGGCGTGGTCCTGGGTGGAGAAGATGTTGCACGAGGCCCAGCGGACCTCGGCGCCGAGGTCGACGAGCGTCTCGATGAGCACCGCGGTCTGCACGGTCATGTGCAGCGAGCCGGCGATGCGGGCGCCGGCGAGGGGCTTCTTGCCCTTGTAGCGCTCGCGCAGGGCCATGAGGCCGGGCATCTCGTGCTCGGCGAGGCGGATCTCCTTGCGGCCGAGCTCGGCCTCGGCGAGGCTGCGGACCTTGAAGTCGATGGAGCCGATGACGTCGGGCGTCGGGCTGTGCGGGCCGGTGGTGTTGGCCTTGGGGGACTTGGTCTTGGGTGCGGGCTTGGTCATCGTGGTCAAGGGCGTTCTCCGAGTGAAAAGTGTTCGTGAGGGTCTGGTTCATCGGCCGGTGCGGGCCGCGGATCATCGGTGGTGGGGGGGTTGGGTGCTCGGAATGGGGACGTGCGCGGCGCACGCGAACAGGCCGGGCCCCTTGGCGTTGGGGTCGGAGAGCAGCGCGGCGTATCGGGCCTTCTCGAATCCGGCCGCTGTCATGAGCCCGGTCATGGTCTGGTCCGAGAAGCCGAGCCAGCGATGGCCCATGGTGTGGCGGTAGGTAGCGCGATCGTGCGCGACCATGTCCACGACGAGGATCATGCCGCCGGGCCGGACGATCCGGCGCATTTCCGCGAGGGCCACGGCGGGTTTCTCGACGTGGTGGAGCACGAGCAGGCAGACGGCCGCGTCGGCGCAGGCGTTCTTGAGGGGAAGGTGGGAGAGCTCACCCTCGACAAACTCGATGTTCTTCAAGCCCTCGAGGCGTCGCTTGGCGGCGGCGAGCATCGGCCCGGACTGATCCACCGCGAGGACCCTCTTCACCAGCGGGGCGAGCAGTTCGGCGGCGTTGCCGGTGCCGCAACCGAGGTCGGCGACGACCCAGTCGCGCGGGAGCAGGTGCAGCAGCCCCAGGGGCGTGAACCGCGCGCCGAACAACTCGGTGCGGACATCGTCCCACTGGCCGGCCACGCGCCCGAAGTACCCCAAAGAGTCCTCCCGACGCTCCGCCAAGACCGATTCCAGACGGCGGTGGTCCTCTTCGGTCTCCATGCCCGCCCTGCGGCCCTCGGGTGATCGGATGAGGTCGCGAACGGCCACCCACACGCCGCGGCTGGGGGCCGAGAGGTCGTCGAGCATGACGCGGTAGAGCGTCGCCGTGCCCTCCGTGCGTTTGATGACCCACCCTCCGTCGGCGAGGACCTTGAGGTGCCGGGAGACGGTGGACTGGGGCAACTGGACCACCTTGGCGACCTCGCCGACGGCGAGTTCCTCGCGCTCGAGGATTCTCAGGATCCGCAGGCGAACCAGGTCGCTCAGGGCGGCGAGGCGTTCGGTGATCGGGTTGGTGCTTGTTCGCCGTTTCATCCGTTTATCCGGATGAACTGTAGAACATTGGGCGATGCCGTCAAGTGAGTTCAATACCTGCGAAAAGTCCGTGAATGGAGCGCAACGGCATGTCCAGACGGAGCTTACTTGCCGTCGCGGGTTTCAACGCCGGTCATGGAAGAGTCAATGTGCTCGTCGCCGCCTGTCGTTTGCGCCATCCGTCGCTCCTCAGGCATTACCCCGAAGGTCGGTCCTGGGATCTCGCCCATTTCCTTCGCCACGGCGACAACCTCGCCGTTGAGCGGATCGCAGAAATAGGCCATGGCGATGCGCTGGCGGGCGCGGGCTCGATCGCCGACCTTGGCGTAGAGGCGGGCCAGGCCGAGTTGGGGAATGGCCGACATGCCGCCATCCACGCGGGCGGCGGTCAGCCACGCACGCTGGGCCTCGTCCTGATCGCCGAGGCGCTCGGCGTACTTGGCCAGGAGGGCCCAGTCCTGCATGCGGCCGCGGTCGATCGTGCGCTCGCGGAGGGCGCGGTTGAGATCGTCGTACTTCTTGTCGGCGTAGAGACCCTCGCACATGGATGCGAAGATCTCGTCGTCTTCGAGGCGGAGCGTGTGGGCGAGCTTGAGCTGCTCGGCGCCGAGGCCGGTTTCGCCGAGCTTGACGTATGTGTTTCCGAGCATGTGGTGCACGTGGGCGTTGCCCGGGTTTCGATCGATGTACTCCTTGTAGTCCTCGAGCGCGGCCGGATACTGCCCGTAGAAGTAGTGCTGGTCGCCGGCATCTCGCAGAGCCACGAGCGATCGAGAGGCGCACCCGCCCGTCGCCAAGACAAGAGCCGCCACACCGAGCGAGCACGCGATCCGAGAGACGTTCATCGTGGGTTCCTTCCGTGGAAAGGCGGCGGGCACTCTCGCCGCCGCGATGGGCCAAGTGTACCGCGGAGCCGGGTCCCGATGGGCCCGGGGCCGACGGAATCGGGCATCGCTAGCATCCGGCATGGTTCCCTGGGTGATCCTGTTGCACGAAGCCTCCGATGGCACCAGCCACTACGACTGGTTGATCCAGTCCAGCCCTGTCGACAGACAGGCTTCCCTGATCTCGTTCCGGGTCTCCGCTCGGCCCGACGATCCCGCGGCGGTCGCGTTTGAGGCGGAACGGATGTCCGATCATCGGGCCGCGTATCTGTCGTTTGAGGGTGAGGTGCGCGGCGGACGGGGGCGGGTCCGGCGGGTGGGAGAGGGGCTGGCCCGGATTGAGGCCGACAATGGAGTGTTTGTCGTAACTCTTGATAGCGAACGCACTTGGATCGGTGAACGGGCGGGTTTCGAGAGCTCGCTCTACGCGTTTCGCTTGCAAAGGCCGGTTGGATTGGGGCATACTGGGTGATGCCGTGGACCCATGGGGCGGACCGCGGCGCGAAACCGTTTCGGAAGGAACTGCCGGGGATGGGAACGCAACCGGAGGCCGACATGCACAGCCACAGGACTGGACCGCTGCTCGAATCCTCATTCCCGAACTCCGGCGGCGGGGGCGAAGGGCCGGCCGAGGTGAAGCCCAAGATTCACCACACGACGGCGACGTCGATCACGAACTTGAAGAAGGAGTGGAAGCGCAAGCCCAACGTGGATGGCACCGGCGCCACACATGTGAAGAGTTTCCACTGCCGCCTCAACGCGGAGGCGATGGAAATCCTGGATCAGCAGATCAACCAATGGCTCGAGGAGCATCCCGAGATTGAGGTCAAGATGGTCACCAACACGGTGGGGGAGTGGCAGGGGAAGATCAAGGAGCCGGCGCTGATCATCCAGGTGTGGATCTGAGGCCGCGGCGAGATCCGGGGCGCCCGGTCACGGTGCGGCGTGCCCGGACGTCCCGGGCACGGCGGCCAGGAGCGTTCGCGTGTACTCCTCGCGCGGCGTGCGGATGACGGCTTCGACCGGCCCCGTTTCCACGATCCTTCCCGCCCGCATCACGGCGACCCGGTCGCACGTGTGGCCCACCACGCCCATGTCGTGGCTGATGAACAGCAGCGAGAGGCCGAGGTCGCGCTGCAGGTCCTTGATGAGGTTGAGGATCTGGGCCTGGATGGAGACGTCGAGAGCGCTGGTTGGCTCGTCGCACACGATGAGATCGGGGCGGGTCGCGAGGGCGCGGGCGATGACGATGCGCTGGCGCTGGCCGCCGCTGAACTCGTGCGGGAATCGTCGGAGCGTGCGGGCGGAAGGGTCGGGGAGTCCGCAGCGTGCGAGGAGTTCACTCGCCTGAGCGTGGCCCTGCTCGCGGGACCTGGCGAGGCGGTGGACACGGAGCGGCTCGGCCACGATGTCGCCGATGCGCATGCGAGGGTTGAGCGCGCCGGCCGGGTCCTGGAAGACGATCTGCATGCGGCGGCGCATGGCCCGCAGATTGGACCCGCCGAGCCCGAGCAGATCCACCCCGTCGAACAGCGCCGAGCCGGCGGTCGAGGGGATGAGCCGGAGGAGCGCGCGGCCGACGGTGGTCTTTCCGCACCCGCTCTCGCCCACGAGCCCGAGTGTTTCGGCGCGGGCGACGTGGAAGGAGACACCGTCCACGGCCTTCGTGACGCCGGAGATTCTGCGGAGCAACCCGGACCGAACCGGGAACTCGACGCGCAGCCCGGCGACCTCGAGGAGTGTGGCCGGCGCGGCCCGTGTCGCGCCGCTGGTCGTCGGCGAGGGGAGCGGCGAGGGCGGATTGGAAGCAGGGGCGGCCACGGTGCCCAAGGGTACCTCGGAAGGCTTGACCCAAACGCCATGAGACCTACCCTTGCTCTCGCATTCGGGTAGGTAGCTCAGTTGGTAGAGCACCGCATTGAAAATGCGGGGGTCCCCGGTTCAAGTCCGGGCCTGCCCATTGGTCGCGTTTGTAGCCTCTTCGCATTCGCTCGCGTCGGCTTGCGAAACCCCTGAAAAACAAGGCTCTTGCTCGCCTTCGGGCGAATCCGTGCGATCCGGTGCGGGCGGATGCTGCGCCGCCGATCGCGCCGTTTGCGCGCCGCTTTTCGCGCCGCTTTTCCCGTCCCCCGTCGCGCGCGTCCAATCGGCGTCGGTCACTTGCAGGTAGTGACCCGCCGCGATCGCCTTCGTGTTCCCGATCCACGCGCAGACGGTGTGCAGCGGGAACGTCGCCGCCAGTTCGGTTTGCCGGCTCGCCCGCAGGTTGTGCCACGTTCGATCCCACGCCGCCAGCCCCGCCCGCTTGATGATCCGCCGGAAGTGCGGGTTCAGGTTCGCGCCCTCCCGGTAGCGTCCGACCACCTACACCGATCCTTCGGGGGCCGCGTCGAATACCGCTTGCAGGTGTTCGCGGATTTCGGGGAACAGCGGGATGATCCGCTCGCCGCGCCCTTCGTGGTGTTCGGTCTTGGCGGATCGGATCGACAGCCGGTTGTGTTCCCAATCCACGTCCGACCACCGCAGGGCCAGGGCTTCGCTCGGAACCCGCAACCCGCCGAACCGCGACAGGGCGATCAACAGCCGCCATTCGGCGTCGGGGGCCGCGTCGATCACCTTGGCGATCGTCGCCCGGTCGATGAATACCGAACGCGCCGTGTTCGTTTGCGATCCCGCTTTCACCGACGCGAAGGGGTTGCGGGCCACCAGCCCGCGCCGCATCCCCCAGCGGAACATTTGCCGGGCGTACAGCACCGTTCGGCTAATCGTCGCGGGGGCGTACCCGTCCGTTTTCAGTTGCGCCCGCCATGCGTCGGCGTCGGCATCCGCGATCGTCGCCACGTCCCGCGACTCCGTGAAGAAACCCACCAGCGCCGCTTCGGCTTGCTTCATCCGCACCCGCGTCGCGGGCTTCACAGCCACGCCGGCAAAGAACGCGGCCAGCATCCCGGCCAGCGTCACCGTCTGCGCTTCTACTCGGGGTTGGGCCAGTCCGACCCGCACCAGGCGAGCGTGCATCTTGGGGGACAGGTCATTCAGCCACGCGCAGAGTTCCGCATCGAGGGGGTGATTGAGTTCCGAGTTTGACAGCAGGGATTCGACGCGCAGCCGGAAGGATTCCGCCGCCTTCCGGCTCGCCTTGCCCAGCCGGATCGCCTTGGGATCGCCTTCCCCGTTCGTGAAGCACACCCGCTTGTATCCGTTCGGATCGTGCGCGATATTCGCCATGCGTCACCGTCCCTTCGTGGTCTTGCCCTTGGGTTCGATCGTGATTCGCAACCCCAGGTAGTCCGCCAGCCGTTCGATCGTGTCCGTTGTCATCCCGCGTTCACCGCTCAGCAGCCGCGACAGTTGACTACGGGCCACTCCCGCGCCCTTGGCGATCGCGTAGGGCGTTTGATCGCTCGCCTTCACCGCCGCCGCTATGGCCTTCGTCAGTTGCCCCATACCCAGAGTGTACCCCATGCGTTGCCGCGTGGCAACCATTCCCAATCGACTCCCCAACCGCCACCAGCCACGCCGCCGATCCGGGGTGGGTGGGCATCCCCAGCCCGTCCGCGATCCCCAGCCGTTCGGCCAGTACGTCGCCGGCGTCGCCGTGGGGATCGGGGGCGTATCCGTTGGCCAGCAGCCGCAGCACCGCCGCCCGGTGCCCCAGCAGCCCCGCCGCGATCGTCGGGGGCAACGTCGCGGGCCGGTGCCGCAGCCGCGCGGGATCGGTCGGATGCGGGGCCAGTTCGATCCCTGCCCGTCCGAGTGTCACCAGCAGATCGGATAGACGCTTCATTGACGCACCCCTGCCGATACACTCGGGCCATGGGTTCGCACCCGAGGATCAGAAAAACAGTGAAATGGGGCGGCGCAGTGGCGTCGGTCCTGGTATTCGCGATTTGGATTGCGAGCGGATGGTGGGGCGTGGCATGGACCGACTCGAAGGGGCACCAGACGAGTATCGTCTGGGGGCAGCTTGTCCTTCCCAACAGTGCGCCCGCTGCTTGGCCGGCATCCCCGGCTAGCTGGACGATGTGGTCTCATGGGTGGCGGCTTGTATGGGGGTTCGATATGTATACGACCTCGACGCGGCTGGACGCCTTTCCCTTGTGGCTGGTTGTGCTTCTTTTCCTCACGCCGGCATTCGTGGCATGGCGGCTCGATGTGGAGGCGACGCGCTGGCCTCCAATGGATCGATGCCCCCATTGCGGCTACGACCGGAAAGGCAACGTGGCGGGGGCAGTGTGCCCGGAATGCGGGAAATCGCTGTTCGGGTAGAAGGCGGTGGCGTGATCGCTTCACAGTTCCCCCCAGCCGTCGCGGGCGTCCCTTTGTGCGCCACCGTCGCCATTGTGCGCCAACCCCTCGGGCTTGGCGTCCTTTGGCGGGGTTGGCGCACTATGGGGCATGTACCACATCCACCGGCCAGCCGATCCGTACCCCTCCCGCGTCGCCTTGACGCCCAGATCGGCCTTCGCCCGGTCCAACGTCCGGGGCTTGATCCCGTCCGCGCCGGCCCGTTCCTTCACGTCCGCCGCCGGTTGCGGGCCGGGGCTTAGCACATCCCGCAACCACTCCCGGGCCTCGTCGCGTGTACCGTCGCCGCCGCGCCCGGCCATCGCCGCCAACACACCGTCGGCGTTCAGGTCCACCGGGCCGGATTCCCACGTCAACCGCGCTGGGTCGCCGTCGATCCGAAACGCCAGCCCCGCCGGCTTGCGGGCAATGTTCACCTTCCCCGGCAACAGCAGCCGCCGGTCCTCATCCTCGGGATCGCGCATCAGGTGAAGCACCGCCCGGGCCAATCCCGTGAACGCCCGCGACCCCAGGATCAGGTCGTCGGCATGACCGGCGTTGCTCTTGTTGTGGTGCGCCACCACCAGCACCGCGATCCCATACCGCTCGGCCAGCATGGCGATCGGGGCCAGCACCGCCCGCACTTCGTTGTCCCGGTGGGCGTCTACCTTGCCGCCCAAGAAACTCCCGATCGGGTCGATGATGCACAGTCGGGGCGTTTGCAGCCCCTTCAATGCGGTTTCCAGCGCGGCCATATCCGCCAGCGTGAACATGGTCTGCCCGGTCTTGCCATTGAGCGCCACCCGATGCACCGCTCGGAGCAGGTGAACCCGCTCCACGTCCGCGCCGTGGGCGTCTAGGCGCGGCCGCAGCGTGGTTTCGGGATCATCCTCCCCGGACACCAGCAGCACGTCCCCGGCCTCGCAGGGCGTCCCGTCGGGCCATGCTCGCCCCGTAGACACCCGCGCCGCCCAATCCGCCGTGGCGAAACTCTTGCCGTCGCCGGGCCGACCGGCCAACACCGTGACGCACCGCCGGGGAATGCGCCCCCGCCACAACCAATCGACCGGCTTGGCCTCCACGTCGGCCATCCGCACCACGATCGGCGCGCCGTCTGTCAGGTCCGCCACCGGCGCGAACCGCTCGGCCTTCGCCACCAGTTCCCCGAACGCCCGGGCATCCGCGCCCGCGATCACCGCCGCCCGGGCATCCTTTGCCCCGTCGGGTGGTTCGATGGTCCGCACCGACGCACACACCGACACCAGCGCGGCCGCAATCTTGGCCGCGCCACGCCGCCCGGCGTCGTCGGCATCCGCGACGATCACCACATGCCGCCCGGCCAGCAGCCCCGCCAGCAGTTCGCCGCAGTACCCCGCCATCGGCACGCCCACCGCGTCCAGACTCAGCGCCAGCAGCGCGGCAGTATCGCTCGCCCCTTCGCACAGGTACACCGGCGCGGCCTCTGTAGTGCCGGCGTAGGGGGCCAGCGGCCAAGGGAGGATCAGCCCGCGCTTCCCGCCCTTGGCGAAGTCCTTACCGCCATCGGCGTCCCGGTACGCTGTGCCGATCACCGCGCCCGTGGCATCGCGTTCAACGATTGCCCAGCGGTCGCCATCGGCCCGCGCGATCATCGCCCACGCCCAATCGGGCACGCCCGCAGGTGGTTGTAGGTGTTGGCTCATGCCCCACCCCCATCGCGTCGGGCGTCGTCCGTTGATTTCACCGTTGATTTCGGCGCGTGGTTGGGCGTCACCCACACCGCCGCCGGGCGTCCGCGTGGTGTTGGGCGTCGGCGTCCGCTATCGACGATCAGCCCCAGGGCGCGGAGTTCGCCGCGTCGCGGGGAGACCGATTGAGCGCGGATGCCCGTGGCGGTTTCAATGTCGGCGTCGGTCGCGCCGCACGGGGCCGCCTTCACGATCACCGCCAGCACGTCGGCCCGTTGCTTGGCCGCGTGGCCGGCGATCCGATCCGCCGCGACGCCGGATGTACCCGCCGGGGCGTTGTGGCGCGCCGGGGGTGTCAGAGGCAACCGGGCCAACGTAGAATCGGGTGAGTAGTTCGGATCGTTGACGCCAGCCCCGTTGTCCTGCCCAGGTCGCGGGGCCGCGTCGTCGAAGAGGGGCATGGTCATTGGTCCCCTCCCTTCGCCGCTTGCTCGGTCAACCACGCTTGCAGCAGGTGATAGGGGTACAGCACACAGCAGCCGACGCGAACGCAGGGGATCGGGCCGCGTGGGTGGGTGAGTTCCCACAACTTGCGTTGACCGATGCCCAGCGCCTTCGCCGCGTCTTTGGGGCGAAGGGACAGCGGGGGCGTCGGCGTCCGGGTGTTCGTATTACTTGCCACGCGCCACCCCCTTCGGTTGCGTGGGCGATTCGCGTAGCCGATCGAACACCATCCGCTCCACTACTTCGGGATCGAACAGCAGCGCACTACCCGCGCGAAGGTGCGGGATGCGTCCCGCTTCGGCTTCGGCCCGCAGCCACGTCGCCGGAACGCGCAACCGGCGGGCCATCGCTCCCAGGTACAACGGTTTCTTGTTTTCTTCAATCATGCCCAAACGAAAGCGCGCGGACGTTTCATCCGTGGGTATTCTGCGCGGCAGTAGTGGGGCATTAGCGGGGCGTTGGCGCGGTCGTTCGCTTCAGTGCTTCCGCGCCAGCCGGGAGGATCGCCACGCCCTGTCGGCCATCCTTCGGATAGTCCACCAGCGCGGGCGTTCGATCGGCCAACTTGCGCAGCCGCTTTGCCACCGCCTTCCGGTCTTGTGGTCCCTTCGCTGGCAGCACGTCAGACACCTTGCGCCGCAAACTCGGGTTTCGATTGAGAAACGCCAGTAGGGCCGCGTCGTATTCGTCGATCGCCTCAGCACCAGCGGGAAGGGCCGGGGGCTTCGGATCATCGCCGTCACCCCTTGCAGCCCCATTCGCTCGCGGAACGACTCGGGCCTCCGTGTACGATTCGTTCCGGACGCCGCACAACTGCCGCTCCCGCGCGTTCATCCAACTTTCGGCCCACTCGATCGCGCCGGTTCGCTTGTGTCGATCGAAGGGGATGCCAGTATCGGCGAATCCGTCTAGCAGGTCGTGAAGTTGAATCCACCCCGCTTCACCGCACGCCGTCAGAATCACTTTCGACCAGTTATCCGGCTCATCATCCCATGCCCCGCCCGGATCGCCTTCGCGGGCTTCGCTCAACGTCGCCACGATGTAATCGACTTTGCCAAGGTGCGGGCGCAGTCCCGCCGCGTGCGCCTCTGTGCGAATATCGATCAACAGGGATTGCCACTCTGCCGGTGTGAACGTCCCGCCATCCATCAGCCGCCGCCGAAACGCCGCCAAGTGTCGCCACAGCGGATCACTCGTCGCGCGAATGTCGGTAGTAACGTGAAAGTCGGGCCGCTCGATTGTGCCTTGAATCGTGACCGGCGAATGTCTCGCCTTCATGCGCTCCACGATCGCCGTCCGTTGCTCGGGGGAGTACGGGCCGGTGACTTTGTATTCGGGGCTTGGCTTCGCGTGGGGCTTGCGGGCTTTGGATGTAGTGCGCTTGCGCGATTTCTTCGCGGGCTTCCGTGCCATTGGTTCACTCGCCTTTCTCGGGCCGGTCGGGCGGGGTCTTGGGGCGAGTGAGCGCCAAGACCCCAGCCCGATCCGTTCATCGGGGGATCAATCCCGATGCCCGTTTCCGTGATTATTCGCCGTCCGCGTATGCGATGCCCGCACACTTCCGACACCGGACGCCAGCCCGCACGGGGTACAGGTGCGCCCGCCGACACTTGCAGCGGGGACACACCAGCCACAACTTCACCCGCCGGAACCGATCGGGCATCGCCACCACTTCCACCGCGTCCGTTCGCTCCCAGCCCTCGCCCTTCGCGTCGATCGTCAGCCCCGCCACCGCCAGCGGGTTCCCGCCCTCGCCCTCCCAGCGGGCTTGTATCGCCGCCGCGTCGATCCTGTTGGGGAAGTCCGACACCCGCAACCGTTCGCGCGGCCGCCCCGTGGTCTGGCCGGTCGGTTCGCCCGCGAGCGTGTACCGGAACGCCCGCAGGTCGTCCCGATCCATCGCCAGCAGGGATCGCGCCCACCCGATCGCCGCCCGCGCGTGTTGGGTGGGCGATGCAAACCCCGCCGCCTCATGCTCATCGAACGCGCGGCCGACACGCTCCGCCAGCGTGCGCCGGTCGGGGTCGGGCAGATCATCCAGCCACCCGCGCCGGATCGCCGTCACCAGCAGCCGACAGTCCCCGCGAAAGTGCCGCGCCTCCGCGAACAGGGTGTCAAACTTCGGGCTCACTAGTGCTTCATGGTCCGCCGCGTCGGTCATTGGATTCGCTCCACTGGGGCTTGCGTCGCAACGGGTGTCGCGGTAAGGTGTGTTGATGCCGACTCCCAATCGTCGCCCCAAGAATCCGCTTCGCATCATGGCGTGGATCGCGCTGGTTTGGGGCGTTTGTATGCCAGTCTCTGACGTGGTCTACAGGCTCTTGGGGTATGGCGAGGGCTATTCCTCCACGCGAGTAACGCAAACACTGATCATCTTGAGCGTGGGGCTCATCGGGCTCATGTTGACCAGCCGGAAGTAACCGGCTCGGCTCGGCGAAACACCGGGCCATGCGGCATGGTCCATAGACTTGTGTGGGTGTTTGGGGTCGGGGATTCAGGAAACCACCGCCGGGGGGTTTGGGGGTCCATCGACAGACTTGGCCGGGATCAGGGGAGGGATCGCCGTGCGCCGCCGCTCCGCCTCCGCCAGCCGCGCCGCCCGGTACCCCGCCCGTTGAACGTGGCGGGGCTTGCGGGCCAGCAGCCGGGCCACCCGCGCCAGCACTTCGGGCGGGATGATCCAAGGGGGCCGGTTCACTTGCCGGCTCCCGCCGCCTTCACCAGCGCCACCACGCCGGCCCGAATCGCCGGGGGCAGGTCGGGCCACGCCGCGACCACCGCCGCCAACTCGGGATCGGCGGGGGGGGCGGGGTTGGCCGGGGGCGTTTGCGGGGCAGAATCGCCGCCAGGCGCGCCGCCCATCGCGCCGTTTTGGTCGGTACCCCCGGATTTCCCGCAGGAAACCGGGGGTGTTCTAGTCCGGGCCTGCCCATTGAAGTACAAGGCCGCGGCAGACGCCGCGGCCGTGTCGCTTTGAGGGGAGAAGGGGGGTGGGGATGGGGATACATCGCCGCGGTGGGAGACCGGGGCTCGATGTGATCCGTGAACGATGAAACTTGAATGGTTCGGCCGGGGTTGGTGGGTGTGCCCTCCGCGTGGGTTGCGGGCTCGCAGGGCCTTTACTTCTTCAGGCCCAGCGCTTCCACGAACGCGTCGAGCCTGGGCTCGCGGCCGAGGAAGTCGGTGATGAGGTCCATCGCGTCGCTGGTGCCGCCGCGGCTGATGACTTTTCGGCGATATTCCATCCCCGCCTTCGGGTCGAGCATGCCGAGCTCCTTGAACCGCTTGGCCATGTCGCAGGCGAAGACCTTGGACCACATGTAGCCGTAGTACCCCGCGTTGTAGTGCATCAGATGCCCGAAGGAGGCCTGGAAGTATGTGCCCTCCGGGCGGAAGTCGTACATGGTGACCTGCGGGAAGAGGTCGGTGGCGATCTTCGTGGTGTCCACGACGCCGTCGCTGGTGCTCTCGTAGGCAAGGTCGAGGAGGGCGTAGTAGAACTGCTGCTCGGCGTCGAGGCCGGAGCCGAGGTTCTTGGCGGCGATCATGCTGTCGAGCAGGGCCCTTGGGAGCGGCTCGCCCGTCTTGTAGTGGCGGGCGAAGGTGTTGAGCACCTGAGCGTCCCAGACCCAGTTCTCGAACATCTGGCTGGGGGCCTCCACGAAATCTCGCTCGACGCTGGTGCCGCCGAAACGGAAGTGGTGCGACTCGCTCACGATGGTGTGCAGGCAGTGGCCGAACTCGTGGAAGAACGTCTCGACCTCGCTGTGCTGGAGGAGGCTGGGCTTGTCGGCGGTCGGCTTGGTGAAGTTGCACACGAGCGCGGCCAGCGGCGTGCTGACGTGGCCGTCGCGCCAGACCTTGTGCTGCACGAGGCCCCACTGGGCCGCGTGGGTGTACTTGTTGTCGCGGGGGTACATGTCGAGGTAGAACTCGCCGAGCATCCTGTGCGAGGCCTTGTCCCAGACCTCGAAGAGTGTGACGTCGGGATGCCAGAGGGGGCGGTCGGGGGTGCCGCCGCGCGTGGCGGTGACGTCGCGGTATTCCAGGCCGTAGAGGGTCTGCGTGGTCTTGAAGAGGCCGTCAACGGCGGCCTCCATGGGGAAGTACTGGCGGACGGTCTCGCCGTCCACGGCGTACTTGGTCTTCTGGAGGTAGTTCTTGATGAACGCCGAGTCCCAGGGCTTGAGCGTGGCGGCGGGGTCCTTGGTCTGCTCGCGCTTGGCGGCGGTGAACTCCGCGAAGTCCTGCTTGGCCTTCTCGCGGGCGAGGGGGCGGAGGCGGGCGTAGAAGTCGTCCACGGCCTTGGGGGTCTTGGCCATGCGGACCTCGATCTCGTACTCGGCGTTGTTCTTGTAGCCCAGGAGCCGGGCCTCCTCGGCGCGGAGGGCGAGGACCTTCTCGAGCACGGCGACGTTCTTCTTCCCGGCGCGGCGCTTGTAGGCCATCCAGAGTTTCTGGCGCGTCGCCTCGACCTCGCAGGTCTCCATGATGGGGATGTAGACGGGGTAGGCCATGCCGACCATGTACACACCGCCGTTGTGCGGCACGCGGGCGAGGAGTTCAGCGGACACGCCGCGCAGCTCGTCGCGCACCAGCGGGACCGTGGTTTCGTCGTCGGCGATGTTCTTGTTGAAGTCGATGACGAGGCGGCCGATCTCCTTTCGCACCTCGCCGAGGCGGTCGCGGGCCGACTTGGTCAGGTCCATGCCGCTGCGCCGGTAGTCTCGGAGCGTGAAGGCGAGGAGCCGGGCCTGCTCGCCCGCGAGAGCGGGGTTGGTCGCGGCGTAGGCCTTGACGGCCCGGTACAGGTCCTCGCGCTGGGAGAGCTCGATGAGGAAGTTGTTGTACTTCTCCTCGGCGGCCTGCGAGGCCTCGCGGATCGCGGCGTCGGGATGGACGTTGCTCATGAAGATGAACATGCTGACGGAATACTCAAAGTTCGCCAGCACATCGTCGATGGCGCCGATGGTGTTGTCGAACGTCCGATCCTTGTCGGCGAGGGCGACGATCCTGGCGACGGCGGCGTTGGCGTCGGCGATGGCCGCGCCCATGGGGTCCTTGGGGGCGGTCACGATGTCCGCCGCGAGCGCAGGGGGAGTCGGAATGCAAGGCAGACCCACGGTCGGGGCGCAAAGGGCGGCGGCGATGAACAGGCAGGACAGAGACTTGCGCATGGCGGATTCCTTCGTGTGCGGCGAGACCGACGGCGCCGAATGCACGGAGGATACGCGCGGCGCGGCGTTGATCCCCACCGGGGCGGGGCGGAAAAGGGAAGGGGAGGCGGTTGAGGCCGGTTGGCCCGGGAGCTCGGCGTGCGAATGATCACGGGAGATTGCGCAGGGCCGGCCCGAGGCCGGCGTGCCGATGGCTCGAGAGGCCCCGGAGGCGTGTGATGCGAGGCCCGATGCGTGCGTGGAAGGTCGTGGCCGGGTGCGTAGTGGCCGGGGCGATCGTCGCGGGCGTGCTGGGCGACGGCGGCGCGGTTTCGCTCGAGCAGCCCGGGCGCGAGAGCCCGGGGGAGCGGGCGGGGCCGACTCCGCGTGCAACGGAGGCCCGCCAGCCGCGCACGGCGGCCCGCACGCGCGCCACGCCGGTGCGAGCCCTGAACAGCCCGATCGTGAGGGAACTCCTCGACGGGGTGAGCGAGATCGCCTCGCCCGGCCAGCCCGGCTCGCTGGCGGTGTGGGGAGACAACGCGGTGCCGGTGGTGACCGGCCGCCTGGCCAGCGCACGGGCGCCGATTGTTGCCGCGGGAACGCTGGGGCAGGGACGGTTCGTCGCTTTTTCGCACTCGGGCTATGTGGACCCTCTCGAGTTTGACAAGGGCGACACGCGCACGCTGCTGTGGAACTCGATCCGATGGGCCTCGGGCGTCGGGCCCGACGCCAATCCGCGCGTGGGGCTGGTGGCGATGGGGCCGCGCGGCGGTTTCGACGTTGGGCATCCGATCACGGTGGTCACGCTTTCGGCCGACGACTGGCTGGCGCGGGTGGGCGAGGTGGATGTGCTGGTGTTCGGCGGGCGGGTCGAGCCGACGATGCGGCAGGCCGCGGAGATGGCGGAGCGCATCCGGGCGGGCAAGGGCGTGATCATCGCGCAGACGGGCTGGGGCTGGCAGCAGACCCACGGCGGAGCGCCGATGTACATGCACTCGTTCAGCCGGATGCTCGACGGGGCGGGGGTGTGGTGGACGGCCTCGGTCACCGACGACGACAAGCCAGACCGGTACGTGGCGCGCAACGCCCCGGCGGAGCTGCTCCATGCGGGGCGAGCCTTCGAGGCGCTTGTGGAGGTCAACGACGGCCAGCGCACGATGGACGCGGCGCAGGTCGAGCAGGCCGTGAGCAGCGTGACGGAGACCGCGAAGGTGTTGCCCGGCAGCGACACGATTCTCCGTCCCCGCCTCGAGCGGCTGCTCGTCGAGCTCAAGGACAAGCTGGTGCCCTCGGAGGCCCATCCGATCTCCACGAGGGAGCCGCTCCTACGGATTCTGCTCGCGTTCGACCTGATGACGATGATGCAGACGCCGGAGAAGGCCAGCCATGCCCATCCGGCCGCGCTGGTGTTCCCGGGGAGCGTGCCCGACGGCGCGCCGCGGATCGTGCGAGAGGTGCTCATCGACACGTCGATCCCCGGCTGGCACTCCACGGGGCTGTACGCCGTTCCCGGCGAGCCGGTCCGCTACGAGGTGCTCGGGCGTACGCCGGACTCGTCGACCCCCCGTCCTCAGGACGACTGGCTTCCCCGCGGTGAGAACGCGCTCCGGTTGCGGTTCGGCTGCCATCGCGACGACCTGTGGGCCAAGAACGAGTGGAAGCGTCTGCCGGACATCGCGTTCTCGTACAAGATGGAGGCCGAGTCCAGCAAGCACGTGACGCCGTTCGGCGGTCTCCTCTATATCGACACCGGGCCCAAGCCGCGGGAGAGCGGCGTGATCCGCATCCGCCTCTCCGGCGCGGCCGAGTCGCCGCTGTTCGTGCTTGGCAAGACTTCGGTCCAGGAATGGAAGGACCGGATCCGGCATCTGCCCGGGCCCTGGGGAGAGCTTGCCAGCGACAAGGTCGTTCTGAGCGTTCCCTCGAAACTTCTGGCCACGCTCGACGACCCGACGGAGGTGCTCAACATCTGGACCGAGGTGCTCGACGCGGCGGCCGACCTGGCCGGACGGCCGCGCGTTCGCGAGCGGCCGGAGCGGTATGTGTCCGACGTGCAGATATCGGCGGGGTACATGCACGCGGGCTATCCGATCATGACGCACCTCGACGCCGCGCCCGCGATGATCAGTGCGGCCGAGATGCGCAAGGGTCAGTGGGGGCTGTTCCACGAGCTGGGCCACAACCACCAGGACCCGGTGTGGACGTTCAACGGCACCGGTGAGGTGACGTGCAACCTCTTCACGCTCTACATCCTCGAGACGGTGTGCCATGCTCCGGTGAGCAGCGGGCACGAGGCTTTCAAGGACCGCCAATGGCGAGTGGGCACGTACCTTGCCCGCGCGGCCGGGGCGCCCGGGGGCGAGGGTTCTCCGCCCGCCCCGACAACTCCCGATCCGACGCGCTACGACCAGTGGAAGCGGGACCCGTTTCTCGCCCTGTTCATGTACTGCGAGCTGCGCGAGGCGTTCGGCTGGGAGCCGTTCAAGCGGGTGTTTGCGGAGGATCGCGACCTTCACCCGTCCGATCGTCCTCGAGAGGATGTGGACAAGCGAGACCAGTGGATGGTCCGATTCAGCCGCGCGGTGGGGAGGAATCTCGGGCCGTTTTTCGAGGTGTGGGGTGTGCCCACATCCACGAGGGCCCGCGAGTCCATCGCCGATCTGCCGGACTGGATGCCCGAGGAGACAGCCAAGAGCAAGTAGGCCGCGGGGCGCTACAGCCCGACGATGTTCACGCCGCAGTCCACGTAGATTGTCTCGCCGCTCACGCCGGAGGCGAGGTCGCTGGCGAGGTACACCGCGGTTCGTCCGACGTCCTCTCCCTCGACGTTGCGGCGGAGCGGGGCCCGCTTGACGACTTCCTCGCCCATCTTGTCGGTGCCTCCGACGGCCGAGGAGGCGAGCGTGCGGAGATATCCGCCGGAAATGACGTTCACGCGGATGTTGTCGGCGCCGAGTTCCCACGCGAGGTAGCGGGCCGAGCACTCGAGGGCGGCCTTCGCCACGCCCATGACGTTGTAGCCGGGCACGACCTTGTCGGCGCCGTAGTACGACATGGCCATAATGGATCCGCCCTTGCCGGAGCGGGCCATGAGCGGGCGGGCGCGGTTGGCCATGCCCACGAGGGTGAAGGCCGAGATGTCGATGGCCTGCATGAACGCCTGGCGGGGCGTCTGGGCGAACTTGCCGACGGCGAGGTAGTCTCGCTCGGCGAAGGCGATGGAGTGGACGAGGAAGTCCATGCGGTCGAAGGACTCGGCGTACCTGGCGAAGACGGTGTCGAGGTCGGCGTCGGAGCCGGCCTCCATGGGCATGAGCCAGGGGTCCTTCACTTGGAGTTCCTCGACGGCCCGGCGCGTGCGACGCTCGTTTTTCTCGCCGGGCAGGTGGGTGAAAGCACATCGGCCCCCCGCCTCGATGATCGATTTCGCGATGTGGAAGGCGTAGGACCGCTCGTTGGCGATGCCGACGATGAGGCCGACGCGTCCGGCGAGTAGAGAGGTCTGATTCATGCCCCAGCGTAGGACAGATTGGTCTCCGCCATGCTTCCCCGAGGACCGGGCGGGGGGGCATGGGAGCGGGGGGCAGAGGCAGAGGCGAGAGCGCACGCCGCTTACCCTTGGGCGTGAACGACCTCAACGCCCTGCCGCTCCACGATCTGCTTCCCGCGCTTTCGGTGAACGACGCGGTCACGAGGCTGCTGGCCATCGCCGGCGAAGAGGACCTCGGGCCGGGTGCGAAGCCCGGCGATGTCACCTCGCAGTGCTCGATCCCACCCGACCGGTGGGCCGACGGGCTGATCGTCGCCCGAGAACCGGGGGTACTCAGCGGCATCGTCGTGCTCCCGCAGGTCATGTCCATGCTCGCCGCGGATGGGCAGCTCTCGTTCCGGGCCCAGGACGGCGATCGCGTCCGGGCCGGGCAGACGGTGGCCATGCTTACGGCCCCGATGTACCAGGTCCTGCGGGCCGAGCGGCTCATGCTCAATCTCCTCGGACGCATGTCCGGCATCGCCACACGCACGGCCGAGTTCGTCGAGGCGATCAGGGGCACCGAGGCTCTCGTGCTCGACACGCGCAAAACCACGCCGGGGTGGCGGGCCCTTGAGAAATACGCCGTCCGCTGCGGCGGCGGCCACCTGCACCGTGTCGGTCTCTTCGACGCCGTGCTCTTCAAGGACAACCACATCTTCGGCGTGACTCCCAAGGAGCTGCCCGCCTGGGTTACCGCGGCATCCGACAAGGCGCGACGCGCCGCCGCCGCGGCCGGTGAGACTCTGCGCTTTGTTGAAGTGGAAGTCACATCCCTCGAGCAACTCGAGTGGCTCTTTCGCGCCGGTGTCTGTTCACCGGGCACGCCCGGCGGCGTGGACATCGTGCTGCTGGACAACATGGCTCCCGACCTGCTTGCGAAGGCCGTCGAGATGCGGGCGCAGGTCGGCGGCGAACAGGCCCGCGTGCGATTCGAGGCCTCGGGCGGCGTCCGCCTTGACACAATTCGGGACATCGCCGAGAGCGGCGTCGAGCGCATCAGCGTGGGCGGCCTCACACACCACGCGGTTTCGCTGGACTTCTCCATGGATGTGCAGGACACGGCCAACCCCCGGACGGTTCGGGGCGACGACCGGGCGTAGCCGTGCCGGTTGCGGACGCCGGGTCTTCCGTGGTATGCTGCCGCAATGCCCGAGAGCAACCCCGGATACTCTGAACTGATCTCACCCCCGGGCGGCGCCGAACCGGGCGTCCACTGTGCTTCGTGTTTCTACAGGCTCAAGGGACTTTCTGCCTCGGGCGTCTGCCCGGAATGCGGCAAGCCATACACCCCGGAAACGGTCTTTCGGGTAGCCAGTTTCCCCTCGATGGCGGCCCTTTTGCTGAAGTTTGGTTGGCCGTTCATCATCGCCATTGTCGCCGCAGGGGCGTACGTGCCCAACCGGTCGGGGGTGGCCGTTCTCATCGGCCTCGTGTTCGTCATCGCCGTTCTCATGAACACGCCGATCCAGCTCAACCTGCTCATCCGCAAGCACATCCCCAGCCACCTCCGTCCGAGCTGGGTCAAGGGCGTGATGGTCCTTGGCCGGATCACCTACGTGACCGTCGGCGTGATCACACTGCTGACGATCATTTCTCCGCTCCTCCTGCTGGCGGCCTGCCTGTTCATGCGATAGCCCGGAGTTCCCATGCCCATCGCCCTCCCCCAGGCCCCCGCGTGGCGGGTCCTCAAGCGAACCACGAGCCGGTGCCCGGTGTGCAAGGCGGGGATCCCGGCGGAGGTGCGCGAGGTGGGCGGGCGCGTGTTCATGTCCAAACGCTGCGAGGCCCACGGGCAGTTCGACGTGCTCCTCGCCCGTCACGCCCGCCACTATCACCTCGCCACCGGCACGACCGGCTCGTGCTGCGGCCCGGCATGCGGGTGCGGCCCCGCCGCCCCGGCCGACACCGCCGACGCTCCCGCCAAAGACCCGTTCGAGGTGCTCTCGACGTGCATCGCGCTCATCGAGATTGTCGATTCCTGCAACCTCGCCTGCCCGACGTGTTTCGCCTCCTCCCCCGTGGGCATCGGCGACAATGTGGACTGCATCTCCTTCGACAACTTCACGCGCCGTATAGGCGGGGTGCTGGGCCGCAAGGGGTTTATCGACATTCTGCAACTCTCCGGCGGCGAGCCGACCATCCATCCCGAGTTCTTCCGATTCCTCAACTGGGCACTGGACCAGAAAGACATCGGTTACATCCTGATCAACACCAACGGTGTTCGCATCGCCACCGACGGAGCGTTCCGCGAGGAACTCGGGCGCATCCGCCGTGAACGCGGCCGCTTCGAACTCTACCTGCAGTTCGACGGTCCGCAGCAGGCGGGCCAGCAGGAACTGCGCGGGGCCGACCTCCGGCGCGTGCGCGAGTCGGCCATCGACGGCGCGGGGGCCCTCGGCGTGCCGACCACGTTGGCCATGACCGTCACCCCCGCGAACATCGGCCATTTGGGAGACACCCTTCGGTTTGGCCTCGAACGCCGCCACTGCCGGGGCATCACCTTCCAACCCATGTTCGCCTCGGGCCGGGTGGCGAGTGTCGCCGGCTCTCTGCCGCTCGCCCCGCCCGAGCCGATCGGCGTGGGCGACGTCATTCTCGGCGTCGTCGAACAGTCGAAGGGGGTGATCGACGAGGCGGACTTCACGCCCCTTCCGTGCGGAGATCCGAACTGCCACACCATCGGCTATCTCCTGCGCACACCGTCGGGAGTCGTCGGCCTCTCCACACTCATCGACCTCGAGTCCATGCAGTCGTTCCTGAGCAACCGCACCGACTACCGCCTCGAAGATCTCGCTCGCTGCGGGTGCGAGAGCGAGCCGCTCGGCGAGGTAATCAAGGGCATGGAACTCCGCCCCGAGGACCCGTTCCGCATCTTCATCAAGCCGTTCATGGACGCGTGGACCTTCGATCAGGACCGAATCGACCGCTGCTGCACCCATGTCATTCGCCCCGATGGCCGTCTCGATTCCTTCTGCCGGTACTACCTCGCGGGAGGCGCATCGGGCCTCGGGCTAACGCCGTGAGCGCCATTCCGATGCTCGCCGACGCGTCGCGCTGGGGCGTGGGCCTCATCACCCCCTACACGATGCTCGTGGGGACGGGACTGCTGGTCTCCGCCCTCTGGTGGTCGCGCCTAGTCAAGCGGCAGGGAGGCGACCGTCGGCTCCCGGTCGTGTACGCCTGCGGCCTGCTCGGCGCCCTCGTCGGCGCCAAGGCCGCGTTCCTGCTCGCCGAGGGGTGGGCCTTTCGTGGGGACACCGTTGCGCTCCTCACCGGCAAGAGCATCACCGGTGCGCTCCTGCTCGGATACGCCGGCGTCGAACTTGGCAAGAGACTGCTCGGCTACCACCGCGTGACGGGCGATTTGTTCTCGCTGGTCGTCCCCGCCGGGATCGCCCTTGGCCGGGTCGGGTGCATCGTGCAGGGGTGCTGCCCCGGGCGGGCCTGCGCGACCGCCTGGTGGACGGTGACGGACCATGGCGGAATCTCCCGCTGGCCCGCGGCCCACGCCGAACTCGCGTTCAACCTGATCTTCCTGGTCTGGGCGGCCGCGGCCGCGCGAATCGGCTGGCTGCGCGGCAACCGGTTCCACGTGTATCTGATCGCGTATGGCCTGTTTCGGTTCACGCACGAGTTCCTGCGCGATGACGCCCGAGTCGCTGGGCCCGTGAGCGTGTACCACGTTCTCGCGGGCATGCTGGTCGTGTTGGGCGTGTGGCGGTTCATTGCGAGATTGCGCCAAGCGCATGCCGAGGCCACGCTGGACGTCGCATGATCTCCGACAGGAGGCGGGGGGGAGGGGGGCATGGCTTCGATGCGTTACATCGCGGCGGCGATCGTCTTCGCTAGCGCCGCTCCGGCGGCGTGGTCGAACGCCCGTGATGTCCACCCGATCCCCAGCCCTCGTCCATCGGCCACCTTCGGAATGATGTGAAAGTGGACGTGCATCACCACCTGGTGCGCCGCCGCGCCGTTGTTTTGGAGCACGTTGTAGTCGGTTGTTCCCGTGGCCCTCATCACAGCGCGGCACAATCTGGGCAGCACGCGACCGATGGCCGCGCTCGATTCGTCGGAGAGCAGGTCGAGCGTCGGGCGCGCCTCCTTGGGGATCACCAGCGTGTGGCCCGGGCTGAGCGGGTTGATGTCGAGGAACGCCAGCACGTGGGCATCCTCGTACACCTTGTGGCAGGGAATCTCGCCCGCGATGATCCTGGAGAAGATGGTGGGGGGCTGGACGGGATGTGCTGCGTGGTCGGACATGCCGGATTGTAAACACCCGCGCGCGCCCGATCAGTCCCAGATGCCCTTGAACGCCGACGGCTGCTCGCCCGCCGTGGTGAAGATTCCCAGGAATGTGTTGATCGCGAGGGCGTCGTCGGCCTCGTCGAAGTGGGCCACGTCGGGGGTCTTCTTGCCGGCCTTGTTGGTGTAGGTGTGCATCGCGAAGCCGGCCGTGGGGCTGAGCGTGGTCTCGAAGCTCACATGGTTGTCGTTGTACCCGATGTTGCCCTCCCACGTCGATGGACCGCCGTGGAGCCCGAGCGAGTTGCTGATGGCGATCCTGGTCTTGATGGTCGGGGCCGAGGCGGTGATCTCGGGGGCCCGATCGCCAAAGATCGCCTCGGTGGAGTTGTACGTGTCCTGCCACATCGTCATCCGTCCGGTCCACACGAGTTTCGTTTTCTTCGGGTCCGGACTCTCGGGCGCGGCACCGGTGTAGTCGGGGACCTGGTTCTCCGGCATCTGCACGCCCGAGGGCTGGAGGTGGGCGTAGGAGTTGTTCGCGTTGCCTGTCGAGAAGTCCGCGCTGAACGATGGGTCCCACAGTGCGTTGTTGGGCGAGGGCGCCGTGGGCGGGCTGGAGTACATGTACGCCGCGTGAGCGGAGATCTTCGGGTTTGTCTCGCCCGAACACACGCAGATCTCGGGCGAGATGCTGCCGTTGTAGATCATCACCGAGAGGATGTTCGCCGTTGTGTCCTTCGAGCGGGGCGGGCCCGCGGCCACCGTTGCGTTGGCCGTGTCGAGCGACGAGGGAAGCGGGTACAGGCTCTGGTTGTTCGAAGCCCAGACGATCATCGCCTGCGCGATGCCGCGGACCTGGGTGGAGCACTTGAGTTGCCGGGCGCTGGCGCGGGCCTTGCCGAGCGCGGGCAGGCAACACCCCGACAGCGCCGTCGTCACGATGAGCACGGCGACGGCGACCAGCACCGCCAGCAGTTCGACGAGCGTGAATCCACGGTCGCCACCCGACGAGGTTCCAGACAGCATGCGTGCCCTTTCCTATGAGCTTCGGTCCCAGCATACCAGATACGCGCGGATTCGCACAAGCAGGAAACCGCAAGCGGCCCGAGCCTGCGCACGACCCCGCCGGGCGGGGGCAGCCCGAGAAACAGGCTCCCGGGGGTGCTCCGTCCTGTCGGTTACTTCGTCCGCCCCCGATTCGTACGATCGAGCGTGACGACCGGCGCGGCCCCATCTCGCACCCCGATCCGCAAACTCCCGGCGCTGCTGGTCAACCAGATCGCGGCCGGGGAGGTGGTGGAACGCCCGGCGAGTGTCGTCAAGGAGCTCGTCGAGAACGCCCTTGACGCCGGAGCGCGGGCGATCACTGTTGAGATCGAACAGGGGGGGATCGAACTCGTCCGGATCACCGATGACGGGGGCGGCATCCCCGAGGCCGAGCTTGCCCTCGCCATCGCCCCCCACGCCACCAGCAAGATCGCCAGCCCGGAGGACCTCGACCGCATCGGCACCATGGGCTTTCGGGGCGAGGCCATCGCCTCCATCGCCAGCGTCTCGCGCCTGAGCATCCGTTCCCGTTCGCCCTCGCAGTCCGGCGCGAGCGTGATCGAGGTCGAGGGGGACGACGTGAAGCCCGTCCGCCCGGCCGCGGGGCCGATCGGGACGTGCGTGAGCGTTCGGAACTTGTTCTTCAACACCCCCGCGCGCCGCAAGTTTCTCCGGACGATCTCGACCGAGCAGGGCCACTGCGTGGACGCGGCGTGCACGCTGGCGATCTCGCACCCCGCGGTGGCGTTTCGCGTGGTCACCGATTCCAAGGTCGTCCTCGATGTTCCGCCAGGGCAGGGACCGCGCGACAGGGCTCTGGCCGTGCTGGGCGTTGAGCTGGCGGAGCAGATGCTGGAGGTGACGGCCGACCGATTCGATGACACCCGCGGCCTGACGCTCTGGGGTTTGATTGGTCTCCCCGCCATTGCCCGGGCCACGCCCAAGGCCCAGCATGTGTTCCTCAACGGCCGCCCGATTCGCGACAAGACAGTGCAGCACGCCATCCGCGAGGCGTACCGGGGTCTGATCGAGCCCGGGCGTTACCCCACGTGCGTGCTGATGATCGAGATGGACCCGGGCGCGGTCGATGTCAACGTCCATCCTGCGAAGACCGAGGTCCGGTTCCGCGACCAGTCCATGGTGCACCAGGCGGTGCTGCGGGCCGTGCGCGAGGCGCTCCGGGGAGCGGACCTCACGCCGCGGGTCGGAAACGCCGTGCGCGCCGGTGATATGTTCGGTGCGGGGAACATCGGTGGCCAACCACTCGGCGACGGGGTCCATGCTCCGGCGGGCGGCGCGGCCTCGTTTGTGGATTTCTTCCGGCGAGAGATTCCCGATCGCGTCCAGAACCGCTTCGACTACCAATCCGTTCGCGATGCCCTCGACCGAGTCGCGCCCGGCATGATCGAGGACGCGGGTGCGGGCGAGCCCGCCCAACCCGATTCACCTGTTCACCCGCTCGCCTCCTCGCCTGTTCAGCCCCAGACCGAACCGGCGACTTCCCTCCCGCTTCCCGAACCCAAGGACCGGCTCTTGCAGGTCCACAACTCCTATGTCGTCACGCAGGACGAGCAGGGGCTGCTCATCGTTGACCAGCACGCCCTGCACGAGCGCATCATGTTCGAGGTGCTGCTGGCCCGCATCGTCGGTGAGGGTTCGCAGGCCGGACGGCCGCTGGAGTCGCAGTCGCTGCTCGCCCCCGTGCCGGTGCGCGTGCAACGCTCGGCCGCGACGAGGCTCGAAGAACTCAGGCCGATCCTGGCCAAGATCGGCATCGAGGCGGAACTGCTCTCCCCCGAGTCGGTCGGCGTCCGGGCGTTCCCCTCATTTCTCTTCGAGCGCGGCGTGGACCCCGCCGAGTTCATCTCCGAGCTCTTCGAGCGTGCCGACGCCGAGGGTTTCGCTCCCGCGAGCGAGCAGGCCCTGCACGAGGTGCTCGACATGATGGCCTGCAAGGCCGCGGTGAAGGCCGGCGACCGCATGAGCGACATCGAACTCGGCGACCTGCTCAGGCTGCGTGATCTGGTGGAGCGATCGTCGAACTGCCCGCACGGGCGGCCCACGAGCATCCGGCTCACGATCGGGGAGCTGGAGAGGCGGTTTGGGCGGGCGTGACGCCGGCGGGCGCACTCTCGACGCGGGGCCCCTCCTGGCGCTGGATCCGCACCGCTGTGGGATACGCAAACTCGATTCCCTCGGCGGCGAACCGCTCGAAGATCTCGAGGTTGATCGCCTGCTGGATGTTCATGTAGACGTTGAACTCCGGCGAGAGCACGAAGTAGATCGTCTCGAAGTCGAGCGAGTATGCGCCGAAGCCCTTGAAGTGGATGCGGTCCACCCGCACCTGCGGCTGCTTCTCGATCGCCGACCGGATGATGCCGGTGATGGCCCGCAGCTTCTCCGCCGGCGTCTCGTAGGTCACGCCGATTGTGAAGGAGATGCGGCGCTCCTGCATGCGCTTGAAGTTCTGCACGCGGCTGTTGAGCAGGTCGGAGTTGGCGAAGATCAGCTGTTCGCCCGAGAGGGCCCGCACGCGGGTGGTCTTGACGCCGATGCGCTCGACCGTTCCCTTCTGCTCGCCAACGACGATGAAATCCCCCACGACGAACGGCTTGTCGAGGATAATCGACAACGAGCCGAACAGATCGCCCAGGATGTTCTGCACCGCCAGCGCCACCGCGATGCCGCCCACGCCCAGGCCCGTGAGCATGGGCGTGATGGACACGTTCATGTTGTCCAGCGCCAGCAGGGCCACCACGATCGCGATGACGGTGATGGCGATGAACCGGAGCACGCCCAGGCTGCTGGCGACCGTCACGTCCTGCTCGCCGCTCTCGGTGCGGGAGTTCTTCACCAGCAGGGCCAGCCCCGCATCCACCAGCCGGAGCGACGAGAGCACCAGTTGCAACGCGATCCCTACGATCGCCACGATCTTCAGCCCGCTTGTCAGCGCCGGCGAGAGCAGGAGCGACTGAGCGGCCGCGTACACCAGCGCGGGGAAGATCAGCCAGACTTTGACCTTTCGCAGGATGTCGATCGCGATGTCGTCCCACGACCTCGATGTCCGTGCGGCGATCTTCGCCAGGCGCCCCAGGAGCCACGACCGCACGATGTACACAGCCAGCAGCAGCCCCAGCAGCATGGCGCTGGCGATGATCCACGCTTGCACGGTATTGCCGAGCACGACGTGCCCGAGCACTCCGTCGGTCACGGCGGTGATAGAGTCCAGGGGCGTCTGGTTGGTCTGGGCGATCGTCGTCATGGTCTCATGCATTCTTCCGGCGCACGGGCCAAAGGCAAGCCGTGGGCACCAACGATCTACGCTTGTGCCCATGAGCACCTCCGCACACTCCCGAGTGTCAGCGTCTCCCGATCACCGCGGCCGATTCGGCGCCTTTGGCGGGTGGTATGTCCCGGAGACGCTCGTTCCCGCGCTGCTGCAACTCCGCGATCAGTACGTCCGGGTGGGAGATGACCCATCCTTCTGGTCCGAGCTCGAAGGACTGCTGAGGACCTACGTCGGTCGCCCGACGCCGCTCTTTCGCGCCGATCGCCTCACGGACCATCTTCGCGGCGGCGCGTCCAGGGGCTCCGGCGCGACCATCTGGCTCAAGCGCGAGGATCTTGCCCACACCGGCGCCCACAAGATCAACAACACACTCGGCCAGGCCCTCCTCACCGTTCGCATGGGGAAGAAACGCATCATCGCCGAGACGGGCGCGGGCCAGCACGGCGTCGCCTCGGCGACGGCCGCGGCCCACTTCGGCCTCGAGTGCGACGTGTACATGGGCGCGGAGGACGTCCGTCGTCAGCGGCTCAACGTTGTCCGCATGCGGATGATGGGGGCCCGGGTGGTCGAGGTGAACTCGGGCTCGCGCACGCTCAAGGACGCCACCAACGAGGCCATGCGCGACTGGATGGGGAGCGTCGAGGGGACACACTACATCATCGGGAGCGTCGTCGGCCCGCACCCGTTCCCCATGATCGTCCGCGATTTCCAGAGCGTCATCGGGCGCGAGTGCCGCGAGCAATGCCTCGCGGCTTCCGGCATCGGCCGGCTCCCCGACGTGGTCATCGCCTGTGTCGGCGGCGGTTCCAATGCCGCGGGGATCTTCTACCCGTTCATCGGCGACGGCTCGGTGAGGATGATCGGTGTTGAGGCGGGCGGGAGGTCGTCAAGGCCCGGCGACCACGCCGCGCCGCTCACGTTCGGCTCCCCCGGTGTGCTTCACGGCTCGCTGAGCTACGTTCTGCAGGACCCCGAGGGCCAGACGGCGGATGTTCACTCCTGCTCCGCGGGCCTCGACTATCCCGGCGTCGGGCCGGAGCACTCGTATTGGAAGGACTCCGGCCGCGTTTCGTACACCAGCGCGACCGATGCGCAGGCCCTTGGGGCGTTCCAACTCCTCGCCCGGACCGAGGGCATCATCCCCGCACTGGAGAGTTCGCACGCCATCGCCGCCGCGGCGAGCCTCGCCTGCACCATGCCCGCGGACAGACACGTGGTCGTCAACCTCTCCGGGCGCGGCGACAAGGACGTGGATGAGGTGGTCCGACTGCTGGATGAGAAGAGCACCCCCGCGGCCCATTGAGCGTTCGGCGCTCGCGGTTGCCGATCATCTTCCGTCAAAGCGGGCGAAGGGATTCGAACCCTCAACATTCAGTTTGGAAAACTGATACTCTACCATTGAGTTACGCCCGCGCGTGGGCGGATGATATCCGCCCTCCGGGCTGAAAAACACGCCCGATTGTCCTATCGCGCCGCCGGCGCGGCCTCGTGGCGCAGCTGCCCGCACGCCGCGGCGATGTCGCGCCCGCGGCTGGCCCGGATGTGCGTGTTCACGCCGTTCTCACGCAGGATTTCCTGGAAGGCCCGCACGGCGTTGTCCTCCGGACGGTCGAAGGGCATGCCCTTGACCTCGTTGTAGCGGATCAGGTTGACATTGGCCCGCAGGCTCCGGGCGACGCCGGCGAGTTGGCGGGCGTGCTCGGGCTGGTCGTTGGCGCCGCCGAGCAGGATGTACTCGAGGGTGATCTCGCGCCCGGTCTTGTCGAACCACTTCTGGCACGCCGAGAGCAGTTCGGGGATCGTGGTGTACTCGGCCCACGGGATGAGCTGCCGGCGGATGTCGTCGTTTGGGGCGTGCAGCGAGAGGGCGAGGGTGACGGGCAGATCGAACTCGTCGGCGAGTTTCTCGATGGCCTTGGGCAGTCCGACGGTCGAGATAGTGATCCGCCGGGCCGAGATCCCCATGCCCCACTCGGCGTTGAGCGTGCGAATGGCCTGAGTGACGGCCGCGAAGTTGGAGAGCGGCTCGCCCATGCCCATGAAGACGACGTTGGAGATTCGGGGTACCCCGACGCTCTGGGGCGGGTCTTCGCGCCCGCTCCCGGTCTCGGCGGAAGACCCGCCACGGAGCGTCGGGGTACCCAGCAGCCG
>OEIU01000136.1_pt1 | contig 74810 bp, 65 predicted proteins | sample 1539221 | NCBI WGS metagenome assembly OEIU01 (sample SAMN03792071, study PRJEB22550) | activated sludge metagenome | feature: wastewater treatment plant; material: activated sludge; isolation source: Wastewater treatment plant of a petroleum refinery complex | place: Argentina: Zarate | collected...
CGATCTGATCAAGCTCGTCCAGTGCCTGGCGGATCAGGTCCTTGCCTTCGTGCAATATCTTCGAACCGCCGAGGCTGTCCTGCAGCGTACGCAACTGGGTCACGATGGCGGCGGAATCCTCGCGCATCTGCCGCAGCAGCCGCGCGTGCGCGATCGCGAGCGTCGCGTACCGGGCGAAGGTGTCGAGGATGATCTCCGTGTCACTACCGAACTGATCGCAGGAATTGCCATCGACCATGAGCACACCGAGGAAGCGCTCCGAATCGGGCTGGCTTTTCTCCTCAGTGAAGAACAGCGGAACCGCCACCTTGGAAACCGTATTCGCAAACAGCGGCGAGAACTTGACCCGGCCATCGGTCCGAATATCGCCCGAACGGTAGGTGGTGTGGGAATTCATGACAAACGCCGTAAGGCCGCCGACCGGACTTGCCTCCACATGTGGCAAGACGTCACTACTGCTACGGGCCGAGATCGCACGAAACTTGCTGCTGTTGCGCGCTTCATCGTGAATCTCGAAGTAGACGCGGTCGGCACGGCACAGCCGGCAGGCATGAGCACCGATCTGCTTGAGCGTGGCATCCAGTTCCCGTCCGCTGGTCAGCGTGAGCGCGACTTCGGCTATCGCATGATGCAACTCATACGCGCCGGGGATCAGAACACATTGGATCAGTTCTTGCTGCAGGTCTCGCGCGAGCGATGCCACGCAGTCGCGCTTCGCTCCATCGGCGAAGTGAAAGCGCACCGTTACGCCGCTCAAATGCCCACCGGGCGCGAGCAGCAAGCGGTGCCACAGCGCCTGATCATCGATCGTATCGGGTTGAATGCCGAGGAAGGTGACGATGGCACTACCGGGGCGCAGTCCTTCGCCCAGCAGCTCAACCGCGGCGCGATTGACAGCACGTACCTTGCCATGGGACCCCGCGAGAATCGCGGGAATACCCAATTGCCCGATTAGTGCTTCTTCGCCTGCATCTGCAGACCCTACCGACTGATCCATGGCACTACGCTGTTCTCAGGTACGGAGCCGAGTCGATGCAGCCCGAGTATAGCCAAGGGATCGAACCGAGATAGCCCGGATCACGTGACTGTAAAGATCTGCGACGGCTTCAAGCTCTCACAAGGCTCCCCTTCGGACACCTTCAAGTGGGTGCTTCCGCCCTGCTCCATGGTCGCATCAACGTGAAATTTCCACAGGGAGGGGACATAGAGGCGACACGCGCCCGATCGTCTTTGTAAGTACTTGTATCATCACGCCTGATCGACTGCGTCGGTCCAGTCCATCATTGGGGCTACCGAGATGCGCCGATCCAGCGAAACTGCCTGTTCCTCGCTGAAAACGTCTGTTTTTCCCGTGTTTTCCATCATCGGCGTTCGTGTGACATTTCCGCGAATCTGGCGTGATTCCCGGATTGTGGAGGTGCCATAGCGGCGACGAGAATAGCTTGTCGCCTCCGCGAACGCAGCCTCACCGACGCTGCGCAACGTCCATGATCATCCGCGCGGCCAGGTAGAGTCGCCGCGGTATGGCATCGACGAGCACGTACTCGTCGTCGTTGGTGTGATAGCCGTATCCCGGCAGGCCCAGCGCTTCGATCACCGGCTTTCCGGAACGCGCGGCGAAGGCTGCATCCGTTCCGCCGCCGATGATGGGAGCGACCGGCAGTTCGTGGCCGAGACTGTTGTAGATGCCGATCGCCCCGGCGATGAGTACCTGACTCGCCTCATCAGCCGCGAATGCAGGCCGACCCGGATCGGTCACCACGTCGATCTTCGTTCCTTCGACGGCCGGTTGCGATGCCGCACGCGCGATCTCGGCCACCAGTGCATTGAACGACTCGTTCGTCGGATAGCGCACGTCCGCTTCCAGCGTGGCGCTGTCCGGCACGATGTTGCGGACGGCGCCCGCACGCGCGATGGTCCAGTTGAAGCGCAGCTTGCCCGGACCCTGATCGAGATCCACCGTACGACGCACGAAATCCGCCGCGGCAACGAGCGCATTCGCGCCGAGTTCCGGCGCAACGCCAGCATGCGCCGATCTTCCCGTGACGGTGGCTATCACCGAACCGATGCCGGAAGTGCCGTAGGTCAGACCCTCCGGACTCGTGCCCGTGGGCTCGAAGGAGAAGATGGCATCGCTCTCGCCGGCCAGGCGCTCGATCAACGCGCTGGAACCCGACGAACCCTGTTCTTCATCTGTGTTGAACAGCACGGTGAGCGTGCCGAAGTCAGTGAAGTTGCGCTGCCGGAGCAGCGTGATGGAATGCAGGATCACCGCGATTCCGGACTTAGCATCGGCGATGCCCGGTCCGTAGGCGCGATTGCCATCGACACGAAACGGAGCACTGGCGAGACTGCCCCTCGCATATACGGTGTCCATGTGGGCCATCAGCAGCAGATGCCTGCCGCCCCTGCCCTGCAGGCGACCCACGATGTTCTCGCCCACACTGGCTCGTCCCGCCCGCGCACCCGTCGTCGGATAGCGGATGACGGAGAATCCGCGCAACTGCAGTTCCTGTTCCAGCAAGCTGCTCATTGCGGCCATGCCGGTCTCATCCTCGGTGCCGGTCTCGATGTTGACGAGACGCTCGAGAGTGGCGAGCGTGGCGGGGGGTTTCCCCCCCCCCGCGGGCCCCAAGGCGGCATCGCGGTCCCCCGCCGTCACCCCCGGGGGGGGCGCCGCGGCCCCCCCCGCCAAACTTCCTGCGTTGTCGCCTGAGCAGGCGGTGATCAGCACCATCCCCAGAACGCTGAAGGTGATTCGCATGGACTGAAGATACGTTCCTTGCCGCAGCACAGCGCCTGGACGTCAGCGCTCAGACCGCGTCCGGCTGGACCTCGGGACGCGCGGCGGCGAACGCGGGCAGGGATTCGAGATGCCTGCTGATCGCGACGAGCGTCGGGAACGCGCTGAGATCGGTATCGAAGCGGCGCGCATTGAACACCTGCGGCACGAGGCAGATGTCGGCGATCGAGACCGCGTCGCCGAAACAGAAGCGCTGCGACGCCGAATGCGCGCGTGCCTGCTGTTCCAGACCTTTGAAGCCTTCCGTGATCCAGTGGCGATACCAGGCATTGACGCCATCGTCGTTCTGACCGAGCTGCTTGCGCAGGTAGTTCAGGATGCGCAGGTTGTTGATGGGGTGGATGTCGCAGGCGATCGCCTGGGCCATGGAGCGCACCTGGGCGCGGGCGACCGCAGCAGTCGGCAGGAATGCGGGCGATGGATACTTCTCTTCCAGGTATTCGATGATCGCCAGCGACTGCGACAGCACCACGCCGTCGTCCTCCAGCGCCGGGATCAGGCCCTGCGGATTCAGCGACAGATAGTCCGGCGCGCGATGCTCGTTCTTCGCGAACGCCTTCGGGATGGATTCGTAGGTCAGGCCCTTCAGGTTGAGCGCGATGCGGACGCGAAAGGCGGCGGAGCTGCGAAAGAACGTGTAGAGCTTCATGGCTGCGTCCATAGTAAGCAGACCTTACCGTATGTGGGTCGGCCGGCACAGATCCGTCGCGCCCAGACACGTCAGCGTCGCGCCGCATCCTCCACCGACACCACCACGGCCATCGCTGAATCCCCCGCCGCGCAGCCCTGGAACAGACCGAGCCCGCCGCCGAGCAGCGTCAGTTCCTCGATCAGTTCGATGATGGCACGCAGTCCCGTCGCGGCATGCGTAGTTGTTCATCTTCTCCAGCGGGAAGCTGTTTCACGCGCGAATACGATGTCGTTCACGGCGAACGGATTGTGCGACTTCACGGCCTTGATGTCCTTGATGTCCTTGATCGACACGCCCGCGTGCTCGAGCGCGCGTCTGGTCGCGAGCACCGGTGCTTCCGGCATGTGCGCCAGATCGCGGCGCGCCTGACCGAAGCCGAGCAGGCGGATGCGGATGCCGGGATTGCGGCTCGGCCCGGCAAGTACGGAAATCAGCCGATCGTCGTCACCAGCGTATCGAGTCCGTCGATGCCGCCTTCGACGCGATCGCCCGACCTGATCGCACCGACGCCGGCCGGCGTGCCGGTGAAGATCAGATCGCCGGGCGCCAGTTCGAACAGCGTCGACAGTTCGGCAATGATTTCCGGCACGCCCCAGATCAGGTCGGCGACGTCGGCCTGCTGTTTCACTTCGCCGTTCACCTTGAGCCAGATCCGACCCTTCTCGAAGCCCTTGCCTTCGGCTGGCTGAATGGCGGTGATCGGCGCGGAACGGTCGAACGCCTTGCCCGTATCCCAGGGCCGGCCCGCGTCGCGCGCGGCGAACTGCAGATCGCGGCGCGTGAGGTCATTGCCCACGGCGTAGCCGAACACGTGCGACAGCGCCGAACCCACCGCGATGTCCCTGCCGCCCTTGCCGATGGCGATGACCAGTTCGATCTCGTGGTGGAGATTCGCGGTGCGCGGCGGATAGGGAATCGTCGCGTCGTTCGGCACCAGCGCATTCGCCGGTTTGGTGAAAAAGAACGGCGGTTCGCGGTCCGGATCCTTGCCCATCTCGCGCGCGTGCGCGGCGTAGTTGCGGCCGACGCAGTAGACGCGATTGACCGGAAAACGTTCGCTGCGGCCCTTCACTTCGACCGACACGGCAGCGGGAGGCGGAAACACGTATGACATGCGATGGCTCTGGATGGAACGAAGTAGCGAAAGAAGAAACGCTCAGCCGCGCCATTCGCGCCACAGCGCCGAGCTGTTCCTGCACGACGCGGTCTGAATAGCTGAACAGTACCGAAGTCTCAACGGTTTCGCTCTCCGGCTCGCGCCCCTCATGAGGAATATCCATGTGGAGGCATCGAAATGCCGTGCGTCCGGACTTGCCTTCGCGATCTCCAGGCGCGGCGCCGTATTGGCCACCCAGACTATCGCCCCAAAACGATATATCAAATACAATGCCTTAAGACGATAATTTGAAATTATCGTACATAGACGATATGGTACCGCCATGGACCTTCCCTTACACGCACCAGCGCAGCTGCGCGCGCATCTGAAAGCCCTGCGCAAGGCCAGCGGCTTGACCCAGACTGAGCTCGCCAGGCGCCTTGGCATCAAGCAGGCGCGAATGGCGGATATCGAGAAGCACCCCGAACTCATCTCCACGGCGCAGTTCATCCAGGTGCTCGCCGCCCTCGGCGTCGAAGTCCTGCTGCGCCAGAAGTCCACATCACCGGAACGCCCGGCGCCCAAGGGTGACTGGTGAGCGCGCTCGAGGTCTGGATGAATGGCCGTCACGTCGGCCTCTGGCGGCAGACCCGGGGCGAGCAGGATCAGTTCATCTACGCCGCGAGCTGGCTCGAAGATGCGCAATTCCGGCCATTGTCGCTGTCGCTGCCGGTGACGTCGACGCGCGAAATCCGCGCACCCGAAGTCCGCAACTACTTCGACAACCTGCTTCCGGACAGCCAGCGGATTCGCGAACGGCTTCGCATCAGGCACAACGCGCGCTCGACCCAGGCTTTCGATCTGCTCGAGACGATCGGCCGCGATTGCGTCGGCGCCGTACAGCTGACGCCGGAAGGCCAGACGCCCGTGGGCTGGGACCGGATCACGTCTGCGCCGCTCAAGCCGAGAGAAGTGGAAACACTATTGCGGTCCGTCCCGGGCACGGAAGTCCCCCTCCTCCCCGGCGTCGAGAAGGAAGAGGAGTTTCGCATTTCGATCGCTGGCGTACAGGAGAAGACCGCGCTGCTGAAGATCGGCAATACGTGGCACCTGCCCACTGGCGCGACACCCACAACCCATATTTTCAAACTGCCGCTCGGCGTCGTCGGCGGCGGCCTGCAGCTCGATCTCTCGGACTCCGTCGACAATGAGTGGCTGTGTTCCGCGCTCTTCGAAGCCCTGAACCTGCCCGTCGTCAGTACACAGATCGGTCGTTTCGGCGATCAGCGCGTGCTCATCGTCGAGCGTTTCGATCGCGCATGGCAGGAGATTCCGAAGACGCAGAATCCGAACGCAGCGAAGTTCAAGCCGCCGACCAAGGCATGGATCGCGCGACTGCCACAGGAAGATTTCTGCCAGGCCACCGGGCGTCCCCCGGACCTCAAGTATGAGAAGGATGGGGGGCCCGGCATGACCGAAATCCTCAGGATTCTCACGGCAGGAAGCCAGCCCGAGCAGGACAGCTACTTCTTTGCCCTCTCCCAGTTGCTCTTCTGGATGCTCGCCGCCACCGATGGACATGCCAAGAACTTCTCCGTCTTCCAGCGGCGCGACGGCAACCGTCTCACGCCCTTCTACGATGTGCTCTCCGCCTGGCCAGTGATTGGCAACAAGGCACGTCAGCTACCGCCGCAGAAGGTGCGTATGGCGATGACGATGCGCACAGGCGCACGTCCGCACTACAGGTGGGACGAAATCCAGCCGCGCCATTTCAAGGCGCTTGCCGACCAGCTGCCCGCTCGGTACGTATGGGAAGGCATGAAGGGAACGGCACAGGCGGTGCCGGATGCGATCGCCTCGGTGGAGAAGCGCTTGCCCGGGGATTTCAAGGAGTCCGTCTGGACGAGCATCACACAGGGTTTTGCGAGGAAAGCAAAGGAGTTCCTGGGCGAGGCGGAGAAGCTTGCTGGCTAGATCGCGCATGCCCGACAAAGCGAAGCCGGTGGAGGTTCCCATCTCACCGACTTCGATGTCGAAACAACGAACGTCTTGCACCGACCTAGCTGAGCTTGAACAACTGCTCCGCGTTGCCACTGGCGATCCGGGCGCGAGCATCGGAGTCCAGCGGAACCTCTTCCATGAACCTTCCGGCAAGCTCAGTCGTCTCGAACGGATAGTCGATCGAGAACATCACTCGTCCCGCACCGAGCGCACCGATCGAGCACAGCAGCGCATCGTTCGAACACTGACCGGACGTGGTGATGTAGAGATTGTTCCGGATGTAGTGAGACGGCAGATGCGTCAACGGGCGTTCCTGACGATACAGCTGATAGCGACTGTCCAATCTCCACAGCATGAACGGCAGCGTCTCTCCCATGTGCCCGAGGATCAACGACGCCTGCGGGTATCGATCGAATACGCCACCAAACACGATGCGCAGCGCATGACTCGCTGTCTCAATCGTCCATCCCCAGGTCGCGCGAGTCAGCTCCGGATAGTCCAGCAGCGTCGTGAAGGTCGCCACCGGATCGGCCGGATGCAGATAGACGGGGGCATTCAATGCCGATGCCCGCTCCCAGAACACGTCATAGCGTCGATCGTCGAGGAACACTCCGTGCGTCTGTCCATTGATCAGGGCGCCGCAGAATCGCAGGTCGCGCACGCAACGTTCCAGCTCATTCGCCGCAGCCGCCGGATCCTGCATCGGCAGATGGGCGAACGCGCGGAAACGGGCCGGATGACGCTCGACCTGCTTCGCCAGAAAATCGTTGGCTCGCTGCGAGGTTCGAATCGCAACGCCTGCGTCCTTCTCGATCTGCACGCCCGGACCAGCCATCGAGAGGATGCTGAGCGCGACGCCCGACTGATCCATGATGCCGAGTCGTTCGGAATCGTAGTCGTGGAGTCGACGAGTGATGGTCTCTTTGAGCGAACTCGGCAATGCCGCGACGCTCGGCTCCCAGTAGGAGACGAGTTCGGGGGCCATGCAGTGTTCTTCGAGGGCGATTTTCTTCAGCATTGGTAGTCCTTCAACGATAGCGTCAAACACGATCAGAAGCGCACACTGCCGGGCCCCTTGAGATTCAGCATTGCGCGCGCCTCTGCCGGCGTCGCGGGCTCCACGCCCATCTCTGCAAGGATTCGCCGGATTTTTGCCACTTGCTCAGCATTGCTGCGCGCGGGCTTGCCGCGCTCCAGGAACAAGCTGTCTTCCAGACCGACGCGTACGTTGCCACCGAGCAGCGCAGCCTGGGTGAGAAACGGCATTTGATGCCGTCCGGCGGCCAGCACAGACCACTGGTAGTTCTCCGCGCCGAACAGCCGGTCCGCCGTGCGCTTCATGAACATGAGATTGTCCAGATCCGTGCCGATGCCGCCGAGGATGCCGAAAATCATCTGCACGAAGAACGGCGGCCTGACCAGGCCGCGATCCAGAAAGTGCGCCAGGCTGTAGAGATGGCCGATGTCATAGCACTCGTGCTCGAACTTCGTCCCCGCTCCACCGAGCGTCTCCAGAATGTACGTAATGTCTCGAAACGTATTGCGGAAGATGAAATCGTCGCTGTTGACGACGTAGGGCTGCTCCCACGGATACTTCCATTCCTTGACGCGCTTCGCCGCCGGAAAGATCGCGAAGTTCATGCTTCCCATGTTCAACGAGCACATCTCCGGCTGAAACCTCGCCGCTGCCGCCAGACGATCCTGTACGGTCATGGTCGGGCTGCCGCCAGTCGTCAGGTTGATGACAGCATCCGTCTTCTGCCTGATCGCCGGCAGAAACTGCGCAAATACCTCCGGGTCTCCCGTCGGTTGTCCGGTCTCCGGCACCCGGGCATGCAGGTGAATGATCGCCGCACCGGCGGCCGCAGCGGCAACCGATTCCGCCGCTATCTGCTCCGGCGTGATCGGTAGCGCGTCCGACATGGTCGGGGTATGCATCGCGCCCGTGATTGCACAGGTGATGATGGCTTTGTTGCTCATGGATGTTTCTTCACTGACGCGCCGTTCGCGCGGCGACCAGGTGTTGCGTCAACTGTTCGCGCAGCGCACTCATCTGCGCCTCAGTCCACGATCGAAAGCCGGTACCGGACTTGAAACCCAGCCGGCCTGCGTCGACCTGCGCTTTCAGGAACTCGTGGGGTCCATCATGTCGGTCCAGCGCCGGGATGATGGTGCGATGAATGTCGAGCGTCAGATCCAGGCCGACGAGATCCGCGTTCTCGAGCGGCCCCAGCACGGCCAGGCGCATGCCAAAGCTGTTCTTCACGCAATCATCCACCGTCTGCGCATCGCAGATGCCGTCGGCAACCATGGCGATGGCTTCACGCCATAACGCATGCTGCAGACGATTGGCGACGAAGCCCGGCACGTCCTTGCGAACATGGGCCGGCACCTTGCCGATGCTTCGCAAGAGCGCCATGCAGCGGGCCACGGTGTCGTCGGAAGCCTTTGCCTGAACCACCTCGACGAGCGGAATCAGCGGCGCCGGGTTCCACCAATGCGTGCCGACGATGCGCTCGGCGGTTGCCAGGCCTGCAACGATCTGACCAATGGGAATGACCGATGTATTGGACGCAAGCATCGCGTGTGCCGGCGCATGCGTCACGAGTTCGGAGAAGACCTGGCGCTTGAGATGCAAGCGCTCCGGAACCGCCTCGGTCACGTAGTCGGCTTGTCGAACCGCACCGGCAAGATCATCGACGACCGATACATGCCGGGCGCCGCCAGCATCCGCACCGAGTGCCCGAAGGCCGTCGGCGATCCTCGACAAGACCGTTTCGCGCACGGCTGCAACCGGCTCATGCACGATCACGGAATGGCCGGCGGCGGCGAATGTTTGCGCGATCCCCGCGCCCATGAGCCCGCCGCCGATGACTGCAATCCGTTCGCCAGGCATGATCAGCCTGCTGTGTAGCCACCGTCTGCATAGACGATATGGCCCGTGTGAAAATCCGACGCCCGCGAGCAGAGAAACAGCAATGGGCCTGCCAGATCCTCAGGCTCTCCCAGTCGTCCGATCGGGACGCGCGCAAGAAAGCCGGTTCGCACGCTCTGCGCTTTCTCGGTCTCTTCGAACATCCACGCGGTGAGCGGACTGCGAAACACGGTGGGCGCCAACGCATTCACGGTAATGCCGTGCTTGCCCCACTCGCATCCCAATGCCTTGGTCAGTCCATCGACTGCCGACTTCGAGGTGCAGTAGGCGGAGTAGCCCGCAGGATGCCCGAGCTTGCCGCGTGCCGATGAGGTGAACACCACCTTGCCGCCGCGACCCTGCTTGATCATCTGTCGACCCGCAGCCTGCGCCATCAACCACGCACCCTCGACATTGGCGAGCATGACGCGCTGAAAACGCTCGGGCGCCATCTCGACGATGGGCGCCACGTCATTCATGCCCGACGCAACCACCAGCACGTCGACGCCACCATGCTCAGCCACCGCCGCAGCGACGATCGCCTCGCAATCGGCCTCGCTGTTCGGCCGTCGCGCCACGCTGTGCGCGGCGATGCCCGCCGCACTCAATTCATCGGCCAGCACGTTGAGGTTCGCTGAATCACCAGCAGTGATCGTGAGACGCGCCCCGGCAGCGCCCAGCGTGCTGCAGGCGACTTTCCCGAAGGCGCCAGTCGCGCCGACGACGATCGCCGACTTGCCGCTGACATCGAAAAGCTTGTCGATCTCCAGACGAGGCAGCGTCATGTCGCCCCCTTCGGATACGGCATCACGACGATCATCGACGCGACGACATTTCCTTCGTTCCGGATCGCGCGCCCTTCGCCGGCAGGAATGAAGCAACTGTCGAGAGCGCGCAGCACGTGTGTCTCACCCGTACCAAGCTCGACGGTGATCTCGCCTTCGAGAACCACGTAGATCTTCCCGAGCGCGCCGACATCCATGTCCGCGCCTCCACCCGGGAGAAAATAGCTCAGGCCGGTCCACGCAAAGTCGGCGGCGCTTGCGTCGAATCCCTGCAGCCGCAACGAGCGCATATCGAAGTGCCTGGGCGCGTCGTAGCGCCTGGCATCGGCAAGCCGGGTAATCTGCATGGGACTACTCCGCCCGGCCGGTTTCGAGCCGGAACGATCCGGACGGATCGACGATGGCAACCAATCTCACGATGCAACCGTCGCCCTTCTTCCAGCGCCATGGAAAGGCCGCGAAGGTGACGCGCTTGCCAGTGACCTTGTCGATATCGCCGCCGACATTCTCGAAGCCGCAGATTCCCGCCGACAGGATGGCGCGATGGCACGGCTCCCATTCCGGAAAGTCCTCGATGACCTTGCGGCCAGTCTCCTGCTCATATTCCTTGTTGACCTGAGGCAACAGGCCGTTCGGCGCACCGGGGCCGTGCGGACCGATGGCAGTGCCGAGCGGATGATCCAGCGCCTGCGTATCCGAGCCGCACATCTTGACGCCGCGCTCGACGAACCATTCGCCGGCCTCCTTGTAGAAGCCCGGCGAGTAGCCGTAGTACAAGGAGTTGTCGCCGTAGTATTTGTGCCAGCCAGTGTTGACGATGACGATGTCGCCGCGACGAATCTGCGGCCGCGCGTTCTCCAGATCCTTCGCGGTGATGACTTCCCATTTCTTCTTGGGAATCGACACCACGACGCCCGTGCCGAAGAAATAAGGCAGCGGCACTTCATCCATGAACGGCGTGCCCTGCACGACGTGCGCGGGCGCGTCGATATGCGTGCCTGAATGCATCACCGTGGTGATGCGCTGAGTGAGTACGCCCGACTTCGACATGCCGTGCAGGCGCTCGATCTTCACGTCTTCGAAGTACGGCCAGCACGGCTGGCCGAGCCCCCAGGGATGGCTCAGATCGTAGAACTCCAGTCCCATGCTGTTCCTGAGATTGGACTCCCCGAACTTGCACAACGTCTCATCGCGCCAATCGCCCTGCTCCCACCCTGACATGATTCCACCTCTGTTCTTATAACCACGATACGGTACATCTGTCTCATATAGTGGGCTATAGACACGAATCAAAGTCAAGCGTCGGATTGCTGCTGGCGACGACGATCCAGCCCCACGGGCCGCTCGGATATACTCATCGGCGTTCAAGCTGCCGCGTTCTCACCTGGAGTCCAGAACACCCGTGCCCCGCGAAAAAAGCAGAACCCCGCACAGCAACCGCCAGGGAATCCAGGTCATCGCACGCGCCGCGGCAGTGCTCCGCGCCTTGGAGGATGAGCCGGAAGGATTGAGTCTCGGACAGCTGGCTCAACGCGTGAATCTCGCCCGCTCCACCGTACAACGCATCGTCGCAGCGCTTGCGGACGAGCACTTGTTGATCGCTGCCGCACCCTCTGCGGGAGTCAAGCTCGGACCGGCACTGGTACGTCTGGCTTCATCCGCGAACGTCGACATCGATCAACTCGTCCGGCCCGCGCTGTCCAGGCTCTCGAAGGCACTCAAGGAAACGGTGGATCTTTCGCAGTTGAAAGGTAGCGGCGCCATTTTCATCGATCAGATCCCGGGGGAGCATCGACTCCGGGCCGTGTCCGCCATAGGCGAAAGTTTTCCGCTTCATTGCACGGCGAACGGCAAGGCACTTCTGAGCCTGTTGCCGGATGAGAAGTGGACGAAGCTGATCGGCAGATCGCTACGAGCGCACACCGCACACACCATCACCGATATCGATACGCTCCACCAACAGATCCAGGAATGCCGACGCACTCACATCACGTACGATCGGGAGGAGCACACAGAAGGCATTGCGGCGGTGGGCACCGCGTTTCTCGATCCGATCGGGCGTCCGCTCGCGATCTCGATTCCCGTCCCGACGACTCGCTTCGGCAGGATCGAAACGAAACTCGTCACCGAACTGCGCCGGACACGCAAGGAAATCGAGGCCCTGCTGGGCCGTTGAGCGTCCACCGGCGAGGCACTTGCGCGGTTGTCACCTGCGCGGACGGGCGGTCAGGTTGCTCGCAACCAAAGCCTGCCGGATGGCCTCGGCGGCGGTGGACAGTTGCTGGTCGTTGCGCTTCATCAAGCCTACAGCCTTGCGGATCGCAGGCCGGATCAACTGCACGCTCTTCGCCCCCAACGCCGTCATCTGTTCCTTGCACAAACTGGGCACGGCGCTGACGCCGAGACCCGAGGCGACGAACTGCCCGGCCGTAACGAGCTGGTGGCACTCGAGTCCGACCCGTAGCTTCATGTTGCTGGCTGCGAGCGATCTCTCCAGCAACTGCCTGACGGTGGACGGTCTCTGCAAGGCGATGAAGTTGTTGCCCAGCAATTGCGTCCACGACACCGAACGCAAATCGGCCAGTGGCGATCGGGCAGGCACGATCGCCACGAACCGATCCATGAACAGCTGCTGGAAATCGAGCTGATTCGATCCTTCCGGCTCGAAGCCGAAGCCAAGTTCCACCCGCCCGGTGGCCACCATGCGCACGACGTCTTCGTGAATCACGTCATGCACCGTCACCTCGATATTCGGAAAGCGCCGGCGAAATTCTTCCAGGATCCGTGGCAGCACGTTGCCGGCAAAGGACGGCATGGCCGCGATGGTCACGTGCCCGCGCTGCAACGTGAAGTGTTGACGCGAGCGCTGGCGAACGTTGTCCCAATCGGCCAGCAGCTGAACTGCCTGGGGTAACAGCGCTGCACCCTCCGGCGTCAACCTGACCTGCCGTGTCGTGCGCGACAACAACCGTCCGCCCAGGGAATCCTCCAGACTCCTGATCGCCAGACTCAGCGCTGGCTGCGACATGTGCAGCCGTTCGCAAGCCCGCGCGAAACTCAGCGTTTGTGCGACGGCGACGAAGGCCGAGAGTTGACGGGGCGTCATGGATTCATTTGCCGGGTAAAACAATCAACAGATTTTTCAAACTTAACAAGCGAAACGCCGCCGGCCAAGCTTCGTCGTCGGAACAACGGAGACACGCGGTGGCAGGCTTCGACAAGCGGGTCGACAGTTACGAGGCGGCCCTGGCCGGCCTCACGGACAACATGACAGTGATTGCCGGTGGCTTCGGTCTGTGCGGCATTCCGGAGAATCTCATCGCCCAGATCCGCCGCCTCGGAGTGAAGGGACTGACGGTCGTCTCCAACAACTGCGGCGTCGATGACTTCGGCCTGGGCGTCCTGCTCAAGGATCGCCAGATTCGAAAGATGATTGCCTCCTACGTGGGAGAGAACGCCGAGTTCGAGCGACAGCTGCTGTCTGGAGAACTGGAAGTCGAACTGACTCCGCAGGGCACACTCGCCGAGAAGATCCGCGCTGGCGGTGCAGGCATCCCCGCCTTCTTCACCGCCACCGGCTACGGCACGCCAGTCGGCGAGAACAAGGAAGTGCGCGAGTTCAACGGCCGCAGATACATTCTGGAACAGTCGATCACTGCCGACTTCGCGATCGTGAAGGGATGGAAGGCAGACTGGTACGGCAACGTCGTCTACCGCCACACCGCACAGAACTTCAATCCTGCGGCAGCGACCGCCGGCCGCATCACCGTCGTCGAAGTCGAAGAGATCGTCCCGCCGGGTCAGCTCGAGCCCAGCCAGATCCACACGCCGGGCATCTATGTCGACCGGCTGATCCAGGGCCGTTTCGAAAAGCGTATCGAGAAGCGCACCACGCGTGCTGCCTGAGGTTCCCCTATGGCACTGACCAGAGAACAGATGGCGGAACGCGTCGCTCGTGAACTGCGCGATGGTTTCTACGTGAATCTCGGCATCGGCATTCCGACGCTGGTCGCAAACTACGTCCCGAAGGGGATGGAGGTGATGCTGCAGTCGGAGAATGGGCTGCTCGGCATGGGCCCCTTCCCCGCTGACAGCGAAGTCGATGCCGACATGATCAACGCCGGCAAGCAGACGGTGACCGCGCGCGTCGGTGCGTCGGTCTTCTCCAGCGTCGAATCGTTCGCGATGATTCGCGGCGGTCACGTCGACCTGACCGTGCTCGGCGCCTTCGAAGTGGACGTCCAGGGAAACATCGCCTCATGGATGGTGCCCGGCAAGCTGGTCAAGGGCATGGGCGGCGCCATGGACCTGGTCGCCGGCGCCGAAAACATCATCGTGACGATGATGCACGCCTCGAAGGATGGCGAGTCGAAGCTGCTCGATCGTTGCAGCCTGCCGCTCACGGGCTGCGCCTGCATCAAGCGCGTGCTCACCGACCTCGCCTACGTCGAGATTGCCGACGGCGCCTTCCATCTCAGGGAGCGCGCACCCGGGGTGAGCGTCGACGAGATCCGCGCGAAGACCGCCGGTCGCCTGGTCGTTCCGGCCCTGGTACCGGAAATGAAGTTCTGAAGTTCCGGCGAGGCCGTAGCCTGCAGCCATCCCATTCGATTCTGCCGCGCCAGTCCACCTCGAAGCCGCCAACCCGCCAGCCGGGCAGAAGAGCGGCCCGGGACAGGCCGGACCCGCTCCATGCGTCGACACCGTGGTAAGGTGTCAAATTGGCAGCATAGAGCTAATTCGACAGCTAATATCTCCAACCGGGATCACTGACTCCAACCGCCTCGTTCATTGGCGCGGTCAGCATTTTTTTGATGAATCACCAGCAAGCAACAGCAAACAGCATATGAAGGAACCACGTCATTCGGAGCGAGGTCTGTTAATCACGGAGATCGTCCTGGAGTACTTCCGAACCAATGGTCGATTGATTGCGTGGGGCGATGCGATAACCAAGGACATCGGGCTCACCAGCGCGCGATGGCAGGTGATGGCCGCCATCGCCGCAATGCCCCACGACGTCACGGTCTCGATCATTGCCCGCCTGATGGGCCTGCAGCGCCAGAGCGTGCAACGGGTGGTCGATCTGCTGGCGGCCGATAAATATGTGGAACTCGAGGAGAATCCGCACCACAAGAAGGCGAAGGTGGTCAAGCTCACGCCGGCGGGCGCACAGCTATACAAGGAAGTGATGCGCCGCGAGATCAAGTGGGCCAACTCGATTGCGATCTCGCTGAAAGAACACGACCTGGAGGCGATACTGAAATTCATGCGCCACCTTCGCGCGAAGATTGGCGACGCAGGCCCCACGATCCCGCCCGCCGCACCGTCCGCCCCCGAACGGCGAAAGCCCCGCTGAGCTCGACGACATCGAAACCGCCGATCGACGGGTCGGTCATCGGCGGTCAGAGATCCAGCACCAGCCGCTTGCAGCCCGCTTTGGCGCGCGAGACGCACGGGGTGAACTGATCGTTGGCCCGGTGCTCGTCGTCAGTGAGGAACACGTCCCGGTGTTCGATGTCGCCCTCCAGCACGCGAACCAGGCAGGTGCCGCAGACTCCCTGCTCGCACGAGGTGGGCACCTCGAAGCCGTTCCTGGCCAGCACCGTCGTGACAGCCTCGTCCTTCTGCACCCGCAGCGTGGTGCCGGTGGAAGCGATGGTGACGTCGAACGATCCATCTGCGCTGGTATCCACCGCCGCGGCGGCGAAGTACTCGCGGTGGATGTGGTCCTCGGCCCAGGCGAGCTTGCGGGCGCAGTTGATCACCCAGTCCATGAAGCCGTTGGGCCCGCAGACGAACAGGTGTTTGCCGGCGGCAGGCGCGCCCAGCGCCCGGTCGATGTCGAGCTTCTGCGACGCCTCGCCATCGTCGAAGTGGAAGGCGGCGCGATCGGCAAAGGCCGAGGCTTCGATGCGGGACTTGAAGGCGGTGCGCGACGGCGAACGGCTGCAGTAGTGCAGCTCGAAGCTGGCGCCCGTCTGGCTCAGGCGCTCGGCCATGCACAGCACCGGGGTGATGCCGATTCCACCGCCCAGCAGTATGGCGTGCTCGCTGGGCACCAGTTCGAAATGGTTGCGGGGCTCGCTGATCTGGATCGTATCGCCTTCGTGCACGAGGGTATGCACGGCCTGTGAGCCGCCGCGGGAGGCTGGATCTTTGAGCACGGCCACGAGGTAGCTGTGGCGCTCGGTGGGCGGGTTGCACAGCGAGTACTGGCGCACCAGGCCATTGGGCAGGTGCAGATCGATGTGGGAGCCGGCAGAGAATGGCGGAAGAGCGCGGCCTTGCGGGTCGACCAGTTCGAGGCTGCAGATGTCGTCTGCCTCGTGCCGTTTGCGGCGGACGCAGACCTGGAGCAGCGGAATTGCCGATGCGGATGAAGAGACAGCCATCGCGGATGATGAGATCGATGAGATTGTTGAAGTCGTTCGGAGAGATCCTGGCCGCGCGTTCGCCGCCAGGATCAGGCCCACCTCGGAGCGAGCGACATGTCACTCGATCTTTCGTTCTTCATTCCCGCCCTTGGGAAGCAGACCGGCCGGTCGCTGCCAGTTGCGAAGCGGACGCCCTTCCTGCAGGGCGGTGAGCTCTTCGACCCACAGCTTCCGCAAGGCGACGATGGCGACGTCGGATGCACCCAGGAACTCCACGCCCTTGCGGCGATCCGGAATCACGCCCTGGCCCACCTGGCACACCTCGTCCTGCGCCAGCGGCACGTGGTGGCACAGCTTCGGGATGTCGTCGTACGGGACCTTGCCCTCCATCACTTTGCGGGCGACCTCGTGCCCTTCTTCGTCGGAGTCGCTGAAGTCATGCCACCGCTTCACGTACTCGGGACTCGGCTCACCATCGAGAAAGACGGCAATGGTGTGAACCTGCAGGTGACTGTAGTCATCCACGGGGACGCGCCAGCCCGCGAACAATTGCCAGGCCGTGTCTTCTGCCTTGTAGTTCTTCTCGCCTGCCCGCTTGATGTTGTTGGGCTCCACCATGAACGCTCCCGCATTGGGCATGCCGAACAAGGTCTCGCGACGCCGGCCGTCCGGCGTGGTGGCCACATTGCGCAGTCCCCAGTCGGTGCGCTCGACGGACAACTTCGGCAGCATCTCCAGATTCAAGGCCTCGAACGCCGAGGAGCGATGCGTGAACCAGACGTGGCCTTCGTCCTGGAAGTTCTCGACGTTGTTGAAGTAGTTGCAGCCTCGCGTGTCGATGGCCGCGACGTTGAACTTGGCCTTTTCCCATTCCGGGAATCGCGGGAACTCCGGCGGCTCGCCCTCTCCCAGATAGATGAAGATGAGTCCGAGATATTCCTGGGTGGGATAGCCGCCGATGCGAACGTTCTTGCAGAAACCGCGGCCCTCCAACGGCTGCTGAACGCACTGTCCGGTGCCGTCATACATCCACCCGTGATACGGGCAGCGGATGTTGTCGCCCTCGACCCACCCCGCGCTCAGCATCACGCCGCGATGGGCGCACCGGTTGTCGACGCAATGGACCTTGCCCTCCTGGCTTCGATACAGCGCCAGCTTCTGGCTCATGATCACCAGCGGCACGGAGCGCCCGGGTTCGAGCTTGCGTGCGACATACACTGGCTGCCAGAACTTGCGCAGGTACTGCCCCGCCAGGGTACCGGGGCCGGTTCTGATGTAGTCGACGGGCGTGCCATCGGGAAGACCCGTCACGATTTCATTGTTCAACACCATCTCTGTTCCCCCTCGTTCGATTGAGTTGTTTCACTGCTGGGCGGCCACTTCATCGGCCAATCGCTGCGCCCGCGCGGCATCTCGCCCCGCAACTCCCACGGCGCCCAGACATTGCCCGTTCGAAAAAATCGGGCAGCCGCCAGCCATCGGGATCATGTGTTTGCCGATGCTCCGCAGGACTTCTGCAGGAATGGGCGGTGCACTTCCCGTCAGTGCCTCGGTCCTGATTTGCAGCGCGGCCGCGGTGAGCGCCACGCCTTCCGCCAGTCGCACGGCGGCCGGCGGCGCGCCATCCATTCGATCGATCGTGATGACATGGCCATATCGATCGGCCACCACGACGGCCACGGGCTCGCCGCGTTCGCTCACGAGTTCGATGACACGGTTGGCCAGCTGCACCGCGCCATCGAGCACGGGCTGGCGGGTTGCCGGCGGCACCTCGCGCAGGGCATCTCCCTTCAGGGAGGCATCGGGGGGTGCGCCGTACGCTTCCTGCCAACGGACTTTGTCGTCGCCATGCTCGGGACGGTAACCACCGCCCACGGCGTAGCTGATGATCAAGTCCTCGAGGTTGGCGGGTTGGCCGTCGATCAGAAACTCCTCGGGGTTCACGCCGGGAAGCTTCACGAAAGGACCGATGCCGACACCCGATGCGACGGCGCCAATGGCCACCTGGCCACGCAGCAGCGGGACTGCGCCGGCGCCAGGAAACGGCTGGACGCGCATCAACTGCTGATACGCGGCGAAAATCTGCGGCGGGAACTTCATCATGCGGCCGGCAAAGGTCGAACCCGGCTCGCCGAGCACCGCGCAAGCCAGGGTCTTGCCCCGCACGATGTCCAGCGCAGCTCCGCCGGTGCCATCCATGCGGCGAGCCACGACGGGCTCGCCCGACAGATCGGCCACGACGAAAGTACCCGCCTGCCGCAACGCCTCTGTCTTGGCGACGGCTCTCATCACCACACTGCGCGCCTCGCCCAATGTGATCAGGTCGTCTCGGATCATATCCCCTCCAATTCGATTGCAATCATTTTTGATTGCATATCGATTTGGAGTCAAGCAAAACACGCAAGCCAAGGCTGAATACTTGCGTTGCTCAGATTTTCTCAAGAATCACAATTGATCTCGATCGGATTTTTGCGAGAATGGCAATTCTCGCGGGCGACACGGGCAGAGGGTTTCGAATGAAAGCCGGCAAACGCATGGCAACGCAGACTTCGGCGGCAGCCGAAGGCCCAACGCGCGGCACGGGGCTTCGCGAACGGCGCAAGAATGAAAAGCTGGATGCCATCAAACGAGCGGCGCGACAGCTGTTTGCAACACATGGTTTTCACATGACCCCCATGCGAGAGATCGCGCGGGTGGCCGATGTCGGCTTTGGCACGGTGGCAGCCTACGCATCCGACAAGGCCGGCCTGGCCGCCATGTTGTTCGTCGACGATCTCACTCATCTGCCACCGCTGTTCGTGGCACCCATCAAGCCTGACCGGCCGGTGCTGGACCAGTTGATGGACGATTTCTCCGTCAGCTTCCAGTTCTGGGCGAGCAAACCCGAACTCAGCCAGATCGTTCTGCCGATGCTCAACACCTCGGGCAATCCCCATGTCCAGACCATCATGGAACGCCGCGCGCACCTGCGGCAGTGCCTGATCCAATGGCTGGATCGCGCCAAGGAGTTGCGGCGCATGAAGAGCGACTTCGATTCCGAACAGGCCGCTGAGTTGTTCTTCTCTCTCTATATCCATTCGCTGCACGAGTGGCTCAGTGCCGACCTGGCCGATCACACGCTGGGACTCGACCGGCTGCGTTATCTGCTGGAGATACCCGTGCGGCAGCTCGAACTGTAGGACCGTCATCTCCCCCGCTCCACGCTCGTACATTCACAGACGGGCCGCGGCGCGTACCTTTCCATGACATCGCAGAAGTACGCGGCAGCCGGTGTCAGCGGCAGGTCCGGGCGACGGACCATGACGATGGGTGGCGCGGGCAGGTGTTCCTGCAGCCGGAAGCTTGTCAGCCCGTCACGGGTCAAAGGGAACTCGGCCCACTGCAGCGGCAACAGTGCCAGCAGGTCGCTCGAAGTCAGCGCCACGATCATCGACAGCGCCGACTGCGCCTGCAGAACCACCGAGGGCGACTTCAAGCCATGCGACTTGAACACCGCCTGCAGATCTTCTTCGGCCTTGTAGTCGACGGCGGTGGTGGCCCAGTCGGCGTCCTGCAGATCCTCGAGCGACCGTGTCGCCGCCAGCGGATGCCCTTTGCGTGCGATCACTGTGCGGGTGTTCTCGAAGAGCACGGTGGTGAGCAGTCCCGGAACCGCGGATGCGTGCGGAGCGGCGCCCAGATAGAAGTCCAGGGTGCCGTCGCGCAGCCGGGCCTCCAGCTCCGGGAACAGTCCTTCCACCAGCTGGAGCTTCACGCGAGGGTAACGCCGGCGGAACTGCGGCAGCGCCTGCGGCAGCATGCTGACGTGCGGCACGATCGACAGCCCCGCGGTGAGGTGTCCCTCATCGGCACCTTGCGCCTGAGCAAGCTCGTCGCCCGCGCGCCGCAGTTCGTTGACGATCGAACTGGCGCGCTGATGGAACAGCCGTCCCAAGGCAGTCAGGCTCATCCCGCGCGATTCGCGATCGAACAACACCACGCCCAGTTCACGCTCCAGCGCACGCACGCTCTTGGACAACGCCGCTTGCGGCGTATCCAGTTCGCGCGCGGCCGCGCGCAGGCTGCCATGGTCGACGATGGCCACCATGTTCTGCAGTTGGTTCAGCTTCATGACGGGTTTCCAAACGGATAACGCTCGGCAAATCTTCGCCACTTACGAGGCATGCGAGCCGTGCCTACATTCCCCGATGGGACATCCGAACGAAACCCAACGCGGAGAGACGACATGACAGGCAACAGAGGCGTGGTTTACGTCGCGCGAGGCAAGGTGGAAGTACGCAACATTCCCACACCGCAACTGGTCGACCCGCGCGGCCGCAAGGCCGATCACGGCGTGATCCTGAAGGTGATCACCACGAACATCTGCGGCTCCGACCAGCACATGGTCCGCGGCCGCACGACGGCGCCTGCAGGCCTGGTACTGGGGCATGAGATCACCGGCGAAGTCATCGAAGCCGGACGCGACGTGCAATCGCTCGCGGTGGGTGACTGGGTGTCGGTGCCCTTCAACGTGGCGTGCGGCCGCTGCCGTTCCTGCAAGGAACAGCACACCGGGGTGTGCCTCACCGTGAACCCGTCGCGCGCCGGCGGTGCGTACGGCTACGTGGACATGGGCGGATGGGTCGGCGGGCAAGCCGAGTACGTGATGATTCCGTATGCCGATTTCAATCTGCTGAAGTTCCCCGACCGCGACCGCGCCAGAGCCAGGATCCGCGATCTGACGTGTCTGTCGGACATTCTGCCGACGGGTTATCACGGCGCCGTGACCGCGGGCGTCGGACCTGGCAGCACCGTCTACATTGCAGGCGCTGGTCCGGTGGGCCTTGCAGCGGCGGCATCCGCGAGATTGCTCGGCGCCGCGGTGGTGATCGTGGGCGATGTGAATCCGAAGCGGCTCGTGCATGCGAAGTCGGTGGGCTTCGAAGTGGTCGATCTGTCGAAAGACGCCACGCTCGGCGAACAGATTGCGCAAATCCTCCGTGAGCCTGAAGTCGACTGCGCGGTCGATGCAGTGGGCTTCGAGGCGCGCGGGCACGGTCATCACGGCGCGCAACACGAAGCACCGGCCACCGTGCTGAACTCGCTGATGGATGTCACGCGCGCGGCCGGCAGGATCGGCATTCCGGGTCTGTACGTCACCGACGATCCGGGAGCCGTGGATCAGGCTGCGAAGAAAGGCGCGCTGAGCATCCGCTTCGGCCTCGGCTGGGCCAAGTCGCACAGCTTCTTCACCGGCCAGACGCCGGTGATGAAGTACAACCGCGCGCTCATGCAAGCCATCCTGTGGGATCGTATCGATGTGGCAGGCGTGGTCGGCGTGGAAGTCATTTCGCTCGATGACGCGCCCAAGGGCTACGGAGAATTCGATGCGGGTGCACCGAAGAAATTCGTCATCGACCCGCATTCGACGCTTCGGCCGGCTGCCTGATTCGATCGAGAGAAGGCGCCACTGTTGCCGCGGCGAAGTGAGAACGCGGCAACAGGAAGTGCGCCAGCGCAGGCAGCAGCACCAGCGCACCGACCATGTTCCAGATGAACATGAAGGCCAGCAGGATGCCCATGTCGGCCTGGAACTTGATGGGCGACAGCGCCCAGGTGGCCACGCCCACCGCCAGCGTAACGCCGGTCAGCAGCACCACCTTGCCCGTGAAGCGCAGCGCCTGCCGGTAGGCCTGCGACAACGTGTCGCCCGCGCGCATGCGGTTCAGCAGGATGCTCATGACATACAGCGCGTAGTCCACGCCGATGCCCACCCCCAGCGCGATCACTGGCAGCGTCGCCACTTTGACGCCGATGCCCAGACCGACCATCAGCGCCTCGCACAGGATGGAGGTCACGACCAACGGCACCACCGCGCACACCACGGCCCGCCAGCTGCGGAAGGTCAACAGGCACAGCAGAGTCACCGCGCCGTAGACGTAGAACAGCATTTCGCGATTGGCCTGCCTGACCACGATGTTGGTCGCCGCCTCGATGCCGGCGTTGCCCGCGGCCAGCAGGAACTGCACGTCGGCGGTGTCATTGGCTTTCGCGAACTGTTCCACCTTGTCGACCACGCGGGTCAGCGTGTCGGCCTTGTGGTCGGTCAGGAAGGCGTAGACGGTGAGGAGATTGCAGTACTCGTTGTACAGCCCGCGCGGCGCGCCGGCGGTGATCATGTTGGCCACGCTCTGGCTGTTCACCACGTCGTACCACTTCGGATTGCCTTCGTTCAGTCCGATGCTGGCGCCACGGTTCAACCGCGCCAGCGAGTGGGTACTGTCCACCCCGGGCAGCTGGTTCAGTTCCCATTCGAGCTGGTCCACGCTGAGCAGCGTGCCGACGTTGGAGCAGGCCTGGTCGGGCGTTTTGACCATCACCGCCAGGACGTCGGAGCTGGCGCCGTAGTGGGCGGTCATGTACGCCGCATCGCGGTTGTAGCGACTGTCGGCTCGCAGCTCCGGGGCGCCGGGATCCAGGTCACCGATCTTCAGATTCAGGCTGGCGATGAAACCGAGTGTCGCCAGCAGCGCGCTGGCGGCGATGGTCCACGTGGCCCAGCGACGCTGGGTGAACAGATCGAGAAAGCGCCACAGTCCGGGCTGTTCGAGGCCCGCCTCTTCGGCCTGCTCCTCGCGCAGGCTTCGCTTGGCGGCCTTCCTGCTGACGCCGATGTAGCTCAGCAGCACCGGCAGCAGAATCAGGTTGGTGAAGATCAGCACGGCGACGCCCAGGCTGGCGACCAGCGCCAGGTCCTGGATGACCTCGATGTTGATGATCCTCAGCACTGCAAAGCCCACCGCGTCGCAGAGCAATGCCATCAGCCCTGCCAGGAACAGGCGGCGGAAGGTGAAGCGCGCGGCCACTACCTTGTGCATGCCGCGGCCCACGTCCTGCATGATGCCGTTCATCTTCTGCGCACCATGGCTCATGCCGATGGCGAACACGAGAAAGGGCACCAGCACCGAGTACGGGTCGAGCTCGTACCCGAGCAACGGCAGCAACCCGAGCTGCCACACCACCGCAATCAGCGAACAGGCGACCACCAGCACGGTCGAGCGCACGCAGCGGGTGTACGCGTACAACATCGCAGTGGTGATCGCGAGCGCAGCGCCGAAGAACAGCAGGATCTGGCGCAGCCCGTCGATCAGGTCGCCAACGACCTTGGCGAAGCCGGTGATGTGGATGTCGACGGCGCCCGTCTCGTGGTACCTGTCGCGGATCTCTTCCAGTTGCTTCGACAACGTGGCGTAGTCCAGCGGCTGGCCGTCGGGCGTATGCGCCAGCAGCGGTACGAAGAGGATGCTGGAGTGCATGTCGCTCGCGACGAGCTGGCCGATCTGCCCCGAGCGCTCGACGTTCCGGCGCAGCTGCTGCATCGATTCCGGCGAACCGGTGTAGTGCTCCGGAATCACCGGGCCGCCTTCCAGGCCCTCCTCCGTCACGCCCACCCAGCGCGTGGACGGTGTCCACAGACTTTTCATGAAGGCGCGATCCACGCCGGGCAGCAGGAACACCTCGTCGTTGATCTGCTGCAGGATCTGCATGTACTGCGCGTCGTAGATGCTCTGCCCCCTGGCCACCACCGCGATGCGCAATGCGTTGCCCAGGCCGCTCAATTCGTCGCGGTACTTCAGATAGTTGACGATGTACGGATGATCGCCCGGGATCATCTTTTCGAAGCTGGCGTTCAGTTGCAGCCGCGTGGCCTGGGAGCCCAGCAATGCCGTGACCAGCAAGCACAGCACGAGCACGATCAGCCGATGATTGAACAGCGCGCGCTCGACCACCGAGCCGGAGCTGCGGTCGAAACTGGCCAGGTCGCCGGACGGCGGGGAGAGGGTTGTGGGAGCGTGCATTGAAAGGGCTCAGGAACCTGAATTCGACAAGCGCATGGCGCCTGCAAAGCTGGCGACCAGCAGGTCACCCTCGGGCGCGACCGCCAGAGCTGTCAGCGGCGGACCGGTTGGCCGCAGCATCGGACGCCACTCGCTGCCATCATCGCTGGTCATCAAGGCACCGGCCTGGTTGATGATGATGAAGCTGCTGCGGGTTGCCGAAGCGGCACCGATGGTGACCGGCATGGGGACTCGCGCCGCAGTCCATGAGTCGCCGCCGTCGGTGGACCGGGATACATGGCCGCGAAGGCCGCCGATCAGCACGACGTCGTCGCGGCCCGTGACGGCGAACCAGCTGCCGTTGTAGGGCGTGGTGAGGCGATGGAAGCTGCGCGCGTCGTCTGTCGAGCGCAGGACCAGGCCCTGCTCGCCAACCAGAAAGACCGCCGATGGTCCTGCATACAGCGCGTTGAGGTGCAACCCTCTGGGATTGTCGACCCGCCCGGCCCATGAGGACCAGGTCGCTCCTCCATCCTCGGTGCCGAAGATCAGTCCATACGCGCCGATCACGAAGCCGCGCCGTTCGTTCCAGAAATGCACGCCCAGAAGCGGCTTGTCGGGACCATCGCTCACCAGTTGCCGGGCGAGCGCGATGCGCCTCGCGTCGTCCGACGCCCGAGCCGCGTTCAGCTCGATCTGTGCAGCGGCCCGCCCATCGAGTTGCAGCTTCCAGCGCTTGCCGCCGTCGGTGGAGTGAAGTACGGCGCCGCCGTGACCGACCGCCCAGCCCTGCTGCGGACTGGGAAAGCTCAAGGCAGTCAACGTGACGGACACGGGCACCTGGGCCTGGTGCCATTGCCTGGCGCCGTCATCCGACCACAGCACGATGCCGCGTTCGCCCGCAGCCACCATGCGCTGGCCGGCCACGGCTACGGCCAGCATCACGCCGTGCGCCGCTCGCGGAGCCTGCAGCGCCGCACGTTGCAGAGGATCGTGTCGCGAGTCCGCCGGCACGCCCTGCGCAGTGGCGATCGCCACGCCTCCGATCATCGCGCAGCCGCACAGCAGCGCGGCCGCCAACGTCTTCGTCATCACTTGCCTTCCACAAAAGCTGCCGCCGACCAGGCGACCTGACGGTCTCCGGTTGCGCCGTCAACGGCGCTGCCAGAGCGTTGCTAGTTCTGCGCCTGTTCCTCGGCGATCAGCTTGTCGAGTACGCGACGCGCCCGCACGGCGGGGGCATCGCCCGACAACAACACGGGCTTCAAGGACCAGAACTCGGCATCCCCCATCGCGCGCTGCTGCGCTTCCAGCATCGGCAGATCTTCGTGAGTGAACGGCACGTTGATTCCGTCGACGATCTTCTGGGCCATCTCGTCGCCTTGCGGGCCCATTGCCTTGGGGAAGGAGATGCCGAACCAGTAGTGGGTCGTCGTCGCCGTCTCGGGCGTGAACAGGTGCGGCAGCGGATTCTCGCGCCCTTCGCTGCGCGGCCGGCCGGCGAGTGTCGCGCCCGCCATCAACAGCATGTTGGCAGGCGCGTCCCAGCGCACGTCGAACCAGCGATCCACCGGCGTGCCCTGCGGATAACCGAGCGCGTCATAAAGAAAGGGAGTCATGATCTCGCTGACCGTCTGCCGCATCGAGTACACGGTGTTGCCCTTCTGCTCGATGTTGGTCAAAGCGTGCCTGACCGCTTCGGTGCCCAGCGTGCTCGGGTGGAGAAACTCCACGTGCGACAGATCCATGATGTTGTCGGTCTCGAGCACATAGTTGGCCCTGGCATGCAGGTAGCGCTTGCCGACGTACCAGTGCTCGGGATCGATCAGGGAAAAGTCCGGAATCAGCGCCGCATCGGCTTTCTCGGCCTTGCCCATCCAGATCCACAGGATGCCGTAGCGTTCGACCAGCGGATAGGTACGCACCTTGGCCGCGGGCGGGATACGACCTTCGCCATGCGGGTTGTGCACGCACGCGCCCTGGCCGTCGAAGCGCAGGCCGTGATAGGCGCACTGCACTGCCTTGCCGCCGTCGCAGAGCTTGCCCATGGACAACGGGGCGAATCGATGCGGGCAGCGGTCCTGCAGCGCGTGAGGCACGCCGGCCTCATCACGAAACATCACCACCGCCTGGTCGAGGAAGGTACGAGGCAGCAAAGCGCCGGGCTGGACGTCTTCGGACCAGCCGGCGACATACCAGGTGTTGAGAAGATAAGGCATGGAACGAGTCCCACGTTGGGGTTGAGGATGTCCTGCTGCGCCCTCTGTCGCAGCAGGCGTCTTCATGGATGGCGAACCGCTCATCGCACCGCCTCGGCAGCCAGGGTGTCAGGCTGGAAATTGCTGTCGCTGAACTTCGGCACGAACACCGTTTGCGCGGCTTTACCGTTCATCAGTCCGTTGACGAACCAGGAACCTGACACCAGGTCGTGCATGTCGAAGGTCACAGGCGCGGTGGCCGGTACATCGGGCATCACCAGCGGGTATTGCGTCAGGGTGCGCCAGAGATTGCCGCGCGCATCCCAGCGATCAGCGAGCACGGCAACCCAGGTGTCCTCGTCGAGGTAGTAGCGGCTGCGCGGCATCTGGTGGCGCTGGCCGGGGCGCAACGTGGCTTCCACCACCCATACCCGGTGCAGTTCCCAGCGCACGTGATCAGGGTTGATGAAGTTCTTGCCGATCACGTCGGCATCGCGCTTGGGCACGTTGAGCCGGTTGGTGTTGTACGGGATCAGCTTCTCTTCCTTGCCCACGAGCTTCCAGTCGAAGCGGTCGAGTCGCCCGGAAAACACCAGCTGCTCATCGAAGGTCATGACCCCGGCGGTCTGCGGTGTCGGTGTGTCGCAGCAGGCATTCGGCAGCTTGCGCACGCGGCGCTGTCCCGTCAGATAGACCCAGGCTTCGTCCCGGCTGGAATCGGTGTTGATCTTGTTCATGAAGGCTTCGCCGGCGCGTATCGGCGGACCGGTATTGACGATCTTGGCTTCGAAGCGCACGCCGCCCTGCTTCTCGAAGGCCGCCCGGTCGCCGCCTTCCTGGTAGTAGGGCCGGTTGACGTCGGCCTTGGCATCCACCGTCAGCACCGGCTTGCCGTCGGCGGTGACGAGATAGCCGGTAACGTCCCAGCGATAGGCGGTGCCGTTCCAGTTGAGCACCGCGTTCCACATCGCCTCGGCACCGCTCTTCGGGATCGGGAACGGAATGCCCCCATACGCGCCCGTCAGCACGTCGTTGTTCAAGGCGGCACGGGTCGCGTTGAGCCTGGTGTTCTCGTAGACGAAGGCCGGCGCGGCAGCAGTGCGACGCGTCTGATAGACGTTGATCTTGAAGTCGGGGTACCTCTTGAACATCGCCCTCAGGCCGTCGGTCAACTGCTGGTCGTGCTCGCCGGCATTGGCTGCGGTCACCGTGTACAGCGGCTTGTCGGCCGCGAACGGGTCGGGCCGGCGTCCGACGATCCGGGCGGCGGCGGTGCTGGTGAAGCCGCCGGTCCAGGCGGGGGTGGGGCGGGCCTGGTTGCCGGCTCGGTCGGGGCCGGGCGCAGAGAGGGTCCTTCCGGGCTTGGCGGGCCCTTCGCTCGGTACCGCGGCTTGAACGATGAACGGCATCACCGTCATGGCCAGCAGAACGAATTGCTTCTTCATGTGGGGTTCCCTAGTGGTTTTGGTTTGAGCGATCAGAAGGTCACCGCCAGCGACAGCGAGACGAAATCCCGATCGGCGAGCGATTGCTTGTAGGAGAAGGCCTGTCCGCTGCTATCCAGCATGGTTCCCGGCTCGCCGTAGAAATAGGTGTAGCCGAGACCCATGCGCCACTTGTCGAGGTAGCTGAAGTTGAAAGACACATTGATGTCCCCGGAATCGTCGGCGCCGAAGTACGGAATGGCCGAGGAACGCCCATAGGTGTAGCTGCCGGATATCGGGATCGACAGATCGACACCGGACATGACCTGGCGAAACTTCGGCTCGTACTGCACGCGCGCAGCACAGGCGGACCTCGTGCTGTTGGCCGCGACGGGCTGATCGTTGGTCACCTTCTGAGTGCGATTGCACGCGAGCTCGGCGAGTGCGGTGGACTCCTTGACCAGGAAGTTCGGCTCGAAGGCCGTGAGCGTCGACAGATTCAGATGCAGCGTCGTACCACGCGGCACACCCACGCCCGCATAGGCCGGAACGGGATCAGCGGCCAGATAGGCGCCATCACGCACGGACACCTCGCCGGCCCAGCTGGAATTGCCGAAAGCCTTGGCGAAGGAAAACCCATAGGCGTTCACGTCCTTGCCGTAGTAGAGGTAGTACTGCGTCGGCAAGTAGGGCGGGAAGCCGGGGGGCAGACCGGTGGGCGCCGGAGCATCGAGAATGAGTGTCGGCACGCGCTCGTGATAGCGGATCGCGTACAGGCCGAAATCCGTGCCGATGCTTGCAAGGCTGAACCGCAGCTGGGCGCCGCCTTGCCCGGAGTCGCCGGGATCACGATCGGCGGTGCGATCTGCAGACACGCCGGGCGTAAGGAACGGGATCGCCGGAATGAATTGCAGCTGAGATCCGCCGACATCCAGCATGTCGGAAGTCGAAAAGTAGCTGCCCACGGCGGGCAAGCGTGTCTTCTTCCACTTGACCTGGTAGTAGGCGCCGAGGCTCACCGACGGCGTCAATGTGATCTGTCCGGAGATCTGCCGCACAGGCAGGGCGATGTCGCGAAACTGCACGCCAGGCAACGACGTCGCCTTGATGATGTCGAGCGGCACCATGCCGTAGGCAATGCCGTTGTTGCCGAAGAACAGACTTTCTCCGTACACGAGCGCGTATTGACCGAGCTTCGCGTTGGCCTCAAAGCCTCCGACCTCACCCGTAGCGAAGACGAACGCATCGAGAAGTTCGGCCTTGTTTCCATGCAGCCGTTGCGTCGCGTCCTGAAACTCGTTGCCGGTCGGCCCCGCGCCCTGGCTCGTACCCGGAGAATCGTTGTCGTTCGTCCGCTGGTAGATCTCGTCGTACCAACCCGCACCGCTGAAGCGAATGCCGAATCCATCGAAGATTGCGTCGAACTCGGTGTAGAGATCCGTGCGCACACTCACCAGCCCGCGGGAGAAGTTGCGATCGCCGTCATCCTGGGCTGCAGATGAGCCGCCCGAGACCAGGGCATCGTCGCGATTTCCCGTACGTCCCATGAAGGTCTGCTTCACAGACGTGGTCCAGTTGAACTGCGACACCGCCTGAACGTCGGGCAAAGTGATTTCCTCGAGTTCGTCGCCAGCCGCGAAAGCTCCCAAGGGAAAGAGGGCCGTCAGTGCAAGGACGCGGGATGGGGCTACTGCCCGCGATACCGCCGTGAGAATCCGGACTGCGTGCATTTGGTTCTCCTGTTGTTTCTTGTCACCGGCCGATCGCTGTCGGCGATCAGCCGGCTCCACCCTGTTTATTATCTTGTCATCTTGACAGCATACTGCCTAGATGACACTAGTCTGCCATTCGTTGTTTTTAATTTCCACTGTCGAACTGCCACACCACCGCGCAGTCCGCCGAGAACTCATACACCCGCACGTAAAGTATCAGTTGACTTCACAAGCTGTCATATTGACAGCATATTGACACTCACGTCGAGTTCACTAGAGTGCGCCATCACGCACCCAGACCAAGGAATCGCACTGCATGAAACTGCTTCGTCATGGATCCAGAGGAAACGAAAAGCCCGGAGCCCTCGACGGCCAGGGCCGGATTCGGGACCTGTCGCTGCTGGTCCCCGATTTCACGCCCGACTGGATGGCGCCTCAGAAGATCGCCGCGCTCGCCGCCATCGACCTGACGCGAATGCCGGTCGTGCCGCCGGGCACCCGCCTCGGCACGCCCGTCGCCGGCGTGCGGCAGTTCGTGGCCATCGGCCTGAACTACCGCAAGCACGCGCAAGAGGCAGGCTTTGACATCCCGAAGGAACCGGTGGTGTTCACCAAGGCGGTGACGTCGATCGCCGGACCGAATGACGACGTGGAGTTGCCGGAAGGATCGGAAGCCGGCGACTGGGAGATCGAGCTCGGCTTCGTCATCGGCACGCAGGCAAGGAAGGTGCCGGTCGCGCAAGCGCTCTCGCACGTGGCGGGCTATTGCCTTGCCAACGATGTCTCGGAACGCGACTGGCAGACCAGGCGCAATGGTCAGTGGAGCAAGGGCAAGAGCTTCGATGGCTTCGGCCCGCTCGGTCCGTGGCTCGTGACCACCGACGAACTCCCCGATCCGCAGACCATCGCGCTGGAACTGGCAGTCAACGGCGAAGTGAAGCAGCAGAGCAGCACCGCGGACATGATCTTCCCGGTGGCCGACGTAGTGTCCTATCTCAGCCAGTTCATGACGCTGCTGCCCGGCGACGTGGTGATCACCGGCACGCCCCACGGAGTGGGCCATGGCATGAAACCGACTCCGCAGTTCCTGAAGCGCGGCGATGTGATGACCTTGAACGCCGGGCCTCTCGGCACCCAGCGGCAAAAGGTCGTCTGAAGCGCGGACAGAAAAACCGGATCCCACAACGCGGCGCAGTCCTGTCTGCGCCTGCGCCAGGAAATAAAGCATGGCAACCGTCAACAGCAGCAGCGACCCCCTGGCCATCCACTCGGTCGACGAATTTGTCTTCAGCGTGCCTGACCTGCTTCAGGCGCGTCACTTCTACGCGAGCTTCGGCCTCGACGTGCGCGCGGAAGACAACGGCCTCGCCCTCTACAGCTACGGGCATGCGCACCGCTGGGCGCGCATCGTCCCCGGAAATCACAAGCGTTTGCTTTGGCTGACCATGGGCATCTATGAAAGTGACGTGGCGCGCTTCGAACAGCGGCTGGCAACGCTCGGAGTCGCGCGCATCGCGGCGCCGGAGGGGGCGGACCCGAAAGGTCTGTGGATCGAGGGTCCCGATGGACTGGCCCTGCAACTGCGTGTCGCCGCGAAGTCGTCGCCGTCGCAACCCGCGCCCCGCGACTTCCCGCCGCTCTCCAACAACCGGGGACGTGCGCCCAGCCGCAGCGAGATCGACCGAGTGCACCCGCTATACCTGTCGCACATCCTGCTCTTCAGCGGCAATGTGGATGCGGCCGTCAAATTCTACGAAGACGTGTGCGGACTGCGCCTCTCCGACAAGTCCGGCTCCGTGATCGCCTTCCTGCACACCCCGCACGGCAGCGACCACCACCTGCTCGCGTTCGCTCTGGGCGGCGGACTCGGTCTGCACCACAGCAGCTGGTGCGTCCCCTCCATCGATGCAGTCGGGCTGGGCAGTCAGCAGATGGAGCAGGCAGGCTACGGAGCTGGCTGGGGAGTTGGACGCCACGTGTTGGGCTCAAACTACTTCCGCTACGTGCGCGATCCCTGGGGCAGCTACGCCGAATACTCCTACGACATCGATTTCGTCGAAGCAGGCCACGACTGGCCTGCGGCTGACCATCCGCCGGAAGACTCGCTGTATGTCTGGGGCCCGGCGGTGCCAGCAGACTTCGTGGTCAATCACGAGTTGAGCTCGATTTAGGTCAGCACGTCCCGCCGCATCGCCGGAAGCGAGTCTTCAGAACCGCGCTCGCACACTGAAGGTCGCGCTCCGCGGCGCGCCGTAGGAATGGCTGTAGCTGCTGACGCGGTATTCCTCGTCCAGCACGTTGTTGACGAGCAGGGACAGCGACACCTGCTCGTTCAGCTCGTAGCCCAGATTCACGCCCACGACGACGTAGCTGTCGAGGTTGTCGAAGTCGGGATTGCCGGTACCCCAGCCCGCAACCGCCGCGGTGTCGTCCTGCCAGCGCAGGCTGCCGCCGACGCTCAGTTTCGACAGCGCCTCGGGCCGATACTGGGTGAAGAGCTTGAACTGCTGTTCGGGCTGCTCCGGGTTCAGCACGTCGCCCGCGCTATCTTCATTCTTGAAGCGCGTGTAGCCGGCCTGGATCTGCCAGTTCGGCGTCAGTTCGCCTGCGACTTCGATTTCCCAGCCACGGCCCTCGGTGTGATCTTCGGCGCTGTAGGCCTGATCACCATTCGGGGTCAGGATGGGACCCTCGGCATCCCGCAGCGCGACGCCGAGATTGTTGCGCTTCGATTCGAACACGGCGGCGCTCGCGTTCAGGCGGCCTTCGAACCACGCGCCCTTGAGCCCGAGTTCGTAGGTGTCGCCTTCTTCCGGCTCCAGCAGGTTGCCGCTGACATCCCGCTTCTCCTGCGGCTTGAAAATCTGCGTGTAGCTGGCGTAAGCGGAGAGCGCGTCCGTGAGATCGACGACCACCCCGGCGTAGGGCGTGAATTCGTTGTTGTAGTCGAGATCGCTGTAGACGTAAGAATCATGGTTGGCCGTCGCACGCTCGGCATAGAAGTATTCCCAGTTGGTGATGCGTCCGCCCAGGATCACCGACAGACGATCCATGGGACGCAGCCGCGTGGCGACGTACGCGCCCTCCTGCCGGGTATCGATGTCGTACGGATAGTCTGCCTCCGAACCGGGCATCGCATTCCAGTCAGGATCGGTGTAGCGCAACCGGCCATTGCTCCATGACGCGGACGAGTAACCGAAACCTCTGAAATCATCGTAGACGCTGAGCGGCGCCGCCTGATCGTTGCGATACATGTTGAGACCGACGACCAGATCATGCTCGCGACCGAACAGCCGGTATTTGCCGTCCACCCTGACGTCGACGATATGCGTGTCGTAGTTGAAATCGAGGCTGAGCAGGCGCGCGATGACGGGCGAACCATCCTCTGGAATGGAGTTGACCATGCCGCGGCGCATGTCCGTATTGAACTTGCCGAACCCGTAGGTGAACGTCGCGCTCCAGTCGTCATTGAACCGATGTTCGAGCGTCGCTGACGCGTAGGTACGGTCGCTGTTCAGATAGGACCAGTGCGGCGAAATGTTGGTGGACGTGCTCTTCGGCATCGGCGTGACGCCGTCGTCGAAATAGAAATACGAGCCGTAGTCCTCCGCCCAGGGCGCTCCCTTGCTGTCGGCGGTGCCATGCTCCAGCGTCAGTCGCAGCAACGTGCGCTCGCCGAGGTCCGCCTCGAATGCGCCGTAGAAGACGCTGCGGTCATTGCTGTAGTCGTCGACCCAGGAATCGCCTTGATCATAGGCAGCCACGACGCGTCCGCGCAGGCTGCCCGATGCATTGAGCGGGCCGCCGACGTCGGCCATGAGGCGATAGTGATCCCAGCTGCCCAGCGTGGCTTCGAACGATGTCTGCAGTTCGTGCGTGGGTTTCTTGCGGGTCAGCGCCATGAGCGCACTGGGATCGCCCGCGCCCGTCATCAGGCCCGTCGAACCGCGCACGACCGTGACGGAGTCGTAGATGGCGGTGTCCAGCGAACCGTGGCCGTAGCGCTCGGATTCCGCCAGCGTTTCCCAGGGTACGTTGACGCCGTCGATCTGGTAGCTGTCCACCTCGTAGCCGCGCGCATACATCAGGGTTCGTCCACCGATCGGCGTGCCCCGGGAGTTGTAGTACACGCCCGTCACCTGCTCGGCGATGTCGGCCAGTGAATTGAGGCTCTGCTGATCGATGCGTTCGCGCGTGATCACCGTGACCGACTGCGGCGTCTCGCGCAGCGACAGGTTGAGGCCGGTGGCGGCTGCCACCGGGCCCGGGGGGGTCAGCGACCTCGTGCCTTCAGTGGTGCCCGTCTCCTCCGCGCTCACCACCCTCACCTTCTGCATCGTCTGCTCGGTTGCGGCAGCGGCTGGACTGGCCACCCGCAGTACGTAGGCGCCATCGCCCTGATCGAACGCCTCGAGTCCCGTGCCCTGCAGCAATGCGGACAGCGCGCCGGTGATCGAGTAAGTCCCGGTGAGACCCGGGCTGGTCTTGCCGTCCGTGAGCGACGAGGAAGCAGTGACGCTGACGCCTGACTGGGTGACGAACTGCCCGAGCGTCTGCGTCAGCGGTCCCGCGGGAATCTGGTAGCGCCGGCTTTCCGGAGATGTCTGCGCCTGGGCCGCAGCGGACTGAATGGCTGCGGCCGACACGGCGACCGTCCCTGCTGCGAACAGCAGCGCCCTGATGGTGGATTGCAACACTGTCGCGCGACGCTGATTCTGAAAATACATCGACTGCCCCATGGTTCCGCTCGCACACGCGAGGGTATTTCCGTGCTTGATGCGCGAAAGAACCAAAGGGGACAGCGGCCTGATCCCCTCCTCTGTGGGGCCGGCTTCAGCCGGCGTATTTTCAGAAGTCAGGCTAAAGCCTGACCTACAGAAACCCCATCTTTCCCTGCTACGCGGAGGAAGGGACGCATCGTTCGACATCACCCTCAATCGTCCAGCGCCCCCTGCGGCGCACTGGACTCAGCCCGGCTCGACGCTGACCCACCAGCGCGTGCGATAGACCAGGCTGACGGGCAAGGCGCGCGTGAGACTGCGCAGCACCGGCTCCGTGTCGCGGACCTGGAACGCGCCCGAGACTTTCAGCGCGGCGACATCGGGATGGCAGCGCACGACGCCGGGACGATAGCGACCCAACTCCGCAATGAAGTCATCGAGCCGCATGCCATCCGCGTAGATCACTCCTTGCGTCCACGCATCCGCCTGGACAGCGGCCGGTACGGCAGGCCCGATCGCCAGCGCATCGAAGCGCGTGCTCGTGCCTGCTTCGATGATCCTCGACATACCTGCCCCGCCCGGCCTGATCTCCACGGCACGTTCCAGCACCGTAACCGTCGTCGCATCATCATGACGACGAACGATGAAACGCGTACCGAGCGCACGAATGCGCCCATCGCGGGTGGCCACGACGAACGGTCGCGACACGGCCGCGCGGTCCGGCGCCGTCTGCACGAGAATCTCCCCGCTTCGCAGATGCAGCAGTCGCTCACGCTCGCCGTAATCGACGTCGATTGCAGAGTCGGTGTTGAGCCAGACATGACTCGCATCGGGAAGCGCGAAGTCGCGTCGTTCGCCGATGTCCGTGCGGTAGTCGGCGCGCCAGCTCTGCCACGGCAGTTGCCGGTAGCCGAGCCATGCCGCCGATGGCGCCGCAACGAGCAGCGCAAGCGTCTTCAATGCATCGCGCCGGTCGCTTCTTCGACGACGACGCAGCGCCGGCATGCCGACGCTCGCCGGAATGTTCCCCAGCGTCGCGCCGACGTGCTCCGCACGCTGCCAGGCGCGTTCACACTGCGGATCGCCGCGTCGCCAGTGCTCGAATGCCGCACGATCGTCCGCACTGGCTTCGCCGGACTGCAGCAACAGGAACCATTCGGCGGCCTGTTGCGCGATGCGCGGATCGAGGGCGGCTTCGCTCATGGCGCCAGGAGAATGCAGTGCGCGAAGGCCTGCGCGACGTAGCGCTTGACGCTGCGTTCGCAGACACCCAGCTGTTCGGAAATCTGCACATAGGTCAGACCTTCGAGCTGCGCCAGCAGGAACGCATCGCGCACGCGCGTCGGCAGGCCGTCCAGCATCGCGTCGATTTCATTGATCGCCTCGATCACCAGCGCTTGATGTTCCGGCGACGGCGCGACCGGTTCCGGCAATGTCGCGAGCGCATCGAGGTACGCCTGTTCCAGCGAACGACGACGGTAGCGCGCCAGCAGCAGATTGCGCGCGATGGTGGTCAGCCACGCGCGCGGCTCGCGGATGTTCTCGATGCCGCCGGCAACGAACGCGCGAATGAAAGTGTCCTGCGTCAGATCCGCCGCATCGCTCGTATTGCCGAGCTTGCGACGCAACCGGTCGAGCAGCCAGCCGTGATGGCTGGCATACAGGGAATGAAGGGAATCGGCGCCAGTGACTGAAGGATTGGACATGCGCATAGCCAGTGCTTGATGGCGCCCTGGCTGTGCATGCTGGCTGAGGCGGACGGGCGGGAGTCTAGCGCCCGATCTGCTTCGGTGTCACGGCTTCACCGATTCGCCAAGCCATGCGTGGACGGTGATCGCCAGGTCAAGTGGGGACGGCGTGCGCCCGGACCGCAGGCCGTTCCCGCTCGCGCCGAGTCAGGTGACGCGCCGCAATCGCGGCCAGCAGCCCCGTCGCGATCAGACTCAGGTCCATGCCGGCCACCGGCCAGTAGGTGTCCGTGAATACGGTCTTGATCAGATGGTCGCCCGTCGTCAGCCAGTTCAGCGCAACCGCAGCTGCGGCCAGCATCGACAGCACCCAGCACTGCTCGCGCCACGCCGGATTGATCTGCGCGCGCGCCACCGGACCACTGCGCAGCGCGGCGTGGATGAAGGCCATCACCCACGCGCCCCAGAAGGCAAACCCCTGGATGCCGTTCCTGCCGGGCAGACCCTCGGGCACCAGGCGATTGACCGCCAGCAGCATCACCGTCGCGATCAGCATCCCGGTGACTGCGAAGACCGCCACGGCATCGACGATGCGGCTGCCCTGGCTGCCCGCCCTGGCGTGCTGCGCCTTGCGTTTCTCGACGAAGAAGATGAAGCCGGTGGCGATGCACACGCAGCCCAGCAGGCCGCCCAACACGTACAACCAGCGCAGCAGCCAGTGACGGAAGTGCACGAGGTGCAGCCCCGCGAGGTACTCGAGAACCTGGCCGGTCGCCGAGGGCCTCGGGCTCTCGTGCATCACCTCGCCAGTACTGGCACGGAAATGGATGTCGCTGCCGGGCGCAGAAGTGACGCGATCCTCACCGGCATTACTGAGAACCACCCGGCCGTTCGCGTCGCCCACGTGCAGCAGGATCAGCGCTTCGACCTTGTCCGACTGGCCACGCGCTGCCCAGCGCTGCTGCGCCTGCACCACCATCGCGTCCACCGATGCCAACGGCACAGGCACGCCTGCGCGCCGCTTCGGTACTGCCGACTGCGCCTCTTCGTGGCGTTCGTGCAGCTCGTGCAGCGGCTGTAGCTGAGTCTCCGCGATCGGAAAGTAAATGCCGGCGAAGATAAGCAGGCCGGTCAGTGCGAAGAAGAAGTGGAACGGCAGTGCCACCACGCCGCTCAGGTTGTGCAGGTCCAGCGTGCTGCGCAACAGCGCCTTGCGCGGGCGGAAGGTGAAGAACTCGCGGAAGATCTTGCGGTGTATCACCACGCCACTGACCAGCGCCGCCATCATTGAGAATGCCGCCAGCCCGATGATCCACGCGCCCAGGTCGGCCCACGCCAGCGTCAGATTGAAGTGCAGCGGATAGAAGAGACCGGTACCGATGAACGCGGGCTCCTCTTCCAGCAACTCTCCTGTGGCCGCAACCAGCAGGCGCATGTCGTACGCCAGTTCGTCCGGCGACTTCGCCCCCGGCACTTCGTACCCGGCATACAGATAGGTGACCGGGTCGCGGGTACTGCGGATGTCCCAGTAGTTGATGTCGAAGCGCGGCGGCACCGGCCCGCTCAGCTCGTCCCGCAGCGCGGCGACATCTTCCGCTTCGGGTTGCATGCCCTCGAGCACGGGTCGCAACACGGTGTCGAAGGACGGCATCGGTTGAGCGGCCACACGCGTCGCCGGCACGGCCCAGCGGTCGATCTCGCGATCGAAGACCGACAGGGTGCCGAAGAAGAATGCGGCCATCAGCACGAACCCCAGCACCAGGCCGAACCAGGTGTGGACCCAGCTCATTGCCAGGCGGAAGCTCTGGAACATCAGGGCCTCGCTCGTACCGTCAGCGCACCAGTGCGGATTGCAGCGATGATGCGGCCACGATCAGCAGCGCGCCGCCCCCGACCAGCACCACGCCGACTCGCAGCAGGCTGCGCGCTGCGAAGGTCCACAGGAAAACGCACAGGAAGAGCAGGAAGCCCAGCAGCGAAGCCAGGCCCTGCGCATCGTGGAATTCCATACCCGCAGCATGGAGCGCCGTCATGCCCGAGGCGATGAAACCCCACGCAAATGCATAGCCTCCCAGCAATGCCAGCGCGACGCGAAGGGTCACACTCAGGCGCGGATCCACGTCAGCCCGGCTCGATTCAGAACCTGGAGCGCGCCGTGACCATGACGCGTCGCGGTTCGCCGTACAGCGCGTTGCCGCCCCATTCGACCGGCTGCGTGTTGATGACACGCCAGTAGGTCTCGTCGAACAGATTGGTCACGTTGAGCTGAACGCTGAAGTTCGCGTTGTGCTCGTAGCTGACCATTGCATCGACGAGGGTGTAGGCCTTCTGCTCCGTCCGGTAGTCGTAGCCCATCCAGTCGTTGAAGTGGTCGACGTCGCTCTGCCAGCGAAAACCACCGCCCACACGCCACTTGCCACCGGGCAGTCGGTAGGTCGTTGTGGCCTTGAGCAGACGCCGCGGGAGGTTGGGATCGATGTCCTGTCCCTCCGCACTGGGGTCGTCAGCGTTCTCGATGGTTTTCGGATTGGCGTAGGTATAGCCGGCCGCAATCTCCCAGGATGGCGTGAGGCGGCCCAGCAGTTCGATGTCGAAACCTTCGCTGCGTATCAGGCCGCCCGGACGGGAACAGCCCTGGCCCGGGGGCGGGCACGCCGCGAGGTCGCTGACAGCGATGTTGTCCTGATCGATGCGGAACACCGCAGCATCGAGTTCCAGCAAGCCGTCCGCCCATGCGCTCTTGACGCCGACTTCGTAATTCTTGCCGACGATCGGGTCGATGAACTCGCCGTTCCTGTCCATCGCCGACTGCGGCTGGAAGATGTCGGTGTAGCTCGCATACACCGTCGCCTGCCCGGCCAGGTCGTAAGTCACGCCGGCGTACTTGGTGACGTGCTTGTCGTAGTCGTAGGCCTCGGTCCAGCCATCCCAGAACGGCTGCTCCGGCGGCGTGACCCAGATGTTGTAGTAGTCGCCCTGGAACTCGTACTCGAACCAGTCGACCCGGGCGCCCACGATCAGCTTCAGCGGGTCCGAAATGTTGAAGCGAGCCGATGTGTAGATGCCGCGCTCGCGCGTTTTCCCAGCGTAGTAGAAATCGATGAGGTCGCGCGGGTCTGGCTTCACGGCGTCGTGAGTCCAGTTGTAGATGTCGATGTCGCTGGCCACGATGAAACCGCCGTAGCCCGCGACAGTGCCGTCGTCCTCTGCTTCGCGCACGGCGGCGCCGACTACTACATCGTGCTGGCGGCCGAAGAGTTCGAACGGACCCTGCGCGCGCAGGTCGAAGCTGGTGCGCTCGTTGCCCTCGTCGGCGTAGTGACCGCTCAGGTTGTATCCGCCCGCCTCGTTCAGGTACAGACCGTTGACGAAGTGTTCCTGTTCGACGTCGATGTAGTTGGCCGCAAACACTACCTGCCAGTCATTTGCGAACTGATGATTGATGCTGGCGTAAGCAGACGTGTTTACCGTGTCCCAGTAGTTCCAGTCGTTGCCCAGGAAGCTCGACCGCGACAGGTTCAGGTCGCCGCCGTCCTGGGCGGTAGGCAGACCGGCCCAGGTCGAGATGTCACTGTTGCTCTGGTATGAGACCGCGGCGGTCAACAGGGTGTGCTCGCCCAAGTCGAATTCGCCGATGGCGTAAAACACGCTGCGGTCTTCGCCGACCACAGCCTGGAAGCTGTCCGCCGTGCTCGCACTGGCCACCGCGCGGCCACGCACGCTGCCCGCCTGATTGAGCGGCCCGGAGACATCGGCCGTCGCGCCGAAGTAGTCCCACTCCCCGACGATGCCCTCGACACTGGCCTGAAAGGTCGCAGTCGGTCGCTTGCGCACGAAGTTGATCGTCGCCGACGGTGTTCCCGTTCCCTGGGACAGGCCAGTCGCGCCGCGCACGATCTCCACCCGGTCGTAGATGGCCATGTCGTTGAGCAGGCCATGGCCGCCGCTGTCGGTGTAGGCGGCGGGCAACCCGTCGTAGGTGAAGTTCGTGATTTCGAAGCCGCGCGACCAGTAGGTTTCGCGGTTCGGCCCGCTGTTGGTGTGCGGCGTGATGCCGGGGATGTACTTCAGCGCATCGCTGGCCTTGATCATGTTCTGATCTTCGATCCGGGCACGCGTAATCACGGTCACCGACTGCGGCGTCTCGCGCGCAGTCAGCGGCAACAGGGTCGCCGTGCTCATCGCCGAGGTGGCGTAGGAGCCGGTGCCTTCCGTCGTCGCATCGAGCGTCTCCTGTACCTTGATCGTCCGCATCGTGGCCTCGTCTGCAGACGAGGCGGACATTTTCCGCAGCGAATAGCTGCCGTTGGATTCCGCGGCAGCTTCATAGCCGGTGCCGCTCAACAAGCGAGCGAAACCTTCTTTGACAGTAAAGCTGCCGCTCAGCGCGGGCGCCTGCAGCGACGCCACTTCGGACGGCTCGAACACCAATGACACGCCCGCTTCAGACGCGAATCGATTGAGCGATTCACCCAGCGCGCCGGCGGGAATGCTGTAGCTGCGAGACGCAGCCGCCTGCGTCTGGGCCACGGCAAGTTGCGGGACACCCAGTCCCGCGAGCGACAGAGCGACAACAAGTTTGAGCACACGCGAGTGGCCGCGATGGGTGGGCATGGTCAGACGACTCCCTGGTTCAGCTCGAATGGGTGGCTGTTACGGGGGAAGCCGGACGAGATGACGAAACATGCAAAAAATCGAGCGGAAGGCTGCGGGCGGCCAGGACCCTATCGCCTTGCGTCCACCACCACCACCCCATCTGCCCGTGCGCCGATCACGATCGGAAACCGTCCCGCAAGAATCGCGAGCGCGCGATCGGTGTCATCGACGGGCAGCACGCCGGAGACGCGGATACCAGCAACGGCAGGTGCACAGTGCAGCTTGTCAGAGCGATAGCGCGCCAGTTCTGCAATCACTTCCTCAAGCGAACGATCGCTGACCATGAGATGGCCGCGCGTCCATGCATCGGAACCCGCGGCCGCTTCGTGAATCGATTGCACACCGCGTTCATCGAAACTCGTTGCATGATCTGCATCGAGTCGCATGCCGGCGGCATCGCGCGGACGAATCTCGACGGCATGTTCGAGCACCGCGATGCGCGTGTGGGTTTCGTGCAGTCGCACGCTGAAGCGCGTGCCGAGTGCGCGCATCACGCCATGCCGGGATTCGACCAGCAACGGGCGTTGCTCGCCAGCGGGATGTGCGGAGACCAGCAGGATCTCGCCGCGATGCAGATGCACGCGCCGCGCCCGCGAATCGAATTCGACATCAACCGCGCTATTCGTGTTGATGTGCAAAGTCGAACCGTCGTCGAGCACGACGCGCCGCCGTTCGCCGATGGCGGTCCGCTCGTCCGCGAGATAGGGCTGCCAGAGTCGTTCGCGATACGCGAGCCAGGCACCCGTTCCGCTCACCGCAACGCAGACCAGCCCTTTCAACACGGTGCGCCGGCCATGTGCAATACCCTTGAGCGTCGGCGTTGCAATGTCGCCGGGAACGCTGCCGAGCGTTTTCTGCACGTTCTGCAGGCGCAGCCAGGCTTGTTCGTGCTGCGAATCCTGATGGCGCCACTCCGCGCAGGCGCGATGATCCTGTTCGGTCGCCGTCCCTGAGTTCAGACGCACGAACCAGGCGACGGCCACGCGCCGCACGGCGGCGTCGACATGGATGGTCGCACTCATGATTCCGTCGCCCCGAAGCAATGATCGAACGCGACCGTCATGTGGTTGCTGACGCTGCGCAGACTGATCCCCACGCGCTGCGCGATCTGCGGATAGGTCAACCCGTCGATCTGCGACAGCAGAAATACTTCGCGCACCCTGGGCTTGAGTCCATCCAGCATCGCATCGATCCGCACCAGCGATTCAATCAGGATCTCCCGGGTTTCGGGCGACGGTGCGCAGGACTCGGGCACGCGCGCGAGGTATTCGAGAAACGCCCTTTCGACCCGGCGACGCCGGAAGTAATCGACGACGAGTCCGCCCGCAATCCTGATGAGATAGCTGCGCGGCTCCCTGATCGGCTCATCGCCCGCCGTGCGCAGTACGCGCACGAAGGTGTCCTGCGCCAGATCCGCCGCCTGCTCGGAGCAGCTCAGCTTGCGGCGCAGCCAGTTCTGCAGCCAACCATGATGATTGGCGTACAGCGAATGAAGCGGATCGGCCCCGGTGGCGGAAGGATGGGACATGCGAATGGCCAGTGCGTTGAAGCGCCCTGGCTATGCATGCTGGCTGAGGCGGACGGGCAGGAGTCTAGCTGGCGCATCGCTACGATGTCACCGACCACCGCCCGGAAACCGACTGCTTGCGCCCCTCCGGCCCGGCGCCGGGCTAGAAGTCCACCGAGGCCGAAATGGCAAGCGTTCGCGGAGCGCCGCTGATCAGGCTGTAGCTGGTGCTTTCCCAGTAGTCGTCGTCCAGCGCGTTCACCAGACTTGCACGCACGGTCACATTGCGGCCGCCCAGTCTTGCAGCGTAACGCGCGCCGAGATCTAACCGCGTCCAGTCCGGAATGCTCTGGGTGTTGGCCACGTCATAGAACCGGCTGCTGTTGTAGACCAGCCCGGCGGTCAGGGTCAGTCCGGACAGCCGGCTGACGTCGAATTCGGTGCGAAGGGTGGCCACCCATTCCGGCACATCGACCGGACGATTCCCTTCGTTGACGCCTCCCTGGGTCCGGACGAGTTCGGCATCGAGCCATGTCACGCCACCGACGAGACGCACGGTCCGGGTGACTTCGCCGAAACTCTCGACTTCGATCCCGCGATGGCGCTGGCGACCGGAGAGACTGAAGACATTGGTCTGCGGATCGAGGATGCCGGACGGCGCAGTGATCTCGAAAATGCCGATCGTGCCCGCCAGCGTATCGGCGTCGTACTTCACCCCGATCTCATACTGTTTGGTTCTTGCCGGATCGAACACCTCGCCGTAGTTGGCAGCCGTCGCGGGTGGCTGCGGCGCTTCGGAAAGGCCCTCGATGTAGCTGCCGTAGACAGCGACACGATCGCCCGCCCGGTACAGCGCGGCGATCACCGGCGTCACGGCCGATTCATCGTAGGTCACCACGTTCGTCAGGCGGTTCTCGTTGCGGATGTTCTGGTGACGCACGCCCAGCGTCAGGCGCGCGCGTTCATCGTGGAAGCTCAGGGTGTCGGCCAGCGCCACGCCGTCGGCGGTGACTTCCGCGTGACTGCGAACGAATGGAATCCCGGTGAAATCGGGGGCCGGATAGTCGTGCTGCAGGTCGTAGAGGTTCGAGATCGCGCCGCTGCCTGCAACGGTCCTGCGGCTGTAGTCGTAATCGCGAGTCGCCGAGTAGTACCCGAGGGCGAGTCCATGGCTGACGGGGCCCGTCACGAAACGCCCCTTCAGCTTCACATCGATCGACGTATTGTCCTGACTGGCGACCCATTCCCGATACGTCCCGGGCTCCTGCGAATCTCCCTGCTCGTTCATGATGCTTCGGTAGTAGCCGAACAGATTCTGTTCGTCGTAGTTCTGCCAGCCATACGCGGCGCTGGCAGTCCAGTCGTCGGCGAGGTCGTACTCTGCCCGCAGGACATGGAAACCGCGTTCCGTATCGACGTAGGTGAACGGACTGGCCGGGTTGGTGCTCGAATCCGGCGCCTTCGGTATGCCGATGCCGGCCGCCGGGGCGAAGCCGGTAAAGGTGGGCGCATCCAGATCCTGCTTCTGATAGTTGAAGTTGCCGAACAGACGCAGCTTCTCGCCCTGATAGTCCAGCGACACGCTGCCCAGACTCGAATCGTCACGATTGAAATCCAGGTTGGTGTCTCCGGTGCGGCCCGCGACGTTCACGCGGATGCCGAACGCCTTGTCGGCACCGAAGCGGCTCCCGACGTCCGCATGTGCGCCGAAATTGCTGTCCGCCAGGTAGCCGAGCGTCATCCGCGCGACGGGTTCGCTGCCGGCCCGCTTGGGCACGAGATTCACCATGCCACCGACCGCGCCGCCGGGCGGCACGCCGTAGAGCAGTGCGTTGGGGCCCTTGAGAAGCTCCACCCGTTCCAGCGACTCGATGCCCACGCGCCGCACCGAGCCGAGCGCGAACAAGCCATCGAAGGCGCTGTCGGTGCTGAACACTTCGAAGCCGCGGATCTTGTAGCCGTCGTTGGAGTAGAAGCGGCCTGAAATGCGCGTGATCGAAGGGCTGTTCTCCAGCACTTCATTCAACGTGGTGGCCTGACTGTTCTCGATGAGCGCCGCGGTGTAGGTGGTCTGGCTGAAGGGAGATTCCATGAAATCGCCCTCACCCAGAAGTCCCAGACTTCCGCCGCGGGCGACCTGCCCTCCTGCGTATTCCCCCGGCAGTGCCAGCGCCGCCGACGGCTCTGCGTCATCCGTTACCGTCACGCGCGGCAACGTCGCGGCAAGCGGCGCCTTGCGCAGGGTGTACGTCCCGTTCGCCTGCTGAACCGCCTCCAGCCCGGAGTCGCGCAGCAGTTGTGCGAACCCTTCGCCTACCGTGAAGCTGCCTTTCAGGCCCGGCGACTGCAGGCCGCGCGTGGTTTCGGCGTCCGTCGACAGCGATACGCCGGCCTGCGCGGCGAATCGGGTGAGTGCTTCACCGAGCGGACCTGCGGCTACGTCGAAGTGCTGCTGTTCCTGCGCGACGGCGACGCCGGGCAGCAACGCGGCGACATTGACGCCCGTGCCGAGAATGCAGGCAAGGGCCAGCCGCAACACGGCGTGGCGGGGTGCGGCAGCTGCGGAAGAACTGGCGCGGATACTGAGGCTGCGCGACGGACGGTTGGACATGATGAGTTCCGTAGACAAATGGACAGGCCGGATCGGGCATTGCATGCCCGGTTTCATGGAGGACGAACGAGCCCGCCGAAATGGAAAGTTCTGCGGTGAGATTTCCCGAAACCGCTCCCGGACAGAGCCGGGCAGCCCCGGCTAGCGGCGCGCGATGACGCGGGTCGAGAACAGGGACGGGTGTATGCGCACCGGGTGCGAAAGCGTGAGGCTTTGCAGCACGTGGTCGGTGTCGTCGATGCGGTAGGTACCGGTGACGTGCAACCCCGCGACGGCCGGATCGCAGCCGATGCGGTCGCGACGGTAGCGCGACAGCTCATTCAGAAAATCATCGAGCCGCTGATCGACCGCGACCAGCATGCCGCGCGTCCAGGCGACCTCAACGCTGTCGGCCGCCTGCTTCGATGCAATCGAGGTCCTGGTGAACGTCACTGCCTCGCCTGCATCGAGACGCACGGTACCGCCGCTGGTTCGCGTGCTCACCACCACCGCATGTTCGAAGACGGCGACGCGGCTGACACCCTTGTCGACGCGCACGCTGAAGCGCGTGCCCAGCGCGCGGACGCGGCCCTGGGGCGTGTCGACGATGAAAGGACGCGGCGGATCGGAAATCTCGTCAACGGCAGTCTGTACGAGGATTTCACCTTCGTGCAGACGCAGCAGACGCTGACGGGCATCGTAGTGCACGTCGAGCGCAGTGGCAGTGTTGAGATCGATGCCGCTGCCGTCGGCCAATGCGAGATGCCGACGCTCCCCCACCGCGGAACGATGGCCCGCAACCCAGCTTCGCCACGGCATCTGTTCGTACGCACTCCAGCCGACCCCGGCGCCGCCAGCCAGCAACAACAGACTCTTGAGCACCGTGCGTCGATGCAGCCGCCGCTCGTGCGATTCGGTGAGCACCGATTGCGACGTGCCTTGCGGCAACAGTCCGAGCCGCTGTTCCATGCGCTGCACGAGCGACCACGCCAGTCGATGCTGCTCGTTTTCCGCCAGCCACGTCGCCAGCGCGGACTCCACCTGGGCGCGTTGCGAAACCTCGTCGAACCGGAGTTTCACATGCCAATCGGCAGCCGCTTCCAGCACCGCCCGCGGCAGCGTCGTGTCCAGGACAGGAAGTGCCGCACTCATCGTTCAACCCGCCGTGAGCGACAGGCATTCGGTGTACGCACGCACGAGATGCCGGCGCACGGTGGGCAACGACAGCTTCAGGCGCTCCGCGATCTCGACCTGCGTCAGCCCCTCGAGTTGCGCCAGCAGGAACACTGCGCGCGTGCGCGATCCGAGCTGATCCAGCAGGCGATCCACGGCGACGAGCGTCTCGATGATGATCGCCTGCGTCTCGAGTTCGATCGATGCCGGTTCGGGTCGCGCTGCCAGCGCCGCGAGATACGCAGTCTCGATCGCCTGACGTCGAAAGCGGTCGACCATCAGCCCGCGTGCAACGGCAGTCAGGTAACTGCGCGGCTCGCGAATATCCAGAGGCTTGCCCAGCAACTTGAGGAATGTGTCCTGCGCCAGATCCGCCGCCTGCTCGGAACAGCTCAGCTTGCGGCGCAGCCAGTCGCGCAACCAGCCGTGATGGCTGGCGTACAGGGAATGAAGGGAATCGGCCCCGGAGACGGAGGAATTGGACATGCGACCAGCCAGTGCGTTGAAGCGCCCTGGCTGCGCATGCTGGCTGAGGCGGATGCGCGCGAGTCTAGCCCGGGTTTCGCCGCGGTGTCACCGTTGCCCGCTAGAACCGTCCCCGCAGGGACAGCGTGAAATTGCGCGGCTGGCCGTAGTAGTTGAACCCTTCGAGATAGCCCACGCTGGCGTAGTACGTCTCGTCGAACAGGTTGTCGACGTTCAATGCGGCGCTCCACCGGTCGCCGAAGCGGCGCTCGACGCGCACGCCGACGATCGCATAGGCGTCCTGGGTGATGTCGTACGGGACGTAGGTTTCCGAGATGCACTCGCCTTCGTCGTCGCGCAGTCCGTCGCAGACTTCACCGGTGAAGTAGCTCTTCGACTGCGCGTTGAGTCCTGCTCCCAGGCGCCAAGCCGACAGGGTTCCGGGCAGCTGGTACATGGTCCACAGCTTCAACAGATGCTCGGGTGTCTGCGAACTGAATCGCCGGCTCGCGCCTTCGGCGGTGCGCAGTTCATTGTCGTTGTAGGTGTAGCCCGCGGAAAACTCCCATCCGGGCACGAGTTCGCCCGATACCTCCGCATCGAAGCCGCGGCTGCGACGCACGTTCGGACCTTCGATGTAGCAGCACTGATACGGCCTGCTGAAATCTTCGAAATCCAGAATGCCCTCGTTCTTCTGCTGCGCCCGATAGACCGCCACCGAGCCGGTGAGCCGGCCCTCGTACCACGCGCCCTTCGCGCCGATTTCGTAGGTCTCGCCCGTCTTCGGATCCAGTCGCTCGCCCTGCGCGGTGAAAACATTCTGGACGACGAACGTGTCGGCGTAGCTGGCGTAGAGCGAGACCTGTGGCGTCAGGTCGAACGTCACGCCGCCGAAGGGCGTGACGATGCCGGAATCCTCGTACTGGTCACTGCTGGTGCTGTCGAAGCTTTCATAGCGGTAGTCGCTCACCCGCAGTCCCAGGACACTGTGCAGCCTGCGGGTCCATTCGGAGCGAAGGCTTGCGAACACGCCTTCCTGACGCTGGCCCGTACCGAACGGATTGCCCTGCGCCCGATCGACCGGCATCGGAAATGCCGCAGGATCGAAATCGAAAACGTCGATGACCGGTGTCGTGTCGTCGAGGTAGTAGTAGCCGCCGTCGCCGACGTGATCGATATCCTGCAGGTTGACGCCGAGCGTCAGTTCCTGCCGGTGTCCCGCGACATCGAAGCTGCCGTTCACCGACAGATCGGCGAGGACCTGGCGAACGTCGGGCGCGTAGTGATACGTGTAGATCTGCGGGCCCAGCAATGTCACCGGGTTTACCGCACCGACGGGATACAGATGCTTCGCGCGCGTCTCGGTGTCGCGACGCGTGAGATTGAGCTTCAGATTCCATTGCGCCGACAGGATCTGTTCGAGACCCAGGAACACATCGGTCGCCTGCCGGTTCCAGTAGCCGTCGAGCGAACACAGGCAGGTGTCGCGCGGCAGCCGCGGATCGTCGCCCGTTGCATAGCGCGGCAGGCCGATGAAGTTGGGCCGCTGGTCGTCGTCCTCGTAGGTCGCGCCCACCGTGAGCAATGTACGATCGGTGACGTCGGCTTCGAGCACGCCGTAGAGAACCACCTTGTCCTGCTCCGCGACGTCGTAGTAGTACTCGCGATCTTCGAAGGCCGCGACGAAACGGCCGCGCACCCGCTCGCTCGATGCGATGGCGCCGGTCACGTCGACCTGGGCACGAAAGCGGTCCCAGCTGGCGGCCAGCAGATCGGCCACGAACTGGAATTCGCCCAGCGGCCGTTTGCGGACGAGATTGATGCTGCCGCCGGGTTCGCCCGATCCCGAGTACAACCCGTCGGAACCGCGCAGCACTTCGACGTGATCGTAGGGCGCGAGGTCCGGCAGTCCCTGCTCGTCGAATCCATCGATGGCGCCGTAGCCGATCATGGACGGCGGACCGCCATCGAACTGCACGCTGGTCACGTCGAAACCGCGCGACAGGATGGCCGAATGCGCGCCGCCGGAATCGGGGATCACGGTGATGCCGGTCACCTGCTTCAGCGCTTCATCGGTAGTCGTCAGGTTCTGGTCCAGGATCCGCTGCGACGTCACGACGCCGACCGACTGCTGAATCTGCCGCAGGTCGCGAGGAACGCGGCTGCCGACCGCGACGGCGCCGGTGGTATAGGAACCGGTGCCCTCGGTGGTTGCATCCAGCGTGGCCTGCACCTTGATCGCCCGCAGGGTCTGTTCGGAAGCGGATGACGATCCTGTGCCGATCGGCGCGGGCTGCAGCGAATAGCCGTTGGCGCCCGGCACGGCCTGCAGACCATGCGGGCCGAGCAATTGTGCGAAGCCCTGTGCGACGGCGTAGCTGCCGCTCAGTCCGCCGCTCTGCTTGCCGCTGGTGAGTTGGGGATCGAACGACAGCGCCACGCCCGCGCGCTGGGCGAACTGATTCAGGACCTGGGTGAGGGAGCCGGCAGGAATGTCGTACGAACGTACTTCGCTGCTCACAGCGGGCGTCTGCGCGATCACAGTGGAGAAGGCAGTGACGCTGCCGCAAAGGACCGCGACAACGGCGACGGCAAGACGGCGTCGGGCGAGTGAGGCGTACATGAATCAGGCTCCTGAGCGGTTCTCAGGAGTCATGACGGACGAGTCGGGCGCAGGTATAGCGGCAGGCGAAGATTCCCTGCCGCGTCGCTAGCGATGACCGTCCTCGCGCAGCTCGACACGGACGGTCCATGGCCACTGCGACCTCAAGACGACGGGCTGCGTCTGCGTCTCTGCGATCACCGCAAGCGCCCTGTCGGTGTCATGCAGAGGAAACACGCCGGAGACGCGCAGGCCCGCCAGGGCAGCCGCGTCGTAGCGCAACCTCCCCTTGCGATGACGCGCCAGTTCATCGAGCACTTCCGACAACGGACGATCGTCGACGAGCAGCGAACCCTCGCGCCATCCTGCCGCCGCTGCCCCATCCACCTTGACCGGGAAATGCAACGCATCTCCGGAAAGCTTCACCTGCTCTCCGGGATGCAGATCCACGCACGCGACGTCGTGTTCTGGTGTGACGCACGTACGTACGACTGACTCCAGCACAGTGACGACAGTGGTCTGCTCATCCGCCTTGCGCACCAGATAGCGCGTACCCAGCGCGCGAGCGGTTCCCTGCGAGGTTTCGACGACGAAGGGACGCGCGGCATCCCTGGCCACTTCCACGAGCACTTCGCCTTCGCGCAACACCACCCGGCGCTGTGTCCCGGAATACGACACGTCCACGGAGGAGCGGCTGTTCAGTACGACGCGACTGCCGTCCTCCAGATCCACGGTCGCCTGCTCGCCCGCACCCGTCCGGTAATCGGCGCGCAACGCGGTGATCGACAACCCGCCCACGTAGCTGTCCGCGAGCGTGAGCATTGCACCGGCATACAGTGCCAGCGCACCCGCGCCGGCCGCGAATCGTGCCGCGCGGCGCTTTCTCGACCTGACGGAAAACCCCGCTTCCAGCGCCGCTGCCGATGATTTGCCGCGCACGCTTTCGAAGCGTTGCGAGATCGCCTCCATGCGCGCGAATGCCAGCGCATGCGCGGGATGTTCGCTGCGCCACCGGGCGCAGGATTCGAGCTCCGACTCTGCGACTGCAGACTCGCTCAATCGCATGTGCCACGCGAGCGCCTGCTCCACCATCGCACGCGTCGGCTCCATCGTCGGCTCTGCGCTCGTTGCGTTCACTGTTCCGGCATTCCGTGCAGCACGGCATAGCAATGCCGCATGGCCTGCGCCATGTACTGCTTGATCATGCTGACGGAAACGTCGAGCTGCGCAGCGATCTCGCTCTGCGACAACTCCTCGAGCCGGCTCATGAGGAACGCTTCGCGCGCCTTGCGCGGCAGTCCTTCGAGCAGCGCGGCAATCGCGAGCAGCGTGTCGATCGCCTCCTGCTGCTGTTCCGGCGAGGCAGCGTTTGCATCGGCGTGAATCGCCGCCCAGGTGTCGAGATAGGCGCGCTCGATCTGCGCGCGACGCGACCGGTCGATCAGCAGGCGGGTCGCCGTCGTGACGAGGAAGGCGCGCGGTTCCCTGAACTCCGTACGCGGCAGACCCAGCAATCGGCAGAACGTGTCGTGCGCGACATCCGCCGCCTGCTCGGGACACTGCAACTTCCGACGCAACCAGCTGCGCAACCATCCATGGTGGTCGCTGTACAGCGCACCGACTTCACGTTGAAGAACCGACTCAGAGCCCGCCACGGCGCTCCCCTCTTATATATGTAGGGCCGTCGCTGGGGGCTGGCCCTTAAATGAGAACGGTTCGCATCTTAGGGAGGTGATCCTGGCGTTTCAAGCAGAGTGGCCGCAGAGGCGGCGTGGCCTCATGCGTACGCGCTGGGCGCGCTTTCACGATCTCAGATCAACCAGTGCTGCGCGTAGTCGATCCAGTCCGGATTAGTGCTGCGGATCAGCAGCAGTTTGTGGCCCGCGCTCCAGCGCATCACCTGGCGCCACCGTTCCTTGGCGGACCGTGGATCATCATGCAGTTCGAGGTGCACGAGGCGCCGCACGTATACGCGTGGGTTGTGCTGCTTTGCCAGACGGTCCCGTCGCAGTTCGGCGGCGAGATCTTCGCTCGTTCGCAGGCTGAGCGCGCCGAAGCGACCTCTGGCCAGGATGTAGAAGCACGGCCCTGGCGGCACCGGTTCTGTCGACAAGGTGTGGCGGTCAGGTCTGACGATCGTGGTCATGGGACCTCAGAAGAGCCATACGCAGACTGCCGTCAGGACCAGAACCGTCGCATGTGGAATGACGCTGAGAGACCAGCGCGACAATGGCATCAGCATCAGCGCGACAAACAACGTCGATGCGCTCACGCACGCCAGCCAGACGGCAACCCCCACATCCAGGCCCCAGTCGCCCATGCATAGGGCGAGCGCCACGGCGAGCATGAAGAAGCCGACGCGACGCAGCCGGCGATACAGCGCGCTCGAATCGTCGCGCGCCTTCCAGATCACGTCGTACAGCAGCACGCATGACTCGAATACGTCGATGACAATGGCGCCGATGCGCCACAGCGCCCCGACGATCCACGCTACCAGGGGCTGAAGTCCGCTTGCCGGCGCCGTGTTCGTGCTGTGATCGCGCCGGGTTTCGTGCTCGCTCACCGCTCGTTCTCCACCGCCCAGCTTCAAGGACTCATGGATGTATGACGAACGAGATCGAAAAAGGGGCATCGAGGTTTGCCGAAGTGGATGTTCGGCCTGCACTGGATCCTTCGACTCCTACGTGCACGCATACGATCGCCTGCTCGGCGATCACCTCGATGTTCGGATGATCGATGGACTGCAGCCGCACGAGCGCAAGGAACTGCTGTTCATGGCAGAGAGTGCGAACTTCGGCGCCCGATGGCCGAAGTACACGCGCCAACTGGAGCTGATCATCGACAGCCGCATTCGCCACCGCGAAGGCTCAGCCAACGAGATCGAGCTGGTCTGTCGCGAGCTGCTGAACCAGCGCCAGTTCGCCGCCGCACGCAGGCTCGCGCAAGCCAGCGGACTCCAGGGCTTCGAGTTCACGATCGAGAATCTGGCGCCACGAGCGAACTCGCCTACCGTTCTTTCCGTCGACGGTCCGAAGCTCACCCGCAAGCCCTTCGATGTGACGCGGGATGCTCAGGTCATCGTGCTTTCCAGTCCCGGTTGTCCGCACTGCCTGGAAGCAGCCAGGGATATCTCGAACGATCCCAGGCTCAAGGAAATTTTCATGGCGCGCGGCGCCTGGATCGCACCGGCCTATGACCTCGGTTATGGCGAGACTTTCACGAAGTGGAACCAGAACTATCCGTGGTTCCCGCCGCTGGTCATGTACGACGCCAGGGAATGGCCCGACTCGATCACCGGCGGGACCACCGCGATTCCCACACCCACGTTCGTGTTCCTCGAAAACGGCAAGGTCCGCCGACGCATCATGGGCTGGGGACCGGGCGCTGCCGATGAGACGGAACTGCTGACAGCGCTGAAGGAGATTGGCATCGCCAGGTGATGCGGGAGCAGCGGACTCTTCATCCGCTGATCCCGCAATTGCGCATGGTCAGAAATCCACCCGCGCCGTCAGGAACGTATAGGCGCTGAACAACTTGAAGGTCACGGTGGGAATCTGCGTGAGGCGCTTTTCGCCGTTCGCATCGACCGGTCGGGTATGGCTGTACCCGCCGCTGATTTCCCAGTTCGCCGTGAGCTGTCCGGAGACGTCGAGTTCGAAGCCCGTGGTCTTCGTGCCATCGACGCCTTCATAGACATAGTCGCCGGTCGGCCCGTAGTTGACCGTCCCGCCGGGCCCCGGCACGTACTCGGGCACGTTGTCCTTCTTCGTCTCGTAATACGCACCCGAGATATTGAGCCGGTCTTCGAAGAACGCGAGCTTCACCCCGCCTTCCAGGTTGGAGCCCACCGCCGGATCCAGCAGATTGCTGTTGGCATCGCGTACGGTCGCGGGCTTGAAGATGTCGGTGTAGCTGGCGTAGACGGACAGATGTTTCGTGAGATCCACGACCTGGCTGCACATTGCTGGCTGAGGCGGACGGCGGCAGTGTACGCGTGACGCTGGTGTGCCGGAACCAGGACGAAGAAACAGAAGCGAAAACGCGTTTTGTCACCTGACAAACACAATGATAAAGTTGTGTTGTGATTCCTGACTTTGACGCCGCTACCGGCAACTTGCCCGCCGGCGAGCACTCAGCAACGTGGCAGGAAATGCTGGATCGCTATGGCTACACACCGTGGCGCCGCCGTCTGCTGGACGGCTTGCTTGATGCCTTACGGCGGCTGCGCACTGCTGGCTGCGCGCGGGCCTACATCGACGGCAGTTTCATCACAGCGAAGGAGCAACCCGGCGACTTCGATGCCTGCTGGGATGCTGAAGGAGTCGACTTTGACCTGGTGGATGATCGGCTGCTGACGTTCGACAGCGGGCGTGCCACACAGAAGGCAGCGTTTCTCGGCGAGTTGTTCATCGCCGACTCACGCGCCGATCCGCAGGGCACATTGTTTCGCGATTTCTTCCAGACCGATCGCGACGGCGGTCGCAAGGGCATCATCGTCATCGACCTGAAGGGCTTGCCATGATCACCAACCAGCGCCAGTACCTCAACACGCAGGCCCAGGCCGAGCGATTCCGGCAAGCGCTGGCCGCGCCCGACGCGAAAGGTGTGCATCCGAAAGCGGCGAAGGCCATGCGAGACGGGCTGCGCAGCCAACTCGAAGACCTGGAAGCCGAACTGGCCGAATACGACGCCTTGCGCGGGGGGCGCGTCGTCACGCTGGAGGCCGAATCCATCGTTGGCATTGGCGAAGCACTGATCAAGGCGCGCATCGTGCGCAACTTGACGCAGAAGGAACTCGCCGAACGGCTGTCGCTGGCGGAGCAACAGGTACAGCGCTACGAGGCCACTCAGTACCGCGGCGTCGCGGCCGAGCGCTTGCAGCAGGTGGCCGATGCACTCAGGCTGCGGGTGCGTGAAGTGTTCACGCTCGAAAAGGCCTGAACCGCCGGCACGAGTGTGCCCTCCCCAGCAAGCGGAGGAGGGAAAGAATGGAAACCCGTCTTCAGAAATCCACCTCCGCCGAGAACGACAGCCGCCGTTCCTGACCGTAGGTCAGCCAGCCCTCGGCAGGCGCTGCGGTGGCGAAGTACTTCTTGTCCGTGAGATTCGTGACGTTCAACCGCAGCGTCGTCGCCTTGCCGCCCAGCGCGAACCGGTAGCGGGCGCCGGCATCGAGGGTGGTATAGCCGGGCAACGTGCCGCACAGCGTCGGGTCTCCCAGATACACCGAACAGCGACTCGCATCCGTGGAGGCGGTGATCGCGCCCGTGAAGGTCAGACCCTGCACGGCTGGCAAGTCGTACTCGGCGTTGAGTACGAACCGGTGATCCGGAATGCCCATGACTTTCTCGCCGTCGGCGGCGCCGCCTTCGGTCTTCACGAACTCCGCATCCATGTAGGTGTAGCTGCCCAGCAGACGCACGCCTGCGAACGGCTCGCCGAACACGGACAACTCCAGCCCGCGATGGCGTCGTTCGCCGTCGATGCTGTAGTGGAATGTATTGGGCGTGTCGGTGGGCTCGGCGATACCGTTCATCTGGGAAATCTGGAACAGTGCGGCCGTCGCGCCGAGACTGCCGTTCTCCCACTTGGCGCCGATCTCGTACTGCTCGCTCTCGGTTGGCGGGAAGAACGCGCCCGCATTCACGTAGTAGCGTGGCGGCAGCGCACTCGGTTCGTTCTCCGGCGCCTGCGGCCCCTGCTCGAGATCTTCGATGTAACTGCCGTAGACCATCCACTGCGATGACGGCCGGTAGACCAGTCCGACCGAAGGCGTCACGGCGCTTTCATCGTAGTACCCCTCCTGCTCCACATTCTGGTGTCGCAGGCCGAGCAGCAACTGATAACGCTCATCGGCGAGGCTGAGGCGATCCACCACGGCGTAGCTGCGGAAGGAATTCTTGCCGTCATAAGGAAGATCGGACCGATCCGGCGTAGGCAGCGTGATATCGGGCGGCGTTGTCGCGATGGGCACGCGCACGCCGGTGGCTTCTTCCATCCAGAGACTCCAGCCCTTGCGCTCGTAGAGGCTGGCGCCCACGACCAGTTCGTGCCGGACCGGACCGGTCGCGAACTCGCCGTACAGATTCAGCTCACTCGACTTGGGCTGCAGCACCATGGCCCACATCTGGTTCATGAGTGCGACGGTGCCGTCGGGATCTTCACTGCTCCAGTCCGGATAGGTGGCCGGCCAGAAATCCTCGGCTTCGTTCTGGCCGTATTTGAACGAGACGCTCCAGTGCTCGCTCAGATCATATTCGAGCGCGGCGATGAACAGGTCGAAGTTCTGCTCGGCATTCCACCAGTTCGTCGGGTTCGGGCAGGTGTCTCGATCGGGGTTGGCGTCGAGATCCCAGCCATCGCAGCTGTCGGTCCCGTCGCCTTGCGTATGCTGACGTTGGCCGACGTAATCCAGCGACGCACGGAAGCGTTCGCCGCGGTAGTCGAGTGCAACGCTGGCGAGCTTCATCTCCTGTTCGAAGCGCGTATCGCCGAACGTGCCCTTGCGATAAAGCAGGTTGGTGCGCACGCCCCATTGACCGTCGGCGCCGAAGCGCCGGCCGAAATCCACGGTCGTGCCCAGCACGTCTTCGGTTTCGTAGAGAGCGCTGACGCGGGTCAGCGGTTCATCAGCCGCCCGCTTGGTGACCATGCTGACGGAACCGCCGATGCCGCCTTCGAGCGCGCCCTGCAATAACGCGCTCGGGCCTTTCATCATCTCGATGCGCTCGTAAGGCTGCACTTCGAGGTAGCCATCGGCGTTGCCCATGCCGTACAGGCCGTTCACGCCGAGTTCTCCCTTGCCCAGCTGGAAGCCGCGGATCGAGAAGACGGGCGAGAGACCGAAGCTGTTGATGTCCTGTACCGAGGAGTCGAAACGCAGCACCTCGCGGACATCCTTCGCCTGCAGGTCGCGCGTGAATTCCTCCGTGAAGTTGACGACGCTGAAAGGCGTCTCCATCACGTCGACCGCACCGAGCAGACCCAGCCTGCCGCCATTTGCCACCTGGCCGCCGGCATACACGTCCGGTAAATCCGTCGGGGCAGCATCAACCTCCGCACGTACCTTGACCGGCGGCAACACGGCGGGACTGTCGGTGCTGGTCGGCAGTTTCTGCAGCAGGTAGATGCCGTCATCGCTGCGCACCGCCAGCAGACGATGTCCTGAGAGCAGGCGCGAGAAGCCTTCGGTGACCGTATAGCGGCCGCGCAGTCCCTCGCTGGTGCGGTTTTCGGTCAGCGTCGAATCGAAGGAAAGCACCACGCCCGCAGCGCCTGCGAACTGGCCGAGCACGCTGCCGAGCGGTCCGGCGGGAATGTCGACTTCCACCGGCTGCACTTCGGCCGAGGCGTTCGCCGCACGTGCTTGTGTCGACGCCGTGCCCATTGCCGCCATGGCGAATGCGGCGAGCAGCAACGCGCGCGTCCGCGCCGATCCATGCTGCCTGCTGCGGAAGATCGTGTGTGACATGCCCTGCTCCCTTGTGATTGCTGTTCTAGTGCTGGCCACGGCCAGCCTCGCTATCCAGGGAGGTCGGATGAGAATCGAAAAGGGACAATCGGCCGGCGCAGATGCAGGCGCGGCCGTTCAGCGCGGCTCGACCCGCATTCCGGGAGACAGTCTCCACAACCCGCCTTCGCGCCGCGTCAGCCTGACCGGCAGGGCCATGACGAGCGCGTCGAGCGCGCGATCGGTGTCGTCGATCGGAAAGGCTCCCGAGATATGCAGGCCCGCCACCGCAGGGTCGCAGTCCAGGGAGTCGCGGCGGTAGCGGGAAATTTCGGCCACGAACCGGTCCAGCCGCCAGCCGGCAACGATGAGCAGGCCGCGTGTCCAGGCGTCCGCGGTAGCGGTCGGTACTGCGACGGTCTCGTCGAAGCGGTGCGCGTTGAAGCTTACCTGTTCGCCGGCTTGCAGCACCCGCGCATCGTGGGCTTGCATCGGAATCGCTTCGACGCGATGTTCGAGCACGGTCAGGAGGGTCGCATCGTCTTGCGCGCGAACGACGAAGCGCGTCCCCCATGCCTGCATCGTCCCTTGCGCCGTCCGCACGAAGAACGGCCGCGAATCCTTGCCGGTTTCGATCAGCAGTTCTCCGGCATGCAGGCGCACCAGTCGCTGCGCTTCATCGAAATTCACGTCCACAGCGGTCGCCGTGTTCAGCAGCAGTCGGCTGCCGTCGGCGAGTTGCCACTCGCGGCGCTCGCCGATCTGCGTCCGGTAGTCGGCGAAACGCTGCGGCCACGGCATCTGTCGATGCGCGAGCCATACGGCGCCGCCACCTATCGCGAACCCGGTCATGCCCTTCAGCAGTGTGCGACGCCGTCGGTCCGTGTCCTGCTGCGAGCCCGCGATCAATGCTTTCGTCGACGGTTCCACCGGCAGCTGTTGCAGCAACTTCTGCAGCGATTCGACGCGCTGCCACGCGAGCCGATGATCCGGATGGGCGTGAAGCCAGTCGCTCCATTCTTTGCGGTCGGCGTCGCTGGCTTCGCCGGAACACAGCTGTGCATGCCAGTGCGCCGCTGCTTTGAGGATTGCGCGGTCCATGGACTATTCCGCATCCAGTGCGAGGCACAGACACTGCTCGACCGCACGCGCCACATACTTCTTCACCGAGCTGGTCGACACTCCGAGCCGCTGTGCAATCTCGGCATACGTGAGGCCCTCGAGCTGCGACAGCAGGAACGCCTGTCGCGCCTTGAGACCAAGTCCATCGAGCATCGCGTCGATCTCGCACAATGTCTCGACGATCAGCGCACGCGACTCCGGCGATGTCTCGACCGGTTCCGGCGTCGATGCAAGCGCTTCCAGATAGGCGCGCTCCAGCGACTTGCGGCGGAAGTGATCGACCAGCACACGGCGCGCAATCGTCGCGAGATAACTGCGCGGCTCGCGGATGCCGCCGGCGGGCCGGCCAGCCGCAGGACTGGCGAGGATGCGCAGCAGGGTGTCCTGCGTCAGATCGGCGGCTTGTTCCGGGCAGCCGAGCCGGCGCCGCAGCCATCCTTGCAGCCAGGAATGGTGTTCGCGGCAGAGCGACTGGACAGCGTCGGTTCGGAGCGTGGTTTCGGTCATCGCAGCAGCCAGGAACATGGGGCGCCCTGGCTGCGCGGACTGGCTGAGGCGGGGCGGCAGTCTAGCGCCGCCGTCCTGCGCGGGCCAAGCGCCGGACCCAGCCATCCGTGCTGGAACGCTACGCGCTGTTTTCTGGCGCCGGGCATGCCTGTTTTCTCATCTCATTCGTCATACCAGTAGAACCTGCCGGGACCGGCAGCAGGCACCCATGTCGACATTCACTTTGAAAGACAGCCCGTTGATTCACGCCACGATGGAGTACGCCCGGCAACGCACGGTGCCGCTCGCTTCGGTGGGACTCCTGCATGGGCTATTCGCGTTTCTGCTCATCGCGAGCATGCAGCGCGACGACGACGTCACGCCTCCCATGCCGATTCAGGTGCAAATGATCGCCGATGCCTCGGAGGCGCGACCGCCGCCTCCGGCGCCCCCGGTGGAAATCGAACGTCCGCGCATCGATGCGGTCATGCCGGACCTGCTGGAGTTCGATGCGCCGCCCGCGGAGAACGCGATCACGTTGACCGCAGCGCCACCGTCTGCACCACCGGCTCAGCCGAGTACGCCGACGCCTGCAATCACGCTGCCGCGCTTCGATGCCGACTACCTGAGCAACCCCGCCCCTACCTACCCGTCAGTATCACGGCGCCTGCGCGAACAAGGCTTGGTAATTTTGCGCGTGCGCGTCACGCCCGCGGGCGCGGCAGCCGTTGTCCAGGTTGACCGAACCAGCGGCTTCCCGCGCCTGGATACCGCCGCTGTCGACGCCGTACAGCACTGGCGATTCGTGCCGGCACGTCGCGGCGACGAAGCCGTGGAAGCGTGGGTGCTGGTGCCCGTCGAGTTCGAACTGCGACGAACCTGACACGCCAGCAAGTCCATTCGCGGACGAGGACGCCGATCACACCAAGGATCGCCTGCAGGATTGCAGACATTGCTTCTTGCGGAGGAAGCGACAGAGCGGGAGGAGTCTGCGAGCGTGAGTGGCGCAATCAACAGCGGACGGCGCGCAGTAAAGGAATTGTTGCCGACCCTTGGGACCGGAAGGAGGCCGGCCCCAGAACGGGGCCGGCCTTGTCATCATCAAACAGCTACATCAGAAGCGAACGCGAACCTGAAGGCTGTAGAAGCTTTCGGGTCCGAGGTAGTTCGTGCGAGCCAGCCCCAGATCCGGACTGGCGACGCCGATGCCGGTCACATAGTCGTCATCCAGCAGGTTGCTGCAGCTGAGATTCACCTCATACCGATTGGTCGGCGCACGCCACGTTGCACTGGCGTTGACGACCGAGTAATCGCTCATCTTCCAGGTATCGGTATTGAAGTACGACCAGTAACGTTCACCCGCGTAGTACACGTAGCCGCCCAGGATGAGCGAGCCCGGCGTGAAGTTGAGCGTGTAGTACCCGGCAAGGCTCGCCTTGTGGCGCGGGATGCGCGAAAGCTGGTTGCCCACGATGCTTTGCGGCGTTCCTGTGACATCAGCCGGATCGACGACCAAGCCGTCCATCGCCGTATATTCGCCGTTGGTATAGGTGTAGTTGCCTCGCACCCACACATCCGGCGTCGGCGTCCAGGTGCCTTCGATTTCGATGCCGTAGATTTCCGTATCTACGTTGTCATAGCGCGTTGCAGCAACGGTCGGTCGGCCGTCGATCGGATTCGGCAGCCAGACCGTCAGCGGAATCTGCATGTCCGTGTAGTCGTTGAAGAACAGCGCCACCGTGCTGAAGAACTGGCTGCTCACCAACTGCTTCCATCCCAGCTCATAAGCAATCAGCTCTTCCGGATCGGACACGTTGTTCTTGCCGCCCTGAGCCGGATCCGGGACGATGCTGTCGAGCGACAAGCTGCTCGGCTTCGAACCGCGTGCAATGCTGAGATAAAAGTTGGCGTCATCAGTTGCCTGGTAGTCGGCGGCAATTCGCCCGGTGATCTCCTCATCCTTGACGACCGTGTTGGCGCCATTGACCAGCGGCGTGACATCGCCAGCGGCCGCCGTATCCCAGTAGAAACTGTGATACTCGTTGGTGCCGTCGCTCTCATCCTCGGTATAGCGAAGACCGGCGGTCAGCTCGAGTTTGTCCGTAAGCGCGTAAGTCAGCTGACCGAACACGGCGCGGGACTCCACGTCGAGGAGGTTGTGCTGGCGGTAGGTATCGCGGTCAGGATTCGGAGCAATGGGCGCCGCCGGCGACTGCACGGCATTGTTGTACCAACGATAGGTCGGGTTAGCCAGCTCAGGCTGATTGGGATTGCCAATCTGGTAGAAGCGATCGTACTTGCCCTTCGAGTAGTACAGACCGAGATTCCACTCGAGGCCATCGTGAGCGTTACCTTCGAGACGCAACTCATGAGAATAACGCTCGTCGTCGTTGTAGTAGTGATCCACGATCGACGTACTGATGAAGATACCATCGGGGACCGTCCCCGGATTCCCCGGCCCTGTGACGTAACCGATGCGCGACGTGGCGTCGTAGTCGCCACTGCCTTCCGAGACATAGGCCTGATAGCCGCCGACGTAGTACAACGTCGCCGCCCCCAGATTCCAGTCCGCATTCAGGATGTGCACCTGGTTGTCCGAGAGCTTGTCGTACCCTTCGACGTCGACGTCGATCACGCGCGGCTGCTGCGGCGGATTCTTGTCGTAGTTGTAGGTTACGTTCGGGATGTTGCCTCCCATGAAGGGCGCTGCATTGTTGTAGACCGCCGGCGCCGTGTAGCCGCGGGCGTTGTCATAGGAGAACGTGCTGGAGCGCAGGTGGAAGTGCAGATCGTCGGTCACCTGGCCTTCGAACTGGAGTTCCGCATACAGATTCTCGCCCTTGTACCCCGCCTCGATCGGTCCGACGTTCTTCTGCGAACGCTCGGGCTGCTCGAAGCGCTGCACGCTGGCACGTGCGCCGTAGTTTTCGCTCAACGGTCCGGAGACGGTGAAGCCCAGGGTATTCCAGTCGTAGCGGCCGTAGCCTACGAGGGCCTCGCCCATGAAGGTGTCCGTCGGTGCGCGACTGATCAGGTTGGCGGCGCCGCCGATGGCGTTCGTTCCGTAGCGCGTGCCCTGCGGGCCGCGAAGGATCTGCACGCTGCCGCCGATCAGCGTGTTTTCGCCGACGACGCTTGAATCCGGCAGATAGAAGCCGTTCACGTAGTAGGCGACCGGCTCCGTGGTGCCGAGAGCCGACGTCGCCGTCGTGCGGCCCACGCCGCGAATCGTGACACCGCGGTCTGAGATCTCGACGCCCGGCGTCAATCGATACATATCGGTGGCGGTGGCCGTGCCCGTCATGTTGCGCTGCTCGGCGTTGAACTCGGTTACGGACAACGGCTTCTGGGCGATGTCTTCCTGGTAGCTGTTCGCCGTAACGATGACCTCTTCCAGTTGCAGCTTTCCATCATCTGCCGCCGAAGCAAGCGGTCCGACCGTCAGGCCCGCCAGCAGGACAGGCGTTGTGGTGAGCCAGTAGCGGGATGCGCGTTTAGCCAGTTTTCGATGCATTGCATGTTCCCCCATGTGAGAGTTGTGAACCGAATAGCCAGTCACGGATGTATAGGCCGCTGGATATTTTTTAATACTCGGTATGTTGATTATTGAGCTACTTTCAGGACGTTTGCAATATCCCTTGCAGAGACAAACTGTTTTTTTGCACCGACGGTCTACGATCGAAGACTGATTCCGTCAACTGATTGATTTTCCCGGATGCCGATGAGACCAGGCAGATGATCCATCCTCGACTTCCCTCTCGCATCCGCAAATGCACGCAGCGTGCTGCACCCGCACACAACGCCGGGCGGCGGCTTGTTGCGAACGCAAAAGCGTGCCGTCCACGCAACAATTTGCTGCGAGAAGTACATCGAAGGGTGTGGGTGATGTCTCTGCCGAAGGAGCCGGGGTCCGTTCTCCGGCCCCGGTCATATAGATATGTCTCAAGGGCCGCCTGCGGGTTCGCGCAGGCGGCCGTCGCTCCGACTCATTTCGTCGGCAGCTTGGTTCCTTCCTTCAGCGGCGTCGGTCCCAGTGTGTAGGGCGCACCGACCCATTCATCCGTCGGACCGACCAGGATGAACATGTCCAGCTTCGATCGCGTCCCATCCGGGCGGGCGACCGTGGCCGTGCCGATATAGATGCCGTCTTCGAGCTTGCGCAGCTCATCGAACAACGTCGTCTTGTTGAAAGCGCCGTAGTCGAGAACGTACGCCGGCTTGCCGTCGATGATGGACGGACGAACGCTCGTCGCCATCCGCAAGTTGCGCTCGATGCGTCCGCCCGGGAAACGCCAGCGGTTGTAGCCCTCGCCGGTGCTCGCCGTCAGCGGATGGAAGGCCTTGCCGAGCCAGTAACCGCGCACCGACTTCTCGTTGAACATGTAGTCCGCATAGCCCTTCTGATAGGCCGGATCGTCCGCGCCGGGGCCGAGTCCCGTGTAGTGACCGTTCATTTCCTCGAGCGTCGGCGCCGGCAGCGTGCGCCACAGCGCGATGCCCTCTTCCTGGGTCAGCGCGTTCAGCTTCTCCATGGTCCATTTTCCCGACGTGCCGACCGGCGTCTGATTGATGTTCGGACGCGCGGCGAGCTTGTCCGCATCGGCGACAGGGTCGATGACACCGGCTCCGCCACCGTTGGCGACAACCACGGGGATGGCCATCATCGCCAACAGACTCCCCAGTCCGAATCGAAGCAACGGTATACGCATGTGATGACTCCTTGATGAGTTTGAACTGATGAAAACTATCGACGGCGACGGTTGACGGCCGCGCGCGAGGATCCGGTCTTTTTCGATTTCCGCAGCGCTTCTCCGCCCAGGAGCGCGACGACGCCGTCCACGACGGCGACACACGCAGCACTCAGGGTCTGGCCAGGCTTCTCGCTCATAACCCAGCGCCGCGCCGCATTCACGTTGCCGGCCCACAGGGCGCAGGCGATCAAGCGTGGTTGCGGATCTTTATCGGGATGCACGCCGAGATCGCGCGCGAGCGATCTGGCAAGCAGCTCTTCATATTCGAACCAGCTCGCAAGCAGGTTTCCCGGCACCGCGGTTGCTGCAAAGCGCTGCTGAATGGCGGCTCGATAACCGCGGCCGCCGTCGCGTTCGGTGACTTCGCGAGCGGCCGTCTCCACCCAGTCGCGCCAGAACGTGAGTGTGTCTTCGGTCCGCGCCGGATCTTCGATCCGCTCGCGGAAACGCTCGAGGTATTTGAGTTCGATGGCCTGCGCCAGGGCCGCCTTGCTGGGGAAATGCCGGTAGAGCGTCTGCACGTGCATGCCCGCGTGAGCGGCCACTTCGTCGAGCGTCGCATCCTCGACGCCTTTGCGCGCGAACAATTCCGCCGCGGCATCGACCAGTGCGGTGCGCGTGCTGTGCTTTCGTGCAGTGCGAAGCGGATAGGCGTTGTCGCTGTCGGTCATGACAGATCTCGTCGACGACGTTGTAGTTTCGTAGATCAGTGTAGTTAACTATACCTATCTCCACAAGCGCCATGCCCGAGCTCCATGAAGAATCGATCCTGCGCGATTGCGCTGACCAGCCTAGTCCTCTCGCTGAACGTCGTGTCGGCAATGGCCGCACAGGCTCCTGCGCCCGCAGCGCTTTCCTTCAGCATCGAACAGGCGAATCGCGGCAAGGTCGCGTACTCGCAGCTCTGCGCCAGTTGTCATGGCGCCTCCCTCGAAGGATCCGGAATGAGTCCGGCATTGAGCGGCGCGACTTTTCAGCGCAAGTGGGCAGGACAAAGCGGCGCGGCGCTCTACGCGCAGTTCGTTCGCATGCCGCCGGGCGCGAAGCCACTGCCGACAGCGACGTATGGGGATCTGCTTGCGTATGTGCTTCAGACCAACGGCGCTGCGAGCAGCGAGCAGCCGCTGCCCGCCGATCCTGCATCGCTGCAGGCGCCCGTCTTTGCCGACGCCGCGCACGGCACAGCGCCGGCCAGCCAGCCATCGGGCACTGCATCGGGCCGTCCGAGCCGTCTCGATCATCTCACCGCCGTTACGAATGCTTCGTTGCGATCGCCACCGTCGTCCGACTGGCTCATGTGGCGCCGCACGTACGATGGCTTCGGCTTCAGTCCGCTCGAGCAGATCGATCGGCACAACGCCGGGGATCTGCGGCTCGCCTGGAGCTGGTCGCTGCCGCAAGGCGGCAACATGATGACGCCCATCGTTCACGACGGCGTGCTCTTTGCGTACAGCTATGGAGACATCGTCGAGGCGCTGGATGCGACGACGGGCGATCTGCTGTGGCGGCATGAACGCAAGCTCGAAGGCACCGCCGTTCATCAGGGCAAGAAGGGCGTTGCGATCCAGGGAAACACGCTGCTGGTACCGACCTCCGACGTGCGCGTTCTGGCACTCGACACCCGCACCGGCGCCGTACGCTGGGAACACGCGATCGACACGCGCGGCCAGAAGGACTTCCAGATCAAGAGCGCCCCGCTCGTCGTCGGCAACAAGGTCATCGTCGGTCTGAACGGATTTCACACGGTGAAGGGCGGCAGTTTCATCGTCGCGCTCGACATCGACAGCGGCAGGGAACTGTGGCGCTTCTACACGATCGCGCGCCCGGGCGAACCGGGCGGCGAGAGCTGGAACGGCCTGCCGCTCGAAGCGCGCAGCGGCGGTTCGATCTGGGTCGGCGCCACCTACGACCCGGATCTCAACCTGGTCTACTTCGGCGCCGCGCCGACGTATGACACGCAGCCGCTGCGTGCACCGGTGCAGCGGCCCGGCGTCACGAACGAGGCGCTCTACACCAACAGCACGATTGCGCTCAATGCCGACACCGGCAAGCTCGTCTGGTACTTCCAGCACCAGGCCAACGATCAGCTCGATCATGACTGGGCGTTCGAACGCCAGGTCGTGGAGATCAACGTCAACGGCAAACCGCGCAAGGCCGTCATCACCGGCGGCAAGCTGGCCATCTTCGAAGCGCTCGATGCCGCAACCGGCAAATATCTTTTCTCGATCGACCTCGGCATGCAGAACGTCATCGCTTCGATCGATCCGGTCAGCGGCGCAAAGACGCTCAATCCCGCCGCGATTCCCGCGACCGATGCCGTGCTCAAGCGCATCACCCTGCCGGGCATCTGCCCGGATCTGCTCGGCGCGCGCAACCTGATGGCGAGCGCCTACGACGCCGGGCGTCGAACGCTGTACGTGCCGCTCACGGACACGTGCCGCCATCCCTTCCCCAACGGACCGCGCTGGCAGAAGGAGCCCGGCGAAGGCGATGGCTTCGGGCTCATCAAGGCCATCAATCTCGATACGCACGAGGTTGCCTGGACCCATCGCCAGTCCGCCCCCTTCACGAGCGCCATGCTTGCCACGGCCGGCGGACTTCTCTTCACCGGCTCCGCCGATCGCCGCTTCAGCGCCTACGACGATCGCGACGGCCGACTGCTGTGGCAGGCGCGTCTCGACAACATGCCTGTTTCCTATCCGATCACCTACAGCGTGAACGGCCAGCAGTACGTCGCGGTCGCGACCAACGAAGGCTTCGTCCACGCCACGGCCATGCTTCAGAGCGCAGGCATCGCCGGCACACCCAACGGCGGCGCGACCCTCTGGGTTTTCGCGTTGCCGCAAACCCTCGCGCGAGGAATTCACGAATGAAGAAGACACACTGGCTCGCCTGCTGGTCGCTACTCACTGCACTGGCTGCTCCGGCCGAGGCGCAGATGGTGAAGTTCGCCTCCATCTGGGAAGTACCCGGCGACAACACCCTGCTCGATCAGTGGTATCGACGTACGCATTCGCAGGAGACGCTGCAATCGGTCGGGCCCTGGCTCACGCGATACTGGACGTATCGGGCTCAGGACGTTCCGGAATCCGTGGCCAAGCGCTTCAACGTCGTGAACTACCGGCTCACGGAAATGTGGTATCCGAGCCTCCAGGCCCGCGACGAATCGCGCGGTGCGTTTTATCCACTCTCGCCCCCGCCGATGGACCCGCAGCGCTTTCCCGGGAAGAACCGCATCGCGCAGATCGTCGTCCCGGCCATTCCGACCGAGAAATTTCTCGACGCGATGCCGCGCGACCGCGCGACCTATGTCCGCTGGGTCTACTTCGTGCGCTATCCGGCCGGCGTCTCGGTCGACGACGGCGAGCGCTGGTTCCTGCAGGTTCATGCGCCGCAGCTGGCCAAACTCACGGGACTGCGACGATTCGTCAGTTACAAGTCCGCCGATCCGCTCACGCGCGCCGACGCCTGGGTGCGCATGAGCGAGCTGTGGTTCGATGACTTCGATGCCTGGCGCGCCGCGGTGCTGGATGCACCGCCCGCCTTCACGGCGCCGAGCTGGGGCGGCACTTTCCCCTACGCCGACATCGTCAGCATGTTCACCGGCGCGCAGGCCGACATGGACTTCATGCGCGAGTACTATCGCGTTCCCTGATGAGCGGCCCGCTCCATTTTCACTACCTCTGTCTCCAGCATGAAGAAAACCGCCCGATCCTCTTTCCGCCTCCGCACGCTATCGATGGCTCTCGCCTGCTGCGCCGTACATGGCACCGCGTCGCTGGCCGATGATGCAGGAGCAGCACCGCCCGCCTACGACGCCTCGCGATGGTCCTACTGGGGCGGCGACGCCGGCCAGACGCGCTACGCACCGCTGAACCAGATCAATGCCGCCAATGTCGCGCGGCTGAAGATCGCCTGGCGCTGGAGCGCCGACACGAATGGAACGGGTGCCTCCAACAACTTCAAGTCGACACCGCTGCTGGATGACGGCGTGCTCTACGTGCCGTGGCTCAATCACGGCGTGGCTGCGATCGATGCCGGCACGGGCAAGACCCTGTGGACGTTCGAGCCGCAACCCGCCGATATCGGCAATGGCACGGGTTCGCTCAACTCGCGGGCGCTCGCCTTCTGGAGCGACGGACGCGAGAAGCGCCTGATCCACAACACGCTCGATGGTCGCCTGATATCGATCGACGCACGCACCGGACGCGCCGATCCGCACTTCGGCCGCAACGGCTGGCTCGATCTGCGCGACAACCTCGACGACATGCGTCCGCGCGTCGACGTGCGCTCGGTCTCGCCGGCCATCGTCGTCGGCGATGTGATCGTCGCGCAGTCGCTGCCGCGCGAAACCTTCAAGAAGGAAGCGACGCCAGGCAACTTCCGCGGTTTCGACGTGCGCACCGGAAAGCAGCTGTGGACGTTCCACGTCGTGCCGCGTCCCGGCGAGGTCGGCAACGAGACCTGGGAAGCGGGCAGCTGGCGCTGGGGCGGCAACGCCGGCACCTGGACGATGATGAGCGCGGACCCGAAGCTCGGCTACGTCTACATTCCGACCGATACGCCGGCCAACGATTTCGCGGGTGTCGACCGGCCCGGCGACAATCTCTTCGCCGAAAGCATCCTCGTGCTCGATGCCCGCACCGGCAAGCGCGTGTGGCACTTCCAGACCGTGCATCACGGTCTGTGGGACTACGACAACCCGGCCGCGCCGATCCTGCACGACATCGTGCGCGATGGGCAGCGCATTCCGGTCGCGACCCTGCTGACGAAACAGAACCTGGTGTTCACGTTCAACCGGATCACCGGCGAACCCATCTGGCCGATCCACGAACGCCCGGTGCCGCAAAGCACCGTGCCTGGCGAGAAGACCTCGGCGACGCAGCCGTTCCCGAGCAAACCCGCGCCGCTGTCCTTCCTCGGCTACGACGAGAATCAGCTCATCGACTTCACGCCGCAGCTTCGCGCCGAGGCGGTGGAGATCATGAAGCGCTACGCCAAGGGACCGCTGTTCCTGCCGCCGATCGTTGCCGGCGAGAACGGGCTGCGCGGCACCTGGATCAATCCCGGCTACGGCGGCGGCGCGGAATGGATCGGCGGCGCGTTCGATCCCGATACCGGCGTGCTCTACGCCCCGATGCGCCACAAACCCTATGCCCCTGCGGTGGCGAAGGCCGATCCTGCGCGCACGAATTACACGTAACTGCCTTCCGGCAATCATGTGGTGACCGGCCCGCAGGGACTGCCGATCCTGAAACCGCCGTACAGCGAACTCGTCGCACTGGACATGAATCGCGGCGAGCATCTGTGGCGCATTCCGGTCGGCGGCGCGTCGGATTTCATCCGCAATCATCCGGCGCTGAAAGGCCTGAAGCTCGACTTCGACCGCATGGGGCAGTACGACATCCGCCCGGGTCTCGTCCTCACGAAGGAACTCATCTTCATGGGCGAATCGGGGAGCCTGCCCGGCCAGACCGGCGGCCCGATGCTGCGCGCCTACGACAAACGCGACGGCGCGGTGTTGTGGCAGGAAGCCATGCCTGCACTCGTGACCGGCGCGCCGAGGACGTACATACATCCCGGGCGGCAGTATGGCGTCCCCACGGTCTCGCAGAACGGACCCCCCGCCGAGATGATTGCGCTCAGCCTCGACGGCACCAGCGAAAGCGGAGCACCGCCGGCCGCGGGCGTCGCCGTCCAGGCGGCGCCCGTCACCAAGACAGCAGCTGCAGCCTCCGTTCCCGTCAGTGCCGAGGAACTCGCGCTCGGCGGACAGGTGTTCGGTCGTCTCTGCGCAGCTTGTCATGGCGCTACGGGCCAGGGCGGCGTCGGGCCTTCGCTCACGGGACGCACCGATCTGGCGAACGTTGCACTCATCATCGCCGAAGGCCAGGGCCAGATGCCGCCGCTGAGCGCCGCACTCGCTCCCAAGGAGATCGACGCCGTCGCGAAGTACGTCGTGAGATCGCTGCGCGCGAGCCCCTCACGCGCGCCGTCTCCCGGGCCGGCGATGCCACCGCCCGAGGGTTGACCCTTCAATGACTACGCAACTCATCCTTTCGACCGCAGCACCCACCAAGAGGACCTGACATGATGCGATTGAAGCTGATCACGGCGCCGATGCTGGCAGCCGCCCTGGCGCTCGGCGCCACCGCCATGGCGGCGGACGCGCCCATCAAACGCGGGCTCACGTCGCAGGACTGGGCCTACAAGCTCGCCGACGGCGTGACGACGCGCGAGGTGATCTACTACAGCGACGGCATTGCCTGCTACGCGAAGCTGTTCTTCCCGAAGAACTTCTCTGCCGACAAGAAACTCGCAGGGGTCGTGCTCGGGCAGGGCTGGGCCGGCTATCACAACTCGATCGAGAAATACGGCGCCCGTTTCGCCGAGCGCGGACTGGTCGCGATGGTGATCGACTACCGCGGCTGGGGCGGCAGCGACGGCTTCCCGACCGTCACCGATCGTCTGAAGAACGACGATGCCGTGCGCTTCACGCGCACGCAGGCGAACGTCGTCATCAAACGCACACGCCTTCTACCTGCACGCCAGGTGGAGGATTTCCGCAATGCGATCTCCTATCTGCAGGGAGAAGCCGGCGTCGATCCGGCGCGCATCGGCGTGTGGGGTTCGAGCTTCGCGGGAGGTCACGTCATCACCGTCGCCGGCCAGGACGCGCGCGTGAAGGCGGTCGTGGCGCAGATCCCCGGAGGCAGCAACGCGCAGCCCGCCCCGCTCAAGCTCGAGGGTGCGCTGCTCGCCGATGCAATCAAACGCGCACGCACCGGTCAGGGCGACGAGTACGAAACGGGATTCTCCATCCCGCGCATGGTCGACGTCGAAACCCAGCAGGCCGTGCGGGAGTACTACCCGTTCTACCACGCCCGATTCCTGGGTGAACGGCCGATCCTGATGGTCGTTGCGGAGAAGGAGGAACTGGGCGGCAATGTCGCCAGCCGTGCCGCATTCGCCGACATCCAGGGACCGAAGAAGTGGATCGAAGTGCCGGACACCACGCACTTCCAGATGTATATCGACAAAGCGTTCGAAATCAGTTCGAACGCCGCTGCCGACTGGTTCAACCAGCATCTGTAAGGGCAGACGTCGATGCCCGCGTCGCGCGCCGATCCAGGCGCGCGACGCTATCGAGCCGATCCCGACCTGACCACGCGCAGCGGCGAGGCTGCCAGGCGCGCACGCGCGATGCGACGTGGATCAGGCAACAGCGAGTCGACGAGCGCCTGCGGATGACGAACGAGAAAAGTCGCACCCGCCTCCGCCAGCTCCAACCTCGAACCATAGCCCCATAGCACGCCGACCGATGACAGACCGTGCGCCCGCGCAGCGCGCACATCATGACATCGGTCTCCGACGACCACCGTCGCCCTGGGATCGAGCCGCTCCCGCTCCAGGATATGCGCGATCAATGCGTGCTTGTCGGCATGCATGCCGTCGAGTTCGCTCCCGTAGATCCGGTCGAAGTACTGTTGCAGCGAGAAATGGATGAGCACGCGTTCGGCGAACAGCGTCGGCTTCGACGTCGCCAGGAACAGGCGAACGCCGCCTTCGCGCAGCATCGCCAGCGCTTCGGCGACATCGGGATAGACGGTGCATTCGAGTACGCCGCCGCCCGCATAGCGTTCGCGGTAGTGCCGGAGGGCAAGCGCGAGCCGGTGCTGACGCGACGGGCCGAGCAGGCATGAAAGCGTTTCGCGCAGCGGCGGACCGATGTGGCGCGTGAGCGCCCGCTCCGGGAGGGAGGGCATCCGCAACTTCACCAGAGCGTGATTGACGCTGGCCACGAATCCGACGCGAGGGTCAGTCAGCGTGCCATCCAGATCCAGCAGGACGTTGAGATTCAAGGAGCTTCCTTCTGACGAACCACGGCGATCTGTTTGCCGTCCGCGGTAGTTGTTGTCCTGACAGCCCGCCCGCACAGGCTTATGTCTCAATCGACGAAATCCGCCAGGGCGCAGTTGAATCCGATCCGGTACGTGCCGTTCGACGCCAGGCAAAAGCACACACGGGCGAGCACCGACCTCACACGCGGCGGCTCGCCGTGAATCTCCAGATCGAGGCGATACGTCTCGCCCACTTTGAGCGGATACGACAGCGAAAGACACACTCCTGACGCCGAAATATCCACCGCCTGCGCTTGCCCGCGCCTGCCCTGGACGACGGCGAACCCGCGTACGGGTAATCGTGCCTGCCCGCGCCGCTCCGATCCGAATGGCGGCTCGAACCTCCCCGAGTCACGCATCATCGATGCCTCCCCCGTATTTCGCGCCGCGAAGAGATCTCGAAAACACGCAGTTTTTCTGCGTTGCTTCGCAGCACTGCAGTGCCGCATCTTCCGGGCATGCCCTATATTCTGATTCTATGGTATGTGCATCAATAAATCAGTCAACCGACTGAAATATCTTACTTAGTCGGCTCAATACGGCAATTGTCGACTAATTATCGTTGCAATACGGATAACCCCTAAGGATAATCTTCGCATAAAGTCAAAATTTGCATTTAAGGTATGCACGCGCGTCACTGAACTGGCGACGTCGCTGCAGTATCTGGTCGCACGAAGCGACGGCATTGATTAAACAACCTCGCGCAGCGCGCCGGCATCGTCGCCGTCGCACATGCGCAGAGACTTGCAGGGGGTCAGGGACATCGTGACTCACATCGATCGCAACAGGATCAAGCGTCTCGATGGAACGCTGCTTCTGGTGTTTCGCGAACTGGTGCGCTGCCGCCGCACGACTGCTGCGGCCGAACGCCTGGGACTGAGTCAGTCGGCAGTGAGTCACGTACTCGGCCGATTGCGCCAGCTGTTCGAGGACCCGCTCTTCATCCGTCGTCCCAATGGCCTCGAACCGACGCGGCGCGCCCTCGAAATCGCGCCGATGATCGATGATCTGATCCTGCGCGCGCAGGAGACGATGGACATCGGTCGCGGATTCGATCCGGCCACGACCTACCGGCAGTTCCGCCTTGCCGGTGCGGACTTCGACTGCACGCTGACAGCCGCGCGCATCCTGCGATCCTTCGAATGCGAGGCGCCGCATGCGCGCATCTCGTTTCGAATGCTGATGGGCGAAGAAGCGCTCGGGGCGCTCTCGCTGGACGAGATCGATCTGGCCATCGGCCGTTTCGACTGCCCGCTTCCGGAGGCGCTGTATGCGGATGCGCTGTACGAAGAGCGCTACTGCGTGATTGCCCGGCAGCGTCACCCGCGCATCCGGGGCGAGATTGATCTCGACGCCTACACCTCGGCGGGTCACGTCATCGTGACGGCCAGCGGCACCATGACGGATGTCGGCGAACGTCCGTTGCAGCAACTGGGCGTTACGCGCCGGGTCGTGGCAAGCGTGCCGCGCTTCCTGATTGCCTTCACCGTGGTCTCGCAGACCGATTCCATCGCCACCGTTCCGCTGCGGCTGGCACGCCGCTACGCGGACAGCCTGCGGCTGCAGATCCTCACCCTGCCCTTCGAGTACGGCTCGCACTCGGTGATTGCACTGCGTCGCGCCCAGGCGGGTTCCGATCCGGCAATCGACTGGCTGGTGACGAAAGTGCGCGCGGCGATCCGCACGGCGCACGAGAGCGAAGAGCCCGCCCGGGTTCTCGAAAAAGTCCTTCCCTGAAAACAAAAGCGCCCCGCCAGATGGCGGGGCGCTTTTTTTCCTGACCCTCTCTGAATCAGTCGCCGGACTCGGAGTCTTTCTCCGGGCCCGGCGACCTCATCACGTTCCTCTAGTAGTGATCCGTGTAGCGACCGACCCGGCAGGTGTAGCCCGACGGCGGCGGCGGCAGCACGAATGCTGAGGCCGGCGTTCCCTTCGGATGCGATGCCAGCGTTGTGGCTGCCCACACATTGAACGCAGCGCGATTCACGGTTGGCCACTGATGGCCGTGAGTCGACGAACACGCCACGTGCACGACATTGGACTGCGCACTGAAGTAGTTGGATCCCACCTGGGTACTCGGCCGATAGTCGGAGCACAGGGTGCTGCCGCAGTACCAGATGTCGTTCGCACCACCCCAGACCGTGATCACGATCATCGGATCCAGCGTCGTGCGCAGCGGCAGCGGGCCGACGCGTCCCTGGAAGATCTTGGTCGGATTGTTGATCACGGCCTGACGTCGCGCCGCAAATTCATCGGCGCCCGGATAGGCCGTCCCGTTGTCCTGGGTGACATACCATTCACCCGACAGCGGCAGACCGCCCGCCCAGAAGTCCGAATTGAACAGCAGTGCGCGATTGGTCATCGTGCCGCCCGAAGAAATACCGCCGAGGTACATGCGCTTCGAGTCGACCGGGAAGCTCGCTGCCACGCAGCGTACGACCGCTTCGAGGAACTGGGAGTCCGGACCTTCGGCCGTCTTCCAGGGATCGCCGGCAGCGGCGAAGACGCGACCTTCATTCCACGGATTCCAGTTCCAGCCGCCCGTCCCTGCCTGATTGCAGGTTCCGCCGTTGACGCTGGTCCCGGACCCGTTCGGATCCTGACCCGCACAGCGACGCACCGGACCGATGATCAGGAAGCCGTTGCTGGAGAGCGCACCCATGCCGCCTCGTGCCCCCAGGTTTTCATTCGTCGACTCGACCGAACCGGTGAGCGAGACGAACACCGGGCGCGGTGTCGAGACATTCGAAGGCACGTTCAGCACGAACGCACGGGCCACACCGTTGTGCATGAAGCCCTGATTCACGCCGGCGCGCGCCGTGAATCCGCTCGGACAGCTTCCGGGCAACTGGTTGTTGCCGCCGCTACCGCCGTTCACCGTCACGAGGAGTTCCGGCCGGTTCGCCGTGTTGTCCGCGGAATTGAACGTGACCCGGTATTGATTGGCCGAGTCGACTGCCACACCGAAGGTCGCATGACCCAGGGTGCGCCGCGAATTCACGTAGTCCGTGACGTTCCACTCGTAGTACTGCGGCGTGATGCCGACGGTCGTCGTCGCAATGGGGGACGACGCGTAGAAGTCCACACCCGTTTCGGTACTGGAATTGTTGTAGGTGACGTTCGCACCGCTCCAGGTCGTGGTCTTCGTTCCCGGCCACACCGAGACGGATTGTCCGGTGCCCGACGTGGCGTCATGCCGGCCGTACACCCGCAGCCGCGCGGACAGAATGGTGCCGGCGGGAATCGAATTCAGCGGGAACTGCAGGAACGATGCCCGTGTCAGGCCTTCCGCATCCGCGAGGCGCGCGAGCAGGTTCACGTCGTACGCGTAGTTGGTTGCCGGTGAGCCGCTCTGTACATAGGTGTCAGAGTTCGAAGCGAGCGGGACGGTCGTTTCCGAGCCACCACCTCCGTTGCCCGCCATGATGATGACGAGTTCGGGACGGCTTGCCGCGTTGTCGGCGGAATTCAAGGTGACTCGATACTGGTTCGCAGAATCCACGGCCAGGCCGAACGTCGCATGGCCCAGGGTGCGCCGCGAATTCACGTAGTCCGTCACGTTCCATTCGTAGTACTGCGGCGTGATGCCGACGGTCGTCGTCGCAATGGGGGACGACGCGTAGAAGTCCACACCCGTTTCGGTACTGGAATTGTTGTAGGTGACGTTCGCACCGCTCCAGGTCGTGGTCTTCGTTCCCGGCCACACCGAGACGGATTGTCCGGTGCCCGACGTGGCGTCATGCCGGCCGTACACCCGCAGCCGCGCGGACAGAATGGTGCCGGCGGGAATCGAATTCAGCGGGAACTGCAGGAACGATGCCCGTGTCAGGCCTTCCGCATCCGCGAGGCGCGCGAGCAGGTTCACGTCGTACGCGTAGTTGGT
>OEIU01000137.1_pt1 | contig 74405 bp, 61 predicted proteins | sample 1539221 | NCBI WGS metagenome assembly OEIU01 (sample SAMN03792071, study PRJEB22550) | activated sludge metagenome | feature: wastewater treatment plant; material: activated sludge; isolation source: Wastewater treatment plant of a petroleum refinery complex | place: Argentina: Zarate | collected...
CCAGCAAAGTTCGGTCCCCGGCAATACGGCAGGGCGCGGCGGCGGCATTCACGTCCATAACGACAACTCGAACGCGGTGACCATTACCGCATCGACCGTGTCGGGAAATACCTCGACAGGCAACGCCTACAGCTACAGCAGTAATATGGGCGGCAGCGGCGTCTACACGCGGCATGTGACCACCTCGATCAGCAACAGCACCATCGCCAACAATACGTCCAACGCCGGATATGGCGGCGGCTTCGGCAATTACATTGATAGCTCCGGAACCTATTCCACGACGTTGAGCAACAGCACCGTGTCCGGCAATGACGCACCGCACGCGGGTGGCGTGAGCGAAAACTCCGACGGCGTGATGACCATGACCAATACCGTGGTGGCGGGCAATACGGCTACTTACAGCGACAATGATGTCGGGACACATGGCGGCGGTATGATTGCGGCGGTATTCTCGTTGATCGGAGATACCGGGGCCGCGACCATCACCGACAACGGCGGCAATCTGCTCAACGTGGCGCCGCAACTCGGCGCGTTGGCCAGCAATGGCGGACCCACGCAGACGATGCTGCCATTGACTGGCAGCCCGTTGATCGATGCCGGCGATCCGGCCTTCAGCGGGCTGAGCACAGACCAGCGCGGCGCGGGGTTCCCGCGCATCATCAACGGTCGCGTTGACATCGGCGCTGTCGAGACCGGCACAGCCGCCACCGCGACGCTTGTGCCGACTCCGGATCTGGGTCTGGGTGGAAAGCTCGGTCTCGGCGCTCTGCTGGGCTTGGCCGGTCTCGCGGTAGCGCGGCGCCGGCGCACACTCGGAACCACGGCCGGAATCTTGATTGCAGCAGCGCTGAGCCTTTCGTCCGCGAACGTTGCCCAGGCGGCGCAAGGCCATGAGACAAAGACCCGTGAAGCGGTCACGATCTCCAGCTACAGCGTGGACGGCAAGATCGCCACGATCGTGTTTGGCGATGGCCAGACCATCGCCGCGCCGAAGTGGCAGGTGCGCGTGCTCGACCGGCGCAGCAACGCGACCAGCCGGCAGGTGCGCAAATCGTCGCCGGTGGCCAGCGGCACACCCGCTGCCGTGAGTTACGAAACCGGCAAGGATGGCAAGTCGCACCGAGTACGAATCCGTCTCGCCGATTCGCTGCAACAAGCGCAAGCGCTGCTCGCACGCAAGCCGTAACGGCGCGACCGCGAAATCATCCGCCCGGCGCGCAACGCGCCGGGCGCGCTAAAATGCGGTGATGATCGACCTTTCCGCCGCGACGCCGCTGGACAAAACCGCCCTGATTGGCGCCTGCGCGCGCCTGCCGCTGGGCATCGATGCGGCGCGTCTGCGCGCGGAAGTCGATGCACTGCCGGAAACGATGTGGGAAACCCGCGGCGGCCGGCTCGGCCCGCACGATGCGGCCCGCGCGATCTTCCTGCGCGGCTACGCCCCGGCGGAAGGCCGGCACAAACCCGTCGAGGACCGTGAGGCGCTCGCCTGCGTGCCCTACGCACGCGAGATCATCACGCAACGACTCGGCTCCGATCCACAGCGTTGCCTACTCGCGCGCCTGCCGGGCGGTGCGGTGGTGCCGCCACACAGTGACAACGGACCGTATTTCCAGAAAACGATCCGCATCCATGTGCCGGTGATCACGCACGAAAAGGTGTGGATGTACTGCGATGGACGCGTGTACAACATGCGTCCGGGGGAAGCCTGGGCATTGAAGAACAGCGCCGAGCACGCGGTCTGGAATGCGGACGCTACGCTATCGCGCACCCACTTGATCTGTGACTTCCTGCCCGCCACGGATCTGCTTGACCTGCTCGCGCGCGCCGAGCGTGGCCTCGGTGCGGTCAATGCCGCGGTCGAAACATATCTGCAGGCCGCACCAATCGCAGACTAACGCAGGGCGAATTTTTCCGCGCGGCCGACCGTCGTCTGTATCCCCGGCAGCACGTTCATGATTTCCGCCTCGTGTCGTTTCCACTTGTTCGGATCCGGCGGCGTCACCGTGTACCGCGACAGCGGCAGGGAGTCCAGCGGACGATCCCAGGCGAAATCAACTGCCTTGCACAAGTGCGCGATCTCGGCCATCGGATCGGCCAGCAGTGAATCGTAGCGCGCAATCGTGATCCGCTCCGGTGCAATCGTGGCGAGGTCATCGAGCAGGATGCGCGTTGCGGTTTCCCACTGCCGCGCAACGATCTGCGGCAGCGACAGATCGTTGAGCTCGCGCCAACCCGGAGTCAGCAGCAGCGACCAGGGCAACTCGCCCGTCCAGCCCGGCAGGTTGCGATAGGTGGCGAAGCGCCCGGAACGCCAGGCTTCGATCATGCTCGACAGGGTTTCGCGCACGTCGCGGTAGAGGTACACAAACTGCGCCTGCGGAAACACCTTGTCCAGAAACGGAATGCGCAATGAATTCTTCGGCGTTTTTTCGAGCAGGCGCACAGGCTGACGGGCGGGGCGCATGCCGTCGCGGTCGCGCAGCTCAGCGGCGAAGCGGCGGCGCAATTTCTCCGCCAGTTCCGGCGTGGCAAGACTCGCGTCGAGCCGGTTCGAGTCGTAGTTGTGCGCGATGACGTTGAGTTCCGGCACGCCCTCGATCATGGCGTGGCTTTCGCCGCCGATCGTGTACACGCCGCGCGCCTGCGCCAATGTCTCGAACAACAATGTCGAGCCCGAACGCGGCGGCGACATGATGAACACCGGGCGCTCGAATGTTGACTCACTGCTCGTCGCGCGCGGGCCTGGAATCGAGGGCGCGTTCGGCAACGCCACCGTGGTCTGGCGCAACTCGTCGCCGTCGGCGAGTTTCTTGTCGCTCAGCGCCATCGACAACACCATGATGGACAATGCATTGACCAGGCGCGATTCGTTGAGCAACAACACATCCATGGCATTGGCGCGCAGCCATTGTTCATAGGTCGTCAGCGCCTTGCGATAGGCCGGCCAGCCTTCTTCACGCGCGCCGAATTCCGACCACAATGCCGACCAGGCTCCGAGGAAGCGCGCGCTGACGGCCTTGACCGGCTCGAGCAAGGGGTGCGGCTGCGATTCTCCCAGCAGAAACGTGATGTGCTCGCGCAATTCCCACGGCGTCATCACGATCGGCACGTTTTCCGATTCCATGCGCAACGGTGGGTTGCGTTCGTCGGTCGGCGCAACGAACTGTGTGCGCCAGCCCGGCGGCGCGGGCATGCCGCCGGACATCCTGCCGTCGCGCATCAGCTCGCCGAAATCGTCGCTGCCGACCGTATCCGCTACCAGATGGATGCGTTCGACGTCATTCGGATTCGTCACGCGGTGGCGCCGCCAGGTATCGAAAATCCAGCATTCGCCGGAGGCCATGTGCACGTCCTCGTCGCCGCAATGAAAGCGCACCGAGGGACTCGTCAGCACCGGCACGTGCACGCGCATGCGCGAACGCCAGTAGTAGTGCACGTCGAAGTGCGGCGTGACTTCCGCTTGCGCGGTGAGTTTCATCAGGCGCGTACGGCCCCACACCGCACCGAGTTTCGACAGTACCTGCATCATGTACGGGCATTCGCGCAGATACTCCGTCGGGCGCATCGGCCCGGCGATGGTTTCCTTGGCCGGATCGCCGCCGGCCGACAGCAGCGGTAGCCACAGGTTGCCCGGGTATTTCTGCGGATGCTCACGCCAGTGTTCGGGACCGAACACGAGCACTTCCCTGGCGAGACGCTCGGCGTCGAATTGCAGCGGCAGCTGGATGAACGGAACGGGTAGTTTCATGTCGGCATTTTAGCCTGCCGCGCGGCCATTCACATCCGCATATCCCCGAACGCATCGATCCGTTTTGCAGCGCGTCCGAAAGCGTGCCATAGTGCTGCCGCACAGATGCGGACAGCGGAATATCGGGGTTGGGGTCAATGGGGGTCATGCTTTTCCGGATTCTCGGGAACGACATTCCCGTACGTCATGGCGCGAACCAGACTTTGCGCAACCTGGCGTTCATCCTTGAAAACGAGCCTGATTTGCCCGGTTGCGAAAAGCGCTTCCTGCTCAATCGCATCGCCTTCCCCGAGATCAGGCAACAGCTTGTTGACCTGATCGAGCAGGCCGGATTGCTCTGGCATGAGATCCCGTTCGAGCGCAGTGTCTATCGCCACCTCGCCACGTTCGGCGAAAAGGCGCTGTACCTGACCAACCAGAATGCAGCGAGAAATCGATGCATCGATCTCGGGTTTGCCCACGGCAACATTGTCCTACCTTTCGACGGCCAGGTTTTCATCAGCGCGCAAGGCTGGGGCGAATTGATCCGCCGCATCGATGAAAACCGATCCGGCAAATTCTTCACCGTGCCGATGTTCCGTTTGCGCAGCAACCGGCATGCACTCGAATCCACGACAAGGCCCGAGGCGGACGCGAACCACCTGTGGGCCGAGCCGCAGATTGCCGTGCGCGCCGGTTGCGACATACGTTTCAACGAACGCCTGACTTACGGCCGCGCCAATAAGGTGGAAATGCTGATGCGCCTGGGCGTCCCGGGTCCTTGGGACAAATGGATCGGCGACCACATCCGGGAAATCCGCGCGAGCCTCGTCAACACGCGTTCGCAGGAATACGGCAAGGTGCGCGAGGCCGGTTTCGTCGTGCGCCTGGAGTCAGGCAACTGGAAAGCCGACCGCAACATCTCATTCCGGGCGCAGGCCCGCAATACCGGCCTGGAGGATTTCGTGGCGCGTGTCGATGCGTCATTGCGCCAGCCCGTTGCCGGCGCCGCTTCCGCACATCTCGCCCACGCGCCCGCGTGAGTGCGGGTCACGCAGCCGGCTGCGCTGCGCGCAATGGCGCGAAGCGCAGGCTGTTGTCACCGTAGTTGGTGGCGCCGAGCAAACCATCCGCGCGGATGTCCACGCCGTGCGGCATCCAGAATCCCTTCAGCGCGTGCCGGTATTCGATGCACTCGTTCGCGCCAACGCCAAACACGTCGATCGCGTCGGTATATTGGTTCGCCGAGTACGCCTGGTCACCGAATTCCTTCATCGCGTCCAGATGACCTTCGCCGCGCCAGACGTCGATCAACCGGGGCGGATCGCGACGCAGGTCGGCGGGCATCGCAAACAGGTAAACGGTCGCGTACATCTCGCCTGAATAAGGGCCATCGACCTTGATGTGGTTGGTGCGCGCCGGAGCGATCGCGTAAGGCCCGATGAACGCGGTGTCCTGCATCTGTTCCGGCATTTTCAGCATGTGCAGTATTTTTTGCCGGCGATAGTCGGCGATGACGACCGCCTTGTTGTCCTTGCCGCAATAGGTGATCCACAACAGGTCGTCGTAACCGGGCACGAAGCGCACGCCGTGACAACGGATGAAATCATTGAGCTTCATTTCCGCGACGAACGCCAGGCTGTCGCCCTTGAGCTGGAAGAACGATTGCGTGCCCTGGTAGAAATTCGACGTCACCAGCAGGCCTTCGGCATTCGCGTCGAGCAGGTCGGTCTGCACGGGCGTGCCGTCGGCGATCACCGTTCTCGTGGTCGCGACGATTTCCACCTTTACGCCATCGTATTGCGCCAGGTACATCGTCTTCTCATTGAAATCGCAGCACACGAAGCGTTTGCCCGTGGTGAACCGCAGCGAAGTCAAGCCGGAATTCCGCGGCCGATCCTTGATGTAGGCGATATGCGGCGGCGATGGCGTGGGAAAACGGAAGTTCTTCCCCGGCGTCGGGTTGGCCTCGTTCATGTAGTCCCCCTTATTGCGGCCGGTAAACCTCGCCGCCCTGCTCGCGAAATTCCTTCGCCTTTTCCGCCATACCCGATTGCAGCGCCTCGTTTTCGCCCACACCATGTTCCTTCGCGTAATCGCGCACATCCTGCGTGATTTTCATCGAGCAGAACTTAGGCCCGCACATCGAGCAGAAGTGCGCGGTCTTGTGCGCATCCTTCGGCAGGGTTTCGTCGTGGAATTCCTTGGCCTTTTCCGGATCCAGCCCCAGGTTGAATTGATCGTCCCAGCGAAACTCGAAGCGCGCCTTGGATAGCGCATTGTCGCGCGTCTGCGCACCCGGATGACCCTTGGCAAGATCCGCCGCGTGCGCGGCGATCTTGTAAGTGACGATGCCGTCGCGCACGTCCTGCTTGTCGGGCAGACCGAGGTGTTCCTTGGGCGTGACGTAGCACAGCATCGCCGTGCCGTACCAGCCGATCATCGCAGCTCCAATGGCGCTGGTGATGTGGTCGTAACCTGGCGCAATGTCGGTGGTCAGCGGCCCCAACGTATAAAAGGGCGCCTCGCCGCACTTTTCCAGCTGGCGATCCATGTTCTCCTTGATCAAGTGCATCGGCACGTGGCCGGGACCTTCGATCATGGTCTGCACGTCGTGCTTCCACGCGATCTGCGTGAGTTCGCCCAGGGTATCGAGCTCGGCGAACTGCGCGGCATCGTTCGCGTCCGCAATGGAACCCGGACGCAGGCCGTCACCGAGCGAGAACGCGACGTCGTAGGCCTTCATGATGTCGCAGATGTCTTCGAAGCGTTCGTACAGGAACGATTCGCGGTGATGCGCGAGGCACCACTTCGCCATGATCGAACCGCCACGGCTGACGATGCCGGTGACGCGGCGCGCGGTCAGTGGCACGAAGGGCAGGCGCACGCCGGCGTGGATCGTGAAGTAATCGACGCCTTGCTCGGCCTGTTCGATCAAGGTGTCGCGGAACAATTCCCAGGTCAGGTCTTCGGCGACGCCGCCGACTTTTTCCAACGCCTGATAGATCGGCACGGTGCCGATCGGAACCGGCGAGTTGCGGATGATCCACTCGCGCGTCTCGTGGATGTGGCGGCCGGTGGACAGATCCATCACCGTGTCGGCGCCCCAGCGGATCGCCCACACCATTTTCTCGACTTCCTCGGCGATCGAACTCGACACTGCCGAATTGCCGATGTTCGCATTGATCTTCACCAGGAAGTTACGCCCGATGATCATCGGCTCGGATTCCGGGTGATTGATGTTGTTCGGGATGATGGCACGGCCGCGCGCGACCTCGTCGCGCACGAATTCCGGCGTGATTATTCTCGGAAGCGCCGCGCCGAAGGATTGCCCGGGATGCTGCTTGAGCAGGTGCGCATCGCGGATCGCGTCGATCTTCTGGTTTTCGCGGATCGCTATGTATTCCATCTCCGGCGTCACGATGCCACGCCGCGCATAGTGCATCTGCGAGATGTTCGCGCCGGATTTCGCGCGTCGCGGTTTGGGTATGTTCGGGAAACGCACATGGTCCAGCTCGCGCGCGACCGCGTGGCGGCGCGTGAACGGCGAGGTGAAATCGCGCAGCGCTTCGCTGTCGCCGCGCTCGGCGATCCAGCGCGCGCGCAAGGCCGGCAGGCCGGCGGACAAGTCCACGCGGTAGTCCGGATCGGTGTACGGCCCGGAGGTATCGTAGACCGCGAACGGCGCATTCTTCTCCGCACCGAACATCGACGGCGTATCGGCCAGCGCGATTTCGCGCATCGGCACGCGGATATCGGCGCGTGCACCTGCGATATGGATCTTGCGCGAACCTGGAATCGGGCGCGTGACGGATTCGGACAGTTCGGCGGTTTGGCGCAGGAGTTCGGATGGTACGGCGTTCATCGGCTTCGGCCCTCGTGAATCGGATCGAAGCGAGGCGCGGTCGCGCATCATGGCGCTGACGCGAAGCTCCCTACGCCGGCATCACCCGGATCAGGTACGAAGGGTGTATCTCAGCCCGCGTCGGGCACCCCCGCTTCAGGTGCCATTGAATCACGAAGCGTGGCGATTGGCGAGCCGCGACGAAACCCGGCGCCGGCGCGTCTTGCAAGACGTACACACAGGTCGCACTTTGACTTTGCAAAGTTCAATCCCATGAGGCTCGCCATGAAGACGCATCCCCGCACAATATTTCGATCGCTGATCGTGGTTGCCGCTGCTTGCCTTGTGCTCGCCGCTTGCGCCGCGCCAGCGTTGAAGAAGCCCCTGCCCGACCGCGTCCAGGTCAGCTGGGCGCCAAACGATCAGCTCAGCGAAATCAAGGACAACCCCTCCCAGCGCGGCTGGATGAGTCCGCAGGAATGGCAAAAAGCCTTGTCCGACAACCTGCGCAGGCACGCGGATCTCGTTCTGCCGCCCGGGCAGAAACTCGACGTGAGGGTCGAAGACATCAAGCTCGCCGGCGATTTCGAACCATGGCGCGGGCCGAATGCACTGGACATCCGCTTCATGAAGGACATCTATCCGCCGCGTGCGACGCTGCATTACAAGCTCAGCGACGCGAACGGTGGAATAATCCGAGAGGGCGACAGCAAGATCGCCGATCTTTCCTACCTGCACCGCACCACCAACATCACCTCGACCGACCCGCTCCGCTACGACAAGCGCATGCTCGACGATTGGATCGACAGGGAGTTCGGCAAGAACAAATCTTAGTCGCGCGGCGCGTAGGCGCGCAGGAAAAGCTCCACCGTCGCCGCGATATGCTCGTCGATCTCGCGCTGCTTGAGCGTGGCGCAACAGCCGAATTCCATGCGCGCGTGGGATTCGCCCTTGAGCAGGCAGAAGAATTGCGTGGCCGCGCGCCGCGTGTCGGCAATGTCCAGGTTTCCGGCCGCGACTTCGTCGCGCAGAAACGCGTCGAACGCGCCCTGCACCCGCGCAGGGCCGGCCTCCCAGAACAGCTGGCCCAGCTTCGGCGCATTCCGCACGTTGGCGACCACGGTGCGATGCACGGCCACGGCATCGTCACTGGTGACAAGCGCGAAGAACGCGCGCGCGATCTCCACGAGCTGTGCGCGCAACGGGCCCTTCAGGTTGGCGGAAAAGATCTGCGCGGGAAGTTGTTCCTCGCACTTGCGCCGCACCGCCTCTGCGAACAGCGCATCCTTGTCGCCGAAGTGGCTGTAGACAGTCAGCTTGGACACGCCGGCGGCGGCAGCCACCGCATCCATGCTGGTGTCGGTGTAGCCGCGCTCGACGAACAGGCGCTTGGCCGCATCCAGAATGGCGGCGCGCTTGTTCTGGTCTTTGGGCCGGCCGGGGCCGGCGGTTTTCGCGGCGGTTCTGTGCCCGGTTTTTAAAGCGTCTCTCCTCCCGGCATTATTCCCCGCCACACCGCCGTTTTCCCCCAAACCGCCCAGCGCGATGCGCGCGTGTAAAAAATGGTTTGAATGACTTCCGGCACTTCGGAAGCGCGGCGTTCCGGGCGATCTTGCAATTGCCGCTAGCGCCGCAAAGCCCTATGCTTTCAAGTCTTTTCGGCACCGGAATCGAGCGCCATGACCCTGAACGTCGAAATCGCCCGCCACAACATGATCGCGCAGCAGGTACGTCCCTGGGACGTGCTCGACGAGCGCGTGCTCGGCACGCTGAGCGCGCTGCGCCGTGAGGATTTCGTGACCGCGGCGCAACGCAATCTGGCTTTCGCCGATTTGTGCCTGCCGCTCGGCCACGACGAAGTCATGATGAAGCCTGTCGTGGAAGGCCGCGTCTTGCAGGCCGTCGATCCGCAGCCCGGCGAATCCGTGCTCGAGATCGGTACCGGCTCGGGTTTCCTCACCGCCTGCCTGGCGCGCATGGCCGGCGAAGTCGTCAGTGTCGAGCAGCACGCCGATTTTGCGCAAACCGCGCGCTCGCGCCTGTCCGCTGCCGGCATCGCCAATGCGCAAGTCGAAACTGCCGAAGCCGTGCGCGGCTTTGATCCGAAACGCCAGTTCGACGTGATGGTTGTCACTGGCGCGGTCTTCGAATTGCCGCAACACTGGCGCGCATGGATCAAGCCCGGCGGCCGGATTTTCGCCGTCGCGGGGCAATCACCCGCGCAGCGCGCGAGTGTGTACACGCGGGCGGACACTGGCACCTGGAACGCCTTGGCGCTGTTCGAGACCGACCTGCCCTACCTGCGCCATGCCGAGCCACCACAACGCTTCGCGCTCTAGGCGAAAGCGCTTCAAACTTCAAGGAATTGCAATGATGCACAAACGTATCCCACTGACGCTGCTGGCCGTTGCCATTGGCGCCGCCGCGACCACCGCCAGCGCCGAAGACCTGATGCAGATCTATCAGCAAGCGCACCAGGCCGATCCCACGCTCGCGACCGCCGATGCCAACAAGGGCGCTTCCGAAGCCGGCGTCGGCATCGCGCGCGCACCGTTGCTGCCACAACTCGGCGCAAGCCTTGGCTACCAGCACAGCGACAGCCGCAGTTCCAGCATTTCCGCCCAGCCCACCGGCAACGGCGACTACGCACTGGTACCGTCGATCGGCAACAGCCAGGGCCGCTCGCGCACCGCACAGGGCACGCTGACGCAAACCCTGTTCAACTGGGGCGACATTTCGCGCCTGCGTGGCGCGCGCGAAAACGCGCGCAGCGCCGGCGCCGGCTACGATGCCGCCGTGCAGGACCTGATCGTGCGCACCGCGACCGCCTACTTCAACGTGCTCACCGCCGACGACCAGCTCGCGTTCGCGCAATCCAACGAGAAGGCGCTGGCCAAACAGCTCGATCAGGCCGAGCAGCGTTACAAGGTCGGCCTGTCCGCGATCACCGACGTGCACGAAGCCCGTGCGAACCACGACTCCGCGGTGGCCCAGGTGATCCAGGCCCAGAACGGCGTGGACACGGCGCGCGAAGCGGTGGCGCAGATCACCGGCCGCGATTTCGGCGAGTTGAAGAAACTGCGCGAAGACCTGCCGCTGGACAAACCAACCCCCGACAACCTGCAGGCGTGGGTGGACACCGCGATCAAGAACAGTCCCGTGCTGGCGTCGTCGCAATACGCGCTCAGTGCCGCGCAGGACAACATCACGGCGCAGCGTTCCGGCCACTTGCCGACACTGACCGCGTCACTGGTGCGCACCGATTCGCCATCGTGGGGATCGAGCGACCGCTCGTTCGGCAACACCGCGCTCGGCAACATCCCCGGCAATGGTTGGTCGGGTGACACCACCATCGGCGTTACCTTGAACGTGCCGCTGTTCAGCGGCGGCGCGGTGCACTCACAGGTGCGCCAGGCGATCTTCCAGCGCGATGCCGCGCAGGATCAGCTCGAGCTGACCCGACGCACCGTGATTGCGGGCACGCGCAATGCCTATCGCGCCGTGCTCGCCGGCATCAGTGAAGTCGAGGCGACCAAGCAGGCCGTGGTGTCGGCGCAAAGCGCGCTGGATGCCACCCAGGCCGGGTTCGAGGTCGGCACCCGCACGATCGTCGACGTGTTGCTCAGCCAGCAGCAACTTTTCCAGGCACAAAGCGCCTATTCGCAGGCCCGCCACCAGTTCGTGATCAGCGGCCTGCAGCTCAAGCAGGCGGCGGGCGAAGCCTCAATCAAGGACATCGAGTCGGTCAACGCATTGCTGCAGTAATTCGGGCGGCGCCGCCCGTCACGCCAGCGGCGCGCGCCCGCTTGGGCCCTCCAGCACGCGCTCCACGATCTCCAGGGTGCGCAACACGCCGCCCTGCTCGCGTGCGAAAGCCGCCTGCCCTGCAGTTCCCAGGCGCTTGCGCAATGCCGGATCCGCAAACAAGCGGATCACGGTGGCGGCAAGTTCGGCTTCATCGTCCACGCGCAGCGCGGCACCGGCGTCGATCAGGCTCGCCGTGATTTCCACGAAATTGAACGTCTGCGGCCCGACCACGACCGGCACCGACAAGGCCGCGGGTTCGAGCACGTTGTGGCCGCCGATCGGCACCAGCGACCCGCCCACGAAGGCGACGTCTGCGGCAGCGTAAAAGCGCAGCAGTTCGCCGAGCGTATCGACCACGAAGCATTGGGTATCCGACGTGGCGGCGCGCTCTTCGCTGCGCGTGCGGGTGGCGAAACCGCTCTTGCGGCACTCCTCGACAACCGGCTTGAAGCGCTCCGGATGGCGCGGCACCAGCAACAACAGCGCGTCAGGAACCTGGCGCAACACGATCGCGTGCGCCTTGAGCACGGCCTCTTCCTCGCCTTCGTGCGTGCTTGCCGCAATCCACACCGGACGCCGCGCACCCCATCCGTCGCGCATCGTGCGCGCCTGTTCGCCAAGTTCGGGCGGTACGCTCATGTCGTATTTGAGATTGCCGAAAATCCCGAGGCGTTCGGGCTCGGCGCCCAGGTCGCGCAGGCGTCCGGCATCGGTGGCCGATTGCGCGGCGACGTATCGCGCGCTGGCCAGGGCGCTCTGCGCCAGCGGCCGCACCGGGCCGTAACCACGAAAGCTCTTTTCCGACAGGCGCGCATTGGCGACGATCAGCGGGATGTTGCGCGCCTGGCATTCGAAAAACAGGTTCGGCCAGATCTCGGTTTCCATGACCACCGCCAGGCGCGGCCGCACGCGGTCGAGAAAGCGCCGGATCGAAGCCGGCAGGTCGTAGGGCAGGTACACATTGAACACGCGCTCGCGATACACGCGGCGCACGCGCTCGGAGCCGGTCGGCGTAACCGTGGTGATCACGAACGGCGTGCGCGGATAGCTTTGCATCAACGCATCGATCAGCGGCATCGCGGCGTTGACCTCGCCCATCGACACGGCGTGAACCCAGATGCTGTCGTGGATCTTCGGATCGGCGAAAAATCCGAAACGCTCCTGCCAGCGCTGGAAATATTCCGGATAGCGCAGGCCGCGTATCGCCAGCCGGTACAGGATCACCGGCGTAAGCAGGTACATGGTGGCGGTGTAGATGAAGCGGCGCAGGCGCATCAAGGCAGGGGCAAGACCAAGCGCAAAGGTTCGCAAGTATAACGGTCGCTCCCGCTACAATCGCGGCATGCCGAAACTTTCATCGCCGCGCCACTGGCCATCCTGGATCGGCCTCGGCGTCGTCCGCCTGATTGCAAGATTGCCGTATCGCGCGTTGATCGCGCTCGGGCGAGCACTCGGCACGTTGACGGCTCGCCTGCCAGGATCACGGCGGCAAGTGGCAAAACGCAATCTCGATTTGTGCTTTCCGGGACTGTCCGATGCCGAACGCGCACAGCTATTGCGCCGCAATCTTGCGGACCTGGGCTGCATGCTCGTGGAATTCGCGTTCGCCTGGTTCGGATCGGATCGCGCCATCGCGCGCACGCCGTGCGCGATCGAAGGTCTCGAACACCTCGAACGCTGTCGCGCGCAGGGCCGTGGCGTACTGCTCGTAGGCGCACATTTCTCGCATCTGGAACTGTGCGCGCGGCTGGTTTCGCAACGCTTACCGCTAGCCGGCATGTACCGGGTGATGGACGATCCGGTGTTCGAGTGCGTCGTGCTGCGTGCACGCCTGCGCTATGCCGATGCGATGTTTGCCAAAGACGAGCTGCGCGCCAGCGTGAAGTACCTAAAACGCGGCGGCACGCTGTGGTACGCGCCGGATCAGGACATGCGCGGCAAGGACACGGTATTCGCACCGTTTTTCGGCGTTAGCGCTTCCACGCTCACCGCCACGCATCATCTGGCGCGGCTGTCCGGCGCGGCAGTGATTCCATTCTTCCACAAGCGCGAGCCGCGCGGCGGCTACGCGATCCGCCTTGAAGCGCCGCTGGAAAACTTTCCCTCCGACGATATCGTCGCCGACACCACGCGCGTCAACGCCTGCATTGAACGCATGGTGCGTGAAGCGCCCGCGCAATACCTGTGGGTGCACAAGCGCTTCAAGACACGGCCGGAGGGCGCGCCGCCGGTTTATTGAATCCGGCGCCTTGCTTCATACACCTTCGCGTATTTCAGGAACACGTAGTACGCACCGGTCGCGGCGCTGATGAATCCTGCCCAGCCGCTGAGAAAATAGCGCTTGAAGACATACTGGCGGATGAAGAACACCGGTGGATACGCGACCATGCGCACACCGAGGAAACGCTGGCGCCGGCGCAATTTGTCCGCGACCAGACCGGTCGAATAGGTGTTGATCTTGGCAACCTTGGTGGCGATGTCCGGTTCGCCGTAATGCTGGAACACGGCGCGGCGCAACGTGCGTACCGGGCCATCGGTTTGCGGCGCGGCATGCACGGGCGCCGCATTCATGCGCGTCCGGCGGCGATCGAACAGGCGCAAATGCGTATTCGTCCAGCTCCAGCGATGCTGGAAGGTCCAGAACATCTGCTCGCGGCGCGGCAGGCGGAAACCCGCAGCTTCGGGGGATTCCAGCACGCGCTCGATTTCGACACGCGCCGCATCCGTCAGCGCCTCGTCGGCATCGAGCAGCAGCACCCAGTCGTGCGCGGCCTTGTCGATGGCGGATTGTTTCTGCGTCGAATAATCGCGGAACGGTTGGGCGAAAATGCGCGCACGGTACGTTCGCGCAATCTCCAGCGTGGCGTCCATGCTGCCCGAATCGAGCACGACGATATCGTCGACAAATGCGGCGCTGGACAGGCAGCGATCCAGTGTCGCCGCGTTGTTGAACGTGGTGACGACGAGTGAGAATTTTTCACGCACGCGCGTCATCGTCCGCGGCCAGCGCCGCGCAATACAGCGCGATCAACCACCAGAACAACAGCCCCCACCACGCCGAGTAAAACGCGAGATGCGTGTTGAGCGGAAACGTCATGACGGCAAGCGCCAGCACCGGCGCCAGCGCGCGTTCACGCGCATGCGCGCTCGCGCGCGACCATGCGCGAATCGCGCAGAATGCGCCGATCAGCCACAGCGCGAGTCCGATGATGCCGGTTTCGCTCAGCACTTCGAGCACGATCTGGTGCGCGTGATAGGCGCCTTCGTCGGTTTGCGCGTCGACGAAAGCATCGCCTGCTTGCGCGTATTGCGGATAGGTATAGCGGAACCCGCGCACGCCAACGCCCGTGACTGGATGCGCGGCGAACATGCGCGCAGCCGTGGTCCAGATGCGCAGGCGCCCCGCGGACGCCGTATCCAGCGCATGCTCGGAACCTTGCAGCGCAAGCAGGGTACGATCGAAGCGCGCGTCGAAGCGCCCCGAGTGCTGCCAGGCGACGGCAATGCCGAGCACGGCCGCGCAGGCGGCGGCGAACGCCCATGCCGCGAAGCGCAGCGGCGCGCGCGTTTGAATCCATGCGAACGCAAGCGCCACCAGCGCGTACATGATCCAGCCCGAACGCGAGCCGGCGAACAGGATCGGCATCAACTGGAACACGAACGCAACGGCCAGTCCGCGCCAGCCCCAGCGCCGGCGCGCAGCGACGAACACGAACGGCGACAGCACCGCCAGCACCGGCCCAAGCTTGAGGTTGCCCGCGCCGAATATGCCGGACAAGCGGTCAGCGGTTTCCGCGCCGGCGATGCTCCAGCCAGTCAGAATCTGCACCCAGGCATCGAGCAGCCAGAGCAACACGACTGCGGCGCAGGCATCGCTCAGACGCGACCACCAACCGGTTTTGCGCAAGGCAAGACACGCGAACACTGCGAACGGCAAAAAGCGCAGCAGCGCGGCGACCGTGCTCCAGGATTTTTCCGGCATGACCGCGCCCGGTGCGGAGATGAGCGCGGCCAGCCAGTAGCAGCCAAACAGGACAATCGCCAGACGCACGCCAGCGTGTGAGCGCAGTTGCGCGCGTTCGCGCCAGGCGAGGATCAATCCGGTGATCGCGCCGATCGCGATGAATGCTTCCGATGCGCGGCCGACCGGCAGCAGGACCAGCACACAGAGCACGATCCACGCCGGCCACATCGCCTTCATCCGGAAACTTGCGCGTACAGATCCAGTGTCGCTGCCTGCATGTCGGCAAGTCGAAAGCGCTTGAGCGGCGCTATCGGCGGCGCCAGGCGCAGCAGTTCGGCGGCGCGCTCGACCAGGCGCGTGATGTCGCCCGGCGGCACACGGCCTTCCGGATACAACTCGGCCAGCAATTCACCGGCGCCGCCATGCGCATAACCCAGCACGGGCCGGCACAGGGCGATGGCTTCGACCACGGTGCGGCCGAACGCCTCGGGTTTGGTCGACAGTTGCAGCACCAGGTTCGACACGGCATAGATTTCGCGCACGTCATCACGTGGCGGCGTGATCACCAGGCGCTGCGCGACTCCACGCTGCTGCGCCAACGCACGCAATTCGCGCAAGTAGACCGTACGTCCGTGTTCGTCGGCGCCGAGCAAGAGCAGTTTGCAGTCCAGCCCGCGCGCGACCAGTCCGGCCAGAAGTTCGATCGCATCGGCATGGCCCTTCAGGCGCGTGCCGCGGCCAGGCAAGGTCAACAGCTGTCCGGTCGCCAGTTGCGGAAATTGCGCGAAAAACGCCTTGCGCCATTCTTCGTCCGGTGCGTAGCCGAACGGGAAATCCACCGGATCCACACCACGCGGAATCACCGTCAGGCGCGCAGGTTCGGTCTGCGGGTAGTGGCGCAACACATGGTCGCGGACCGTGTTCGATACGCAAATCACGCGCTCGCCGCGGGTGAGGATCGAGCTGTACCAGCCCGGCGAATTCAGACCGTGCACGGTCGTGAGAAAGTGCGGCTTTGGCGCGGGCATTTTTCGCAGCGCACGCCAGGCCAGCCACGCCGGCAGGCGCGAGCGCGCATGCACGATGTCGGGCGCGATTTGCGCAAACAGATGGCGCAATGTGCCGCTGTGGCGCAGGGTCAACAGCGACTTGCGGCCGATATCCAGCGCGACATGTTCGCTGCCTTGCGCAGTGAGGCGTTCGACCAGGCGGCCACCGGCGCTGATCACGATGGAACGATGCCCGGCCGTGACCAGCGCGGCGCCGATTTCCAGGGTCGATCGCTCCACACCGCCGGCGTTCAGCGCCGGTAGCAGTTGCACGACAGTCAAGCGCCGCTGCGACATGCGCGGCCTCAATCGGTCAGGGTGTACACCGCGCTGCAGTAGGGGCACTGCGCGGTGCCGGTGGCTTCGACCGGGAGATAGACCTTGGGATGCGAATTCCACAGGCTCATGCCCGGCATCGGGCACGACAGCGGCAGGTCGGCGTGGGTGACGTTATAGCGATGCTCGGCGTTGGCCGGAATGAGCCGGACGGCGCCGGAAACGGAAGCTGCGGTGGCGGACATGGTCAATCCTGCGGCGGCAATGCGATGCAACAAGTCTAGCAAGATGCGCACCAATCGGCGTGGCAGGCGTGAGCCGGATCACGCCCATGTCACGAACCGGTGCGATTATTTTTGGCGCTGAACCTAGTAAGATGCGCGGACACAGGGGCTTCAACGGGGAGACTGATCGTGGATTTCAACAAGCTCATCGCGCGCGCAAAGAACATCTTGTTGACGCCGAAGACCGAATGGCCCGTGATCGCGGGCGAAACGGAAACGGTACAGAGCCTGTACCTCAACTACATCGTGGTGCTGGCAGCGATTCCGGCCGTGTTCGGCTTCATCAAGAACAGCCTCATCGGCAGCACCTGGTTCGGCGTCACCGTGCACACCGGCATCGGTGCCGGCATTACCGGCATGATCGTGTATTACGTGCTGTCGCTGCTGATGGTCTTCGTGATGGCGCTGATCATCGACGCGCTGGCCGGAACCTTCGGCGCGCAGAAGAACCAGGTGCAGGCGCTCAAGACCGTCGCCTACGCCTACACTGCGAGCTGGATCGCTGGCGTCGGCGTCATCCTCGGCATGGGGCTCGGCGCACTGATCGCGCTCGCCGGCGGCATCTATTCGATCTACCTGCTGTACCTGGCCCTGCCGAACACGATGAAGTGTCCGCCTGAAAAGGCCGGCGGCTATACCGCGGTCAGCATCATCTGCGCGATCGTGCTGGGCTGGATCCTCATGCTCATCGTCGCCAGTTTCACCGGTGCGGCGATGTTCGGCGCGGCCAGTAGCGGCATCCACATCGGCAGCAGCGACAACGGCAGCGTCAGCATCGATTCCAACAGTGCGCTCGGCAAGCTCGCGGCAATGGGCGCGGCGGCTGAGAAGGCGAGCAAGAACATGGAAGCCGCGCAGAAATCCGGCGACGCCAACGCGCAGGCGCAGGCGACCGGCCAGATGCTCGGCGCCGTGCTTGGCGGTGGCTCACAGGTCGAGGCGCTGGCGCCGGACGCACTCAAGCCGTTCGTGCCGGAAACCCTGGACGGCATGAAACGCACGTCCATGTCGGTCGAGCGCAATGGCGCGATGGGCATGCAGGTGTCCAACGCGACTGCCACCTATTCGGATGGCCAGCGCAGCCTGCACCTGGAAATCGCCGATACCGGCAGTGCCAAGGGCATCATGGCGCTGGCCGGCGCGGTCGGCGTGGAATCCTCGCAGGAAACCGACCACGGCTACGACAAGACCTACAAGCAGGACGGCCGCCTCGTCCACGAGCAGTGGGACAGCCAGAACAAGGACGGCGAGTTCAGCATCGTCCTCGGCGACCGCTTCAGCGTGAAAGTCAACGGCAACGCCGACAGCATCGACCAGCTCAAGGCCGCAGTCGGCAGCATCAACCTCGCCGGCCTCGAAGCACTGAAGAACCAGGGCGTGAAGAACCAGTAGCCCGCTCAACCCGCCGCGCATGGCGCGGCGGCCTCTCCCGCGCGCGGGAGAGGCGAAGGCAATCGGCGCATCAGTTCTTTGCAAGATCCGCCGACAGCGTGATGTGAATCTTCACCTCGTCGCTGACCGCGGGTACGTACATCTTCAGCCCGAACTCCGAACGCTTCAGTGTCGTGTCGGCGTCGAAACCCGCGGTCTGCGAACCGATCATCTTGTTCTCGCCGATCTTGTTCACGCGTGCGTGCAAGGTCACCGGCTTGGTCACGCCGTGCACGGTCAGATCGCCGGCGATGTCGAGCGTTTCGGTGCCGGTCTTGGTCACATGCGTGCTCTTGAAGGTGATATCCGGATACTTGGCGGCGTCGAAGAAATCCGGCGTCTTCAGGTGTTCGTCGAGTTTCGCCACGCCGGTGTGCAGGCCCGACAACGGCATGGTCACCGTGACTGACGACTTGCCCCAGTCGGTCTGATCGACGACCACGGTCCCCTTGATGTCTTCCATGCGGCCGGTCGGATTGGAAAATCCGAAATGGTTGTAGGTGAACGACACCTGGGTATGGTTCGGGTCGATGGTGAAAGTCTGCGGCGCGGCGAAGACTGAGGCGCTCGCGACGAGCAGGGATGCGAGCAACACACGGCGGGCGAACATGGGCATACTCCTGTGCGGACTGGGGCGAAACGAACGGGTCGAGTGTAGCCCAACAGGCATTAAGAAATATTCAACTTGCCGATGGCAGCGCGAACTCGGCATCATGGCCGAATCCGTGTCAGGACAACTGCGGTGCCGGAATCCGTTTTGCAATGCGCTGCGTGCTGGATCGTGACCGACGGCGCCGCCGGCAATGTGCGCCAGGCGCAGGCTTTGGCGCGAGCGATGCAAATCGAGGCGGAAACCCGATGCGCGCGATTGCGCGTGCCATGGCGCTGGTTCGCGCCACGCCTCACCGCCGGACTACGCTTTGGCGTCGCGCCGGAATTGCGCCAGCGCCTGCATGCGCCCTGGCCCGCCCTGGTCATCGGATGTGGCCGCGATGCCGCCACGCTGACGCGCTGGCTGCGCCAGGCGAGCGCCGGCAAATCCTTCACCGTACAGATTCTTGATCCGCGCATCGACCCGAAGCATTTCGACCTCGTCGTCGCCCCGCGCCATGATGCGCTGGCAGGCGTAAACGTGATCCAGACCCTCGGCGCGCTCAATCCGGTGGACGAAGACTGGCTCGCCGCCGGCAGCGCACGTTTCCCGACGTTGGCGCAACTGCCGCAGCCGCGCATGACGGTGCTGATCGGCGGCCCGCGCCGTGGTCTGGACATGAGCGACGCGTGGTTCGATACATTTCTGTCGCGCATCAATGCACTCGTCGAACGCGATGGCGGCAGCCTGCTCGTTTCCACGTCGCGGCGCACGCCGGAAGCATGGCGACAGATGTCGCGCGAACGCCTGAGCGCAACCTGCGTGCATTTCTGGAACGGCGCCGCGGACGGCGAGAATCCGTATCAAGGCTATCTGTCCGCCGCCGACCGCATCGCGGTCACACCTGATTCGGTGAACATGCTGTCGGAAGCCTGCGCGACCGGCAAACCGGTTTTCACCCTGTTGCCGGAATCCGCGCGCGGCAAGCTCGCGGATCTGCACACCGAATTGGGTGCGCAAGGCTGGCTGCACGCGCTCGATGCCAATGTGGATTTTTCCACTTTGCGACAACCACCGCCGTTGCGCGAACTCGCCGCAGTGGCAAGCAAGGCCTGGCATGCGCTGGAATCGACGCGGCCGGATGTGATTGCCGCGCTGACGGCCGACTAGGCGAATCGCAAGCCGACATGTTCGGCAACGCGTAACACGGCCAGCGTGTGCCGTTCCAGTTCGGCATCGCGCGGAACCAGGCGTGGGCGCGCATCCAGCGTGCAGTCCAGCGCGCGCTTGAGCAGCGCGGCGTGCGCTTGCGCGAAATCACGCACATCGGCATCGGCAAGGACGCCGACGCGTCCGCACAGCGCGATCAAATCAGCGCTGTTGCCGCTGTCCAGCAATGCGGCTTGTTCGTGTGCGTGCAATAGCACCAGCGTTTGCAGGATGAACTCGATATCCAGCAATGCGCCGGCACCCTGCTTCAAGTCCAGCAGCGTGTTCGTCGAACGGTCGCGCTCGGCGCGCCAGCGCACGCGCATGGCGCCGACTTCAGCGCGAACCTGCGCAGGTTCGCGTGGCTGCGCCAGCCAATCCGCGCGCAACGCTGAAAATTTCGCGCACGCATCCGCGTCGCCGGCGATCGGTCGCGCGCGTACCAGCGCCTGCGATTCCCAGATCCAGGCGCGCTCGCGCAGGTATTCGGCAAACGCGGCGATGCCGACGACGAGCAAGCCCTTGCCGCCGTCCGGACGCAGGCGCACATCGACGTCGTAGAGTTTTCCCGCGCGCGTCTGCGTCGTCAGCCAGTGCACCACGCGCTGGGCGATGCGCGCGAAATAGCGCGCGCCTTCCAGCGGCCGCGCGCCGTCGCTTTCGGCCTGCGCCAGCGCGCTGTCGTAGACGAAAACCAGATCCAGGTCGGATGCAAATCCGAGCTCCGCGCCGCCGAGGCTGCCGTAGCCGATCACGGCGATGCCGCCGGGCAGGCGTCCGTGTGCGCGGGCGAGGTCGTCCCGCGCCAGCTGCAAGGCGTTCGCGACGATCGACTGCGCCGTCTCGCCCAAGGCGCGCGCGCTGGCGACGGCGTCTGCGCCACCGCGATAGGCAAGCCCGATTCGGAACGCGGCGCTTTGCCGTTCTTCCTGCAGGATTTCGATCACGCCTTCCGCATCGCCGGGGTCGTGCTGAGCCAGTCGCCGCGCGATCTGCGCGTCGAGCGCAGCGCGATCCGGCATGCCGTCCTCACCCGCGGGAGCCAGCAGGTCGTCCAGCAGCAGCGGATGCGCGATCACGCGCTCGGCAAGCAACGCGCTGCCGGCGAAGACGTCCACCAGTCGTGTCCGCGCGGCGGGACGTTCTTCGAGCAAGGCGAGATACGCGGAACGGCGCAAGACAGCATGCAGCAATTGCACGAGGCGATGCAGGCAGGCATCCGGCGCGCCGCGCGCCGCCGCAGCCGCTTGCAGCAGATGCGGCACGAGGCGATCCAGGCGTCCGCGTCCACGCGCCGACAGCGCGCGTGCGCCGGCGCCGGTGGCGAGCGCCTGCAATGCCGCGTGCAGGTTTTCCGCATCGCCAAAACCGAGCGCGCGAAGCTGCGCCGGCTGCGCTTCGCCGCGAAGTGCCGCCTGCCAAAAGGCCACGGCTGCGTTCACATCCACGTCCGTCGCAGGTTTTTCGGTGCCGAGACGGTCCGCGAATTCCGCCGCGACCGCGGCGCGCACGCGCGCAAGGTCGTCCTCGAACGCGTTCCAGCCGGCGAACCCTGCTGCGACGGCAATACGCGTGCGCAGGAAAGCGTCGTCCGGCAATTCGTGGGTCTGTTCGTCGCGCAGCATTTGCACGCGGTTTTCGATGCGACGCAGGAAACGGTAAGCCTCGCGCAGGTGCTTTACGCTGGTGGAGGCAAGCGCGCCGATGCGCTCGCAGGCGGTGAGCGCCGGCAATAGACCGGTTTCGCGCAAGCTCGGCTCGCGCCCGCCGCGGATCAGTTGCAGCAGCTGCACGACGAATTCGATTTCGCGGATGCCTCCGGGGCCGAGTTTCAGATTGGCGGCCAAGTCCTTGCGCGCGACTTCGGCGTCGATCAGCGCCTTCATCTCGCGCAGGCCGGCGAACGCGGTGTAATCCAGATATTTTCGGTAGATGAAAGGACGCATCGCCTCGAGCAGGCGCTTGCCCGCGACGATGTCGCCAGCGACCGGCCGCGCCTTGATCCAGGCATAACGCTCCCAGTCGCGGCCCTCACGCTGGTAGTACTGCTCCATGGCGGCGAACGGCAAGGCGACGCGGCCGGCATTGCCGAACGGGCGCAGGCGCAGGTCGACGCGAAAGGCGTAGCCGTCAGCGGTAATTTCGGCAAGCAGCTTGACCAGCATCTGGCCAAGGCGCGCGAAATATGTTTCGTTCGCCAACGGGCGCTCCCCATCGCTCGCGCCATTTTCCGCGAACGCGAAAATGAGGTCGATGTCGGAGGAAAAATTCAGCTCGCCGCCACCGAGCTTGCCCATCGCGATCACGACAAGGCGTTGCGCCACGCCTTCGGCGTTGCGCGGCGTGCCGTGGCGTCGCGCCAATACGGATTCGGCGAAGGCAAGCGCGACGCCTAAGCAGGTTTCGGCGAGCGCGCTGGCCCCGGCCAGGGTCTGCTCGACGCCGTCCAGAGCGTTGACGTCGCGCCAGATCAGGCGCAGCGATTCAGCGCGGCGATAGCGGCGCAAAACCGCCATCGCAACAGCCTCGTCCAGCGCCTCGGTCAAGCGTAACGTTCGCGTATCGGCATGGCGCGGATCGGCCATGCGCGCCAGTCCCGCGGCATCGAGCAGGTGCGGATCGCGCACGCAGGCATCGAACGCGAAATCGCTTGCCAACAGCACGCGTTGCACATGCTCGGCCACGCCCGCGTCATCGTGCAGCACCACGCCGGCCGCGCGGCAACGCGCCAGCACCTGCGCGTAGCGCGCCTGCACGAAGTCGTCAAGATTTGCGCGCGCGGACATGGCGCGATTGTGCACGATCAAGCCGCCAGAACGTAAAAACCCGCCGCGATTGCTCGCGGCGGGCCACCCTCCCCCTCATCGGATCGGGCCTTAATACGCGAAGCGTGACGGTTTGCCACGCCGCGGCGCAGCAATCGCCCTAGAATGGACGCATGCCCGAGTCCACTTCGCGCAATGCACCGGAAACGGCGGACGCCTTGTTCGATGCGGTCTATGCGCGCCTGAAAGCGATGGCGGCGCGCCAGCTCGGCGCGCGGGAGCGCGGCACGCTGGACACCACTGCGCTGGTGCACGAACTGTATCTGCGTATTGGCGCGCAGGATGAACTGAAGTTTTCCCACCCGGCGCAATTCTTCGCCTACGCCGCGCGCGCCATGCGCCATCTGCTCGCCGACCGCGCGCGCGACCACTTGCGCCAATGCGCCGGCGGCGGCTGGATCGCGGTCACCCTGACCGGCAGCGACGGCCGCCTCGCCATCGACGACGCGCAAAGCGCACTGGCCCTGGATGCCGCGCTGACGCGATTGGAAGTCGCCGACCCACGCGCCGCACGCGTGGTCGAGTTGCGCTACTTCGCCGGCCTGCCCCTGGAACAGGTGGCCGAACAGCTCGGCGTGACCCGGCGCACCGCGGATCGCGACTGGGCGTTCGCACGTGCCTTTCTGCACGACGCACTGACATGACGCGCGTGTCGCAATCTGTCGCGAAATGGCGTTTATCGCAACGTTAGCCTCCACATGGCGTTGCGACCCTTCGTCCACCACACTCAAGAGGTACTGATCCATGAATTCACGCCGCGAACCACTTCGAGTCGTCTTCGTTCTCGCCGCCTTTGGTCTCCTGGGCCTATTCAGCATGCTCGATCGCCCGACCCTCGCCACCATTCGACCAGTGGATTTCCTGCATCTCATCGGCACAGGTATGTGTCTTGGCGCCGCCATCGTGGCGCTTGTTTGGGCACGTTCGAAGTAGTCGGAGGCATCGCGTGGCACGCTTTGGACGGTCAGGCATTGCGGCAGCAGCCGCTTGGCTCAAGCCATGACCGCGCCCGATCCGCCCACCGATTCCACTACCCAAAACGCCCTGCGCGAGGCTTTCGATGCGCTGCTCGAGCTGCCGCCCGAGACGCGCGCGGACTGGCTTGAAACGCATATCGCCGACGCGAGCCTGCGCGAGCGCCTGCGCGATCTGCTCGCCGCGCACGACAGCCACGGATTTCTCGACACCGCCGCAGGCGAGCACGCCGCGCGCCTGGCGGCGCGCGATCTGGCGCCCGAAGGGCTGATCGGCAGCCGCATCGGCGCGTTTCGCCTGGTGCGTGCGCTCGGCCAGGGCGGCATGTCGGCGGTTTTCCTCGGCGAGCGCGAGGATGCGGATTTCCGCCAGCAGGCCGCGATCAAGCTGCTGCGCCGCGGCCTGTATTCGGAGCTGGAACAGCGCCTGTTCCAGCGCGAGCGGCGCGTGTTGGCGGCGCTGGAGCATCCGCACATCGCGCGCCTGATCGACGGTGGCGTTACTGCGGCCGGCATTCCGTACCTGGTCATGGAATACGTCGACGGCGTGCCGATCACGCGCTACGCGGACACGCGCGGCCTCGACGTGCGCGCACGCGTGCGCCTGTTCGTCGACGTCTGCCGCGCCGTCGCCGAGGCGCACCGGAATCTGATCGTGCATCGCGACATCAAGCCATCCAACATCCTGGTCGCGGCCGACGGTACGGTGAAACTGCTCGACTTCGGCATCGCCAAGCTGATCGAGGAAGACAATACGGACTCGACGGGTACCGTCGGCGTGTTCACGCCCGACTACGCCGCGCCGGAACAACTGCGCGGCGGCGCGATCACCACCGCGACCGACGTGTACGGCCTCGGCGTGCTGCTGCACGAACTGCTGCTGGGCCTGCGGCCCGGCGGCACGCCGACGCGCCGGCCTTCGTCGCGCGTCAACGAAACGGTCTCCGGCAATGTCCCGAGCATCGAGCGTGCGCGCCTGCGCAAGCTGTTGCGCGGCGACCTTGACAACATCCTGCTCAAGGCGCTGGCCGAAGAACCGCAGCGGCGCTACGCCTCGGCTGGCGCGCTCGCCGACGACATCGACAATTTCCTTTCCGGCCGCGCCGTCGCCGCGCATCCGCCATCGCGCCTGTACCGCACGCGCAAGTTCGTGCAGCGCCACCGCGGCGGCGTTGTCGTGACCGCCCTGTTTCTCGCTGCGCTCTTCGCTACGCTCGGTCTTGCACTGTGGCAGGCGCAGGTCGCGCGCCGCGAGGCGGCGCGCGCCAATACCGTGCGCGATTTCGTGATCGGCTTGTTCGACGCCGCGCGCGCTCACCTGCCGCGCAACCAGCGACCGTCGCCCGAAGCGCTCGTGGAACAGGCGCGGCAGCGCCTGGCAAAAGCCGACCTCGATCCGCTCACGCGCGCGGATCTTTCGCAAACGCTCGGCGAAGTGGAGTTGTCGATGGCGCGTTTCGATCGCGCGAAGACCCTGTTCGATGACGCCGACCACGCGGCCGGCACCGCCGGCGACGCGCGCGCCCAACGCCATGCGCGCGTGGCGCAGGCGCAGGCGCGGCAACGTGCCGGCGACGATGCCGGCGCGCTGGCCGCGTTGTCCGCGCTCATGCCGGCACTGCGCGCCGCGCTGGATGCCGACCTGTTGCGCGCACTGGCCGTGCGGGCCGCGGCGGAAATGACGCTCGGCAAACCCGATGCCGCGATCGCGGATCGGCGCGAGGCCAGCGCCGTCGCGTCGCGGCTGTACGGCGAGAACGGTGACATCGCATTGGCGGCGCAATTCGAGGTCGGCAATGCGCTCGCCGAAGCGCAACGCTATCCCGAGGCGATCGCGATCCTGCAACCGGCGCTGACCGCGTGGCGTGCGCGTAACGGTGCCGAGGACGACCGTTATGTCGCGGCCTACGAGAGCCTGGCTACCGCCAGCGACGGTGTCGGCGACCTGCCCGCGGCGGAGTCGCGCTTTCGCGAGCTGCTCGCGCTCAAGCAGCGCATCTACTCCGCGCCACACGACGCTATCGCCGTGACCTTGCGCGATCTCGGCACCATCCTCTCGCGCGAGGAAAAATTCGCCGAATCCGAATCCCTGCTCGGCCAGGCGCTGGCCATGCAAAAGCAGGTGTTCGGCGGCGACCACGTGGAACTCGCCAAGACCTGGGACGCGCTCGGCAACGTCGCCGTCGCGCAGCGCCATTTCGCCGATGCGCAGACCGATTACGGCAACGCGATAGCCATGTGCGAGCGCGCGCACTTCGCCGACGAGGTGTGTCCACGCGCGCGCAACAACCTCGGCATGGCCTATTATCGCCAGGACCGGCTCGACGATGCGCGCGCGGAGATGGGCAAGGCGCTGGCCGAGCGCCGCGCGATGTTCGGCAACGACCATCCGACCGTGGCGTATTCGCTGTCGACCCTGGCCAACGTCGCGGTCAAGCAGCGCGATTACAAGACCGCCGCGGACGAATCCGCCGAAGCACTGTCCGTGCTCGAGCGTGCCGGCCGCGGCGCTTCGCGCGAGGATGCTCTGATCCGCCAGGGTTACGCGCAGGCGCTGTGGCTGCTCGACCGCAACGACGACGCCTTGCGCGAGATCGAGCGCACGCTCGCCGACTGGCAGCGCGTGGCGCCGGCGGACAAGTCGCACCGAGTGACGATGCTGGTGCAAAAAGCACAGATCCTGCGCGACCTCAAGCGTGAAGACGACGCACGCCGCGCCGCGCTCGAGGCCATAGCCGTCGGCGCTCCGGTCGACGAGCTGGCGCCGCAGACCAAACAATTGCTGCGCGAATTGTCCGGCAAGACCGACGCGTATCCGGACGCCGCCGCGCCGGCCAAATAGATTCTCCTGTCGCATTTTCCCGCCATCCGGCGTTCCTCGCAGGTGCCGCGCGATCCGGCGCGGATACCCGCTCGAGGTGATGTGCCATGGGCCGCCTGCTTGCATTCGTGTACGGAATCGCCTGCTACCTGATTTTCCTTGCCACGTTCCTGTATGCCATCGGTTTCGTGGGAGGCATCGTCGTGCCCAAGGGCATCGACTCGGCGCCATCCGCCGATTTCGGCACGGCCTTGCTGATCGATGCGATCCTGCTCGGCGTGTTCGCCGTGCAGCACAGCGTGATGGCGCGGCCGGCATTCAAGCGCTGGTGGACGCGCATCGTGCCCGCGGCCGTCGAGCACTGTTTGCGAGCCTCGCCCTGATCCTGCTGTTCTGGCAATGGCAGCCGCTGGGCGGCACCGTCTGGCACGTCGAAAACCAGCCCAGACGCATCCTGTGGGTGCTGTTCGCGCTCGGCTGGCTCGATGTGCTGGTCTGTACCTTCCTGATCGATCACTTCGAGCTGTTCGGCCTGCGCCAGGTGTACGCCAACCTGAAACGCGCGCCGATGCCCCCGGTCAAATTCGTCGAGCCGTGGCTCTACAAGTCCGTGCGCCACCCGATGATGATCGGTTTCTTCTTCGCATTCTGGGCCACGCCGCACATGACTCTGACGCATCTCGTGTTCGCGATTGCGACGACCGCTTACATCCTCATCGCACTGCAACTGGAAGAACACGATCTCGCGGCCAGCCTCGGCGAGCCCTACCGCGACTACCAGCGCCGCGTGCGCATGCTGGTGCCGCTGCCGCGCAAGATCCGAGCTTGAGCCAAGTCGCATTTTCCCGCCGCAATGCATTGACCTTCCGCACCGGAAACACCAACGAGGATCCCATGCGTTTTTTCCGCTTCATCGCCGGCATCGCGCTGCTTGCCGCCACGGGTCACGCGTGCGCCACCATCTGCACGCCGGTACCGCACTACATTTACGTCGGCAGCGGCGGGAAATGCCAAACCGCCGATCTTCAGAACGCAATCAATGCCGGCGCCTGTCCCGGCACGACCGTCGTGGGCAGCAACAATCTCGGGGAAAACTACGCGAATCAGCACATCCAGGTGAACGGCGTTTCGGTCGCGATCGCCGGCAGCACCGCGGCGTGCGACGCGCCGCCGATCGTTTGCGATCCCACGGTCGGCTGCGGCAGCGGTGGACCGCCGGCAAAAATCGCGATCGGCGGCAACGGCGTCAATCCGGTTTTCTACGTTACCGGCGGTGGCTCGGTCGCGTTCGCCAACCTTTCGATCAGCGGGGGCAAGGGCGCGGACAACACGCTGTCCGGCAGCGGCGGCATCGGCATTTTCGGCGATGGCGCCGCGGTCACGCTGCGCAACGTCGAACTGTCGAACAACACCGGCAGCAACGGCGGCGGCGTGGCGTTTTACGGCAATGGCAGCCTGACCCTCGACGGCGTGTCGATCCACGACAACAACGTCAACAGCTCCGGCGGCGGCGTCAGCGCGTTCAGCTCCGCCATCGGTCATATCGAGGTCAACATCGCCAACGACGCCTTTCTGCCCACGTCGATCAAAGGCAATATCGCCGCCGTCCTGGGCGGCGGCATCTACGTCGACGGCAGCGTGCACCTCGCGGCAGTCAGCGCCAACGCCCTGATCCAGAACAATCAGGCCGGTCAGGAGGGCGGCGGCATTTCTGTTGACGGTGGCGCCATTGCCGACATCGGCCTGGTCGGCAACGCGATCTCCGGCAATACCTCGAACTTCGCCGGTGGCGGCATCGCCGCCATACCCGACACCAGCGGCAGCCCGGTCGTGCGCCTGTTCAATCTCGACGGCACGAACCCGCTGAACGTGCAATACAACAAGGCCGCGCAATCGGGCGGCGGCTTGTACGTATATCCGGGCACCGCGAACGTACACGCGACCGCCTGCCTGTTCGATGTCGATTTCACCGCCAACCATGCCCTGAGCGAAGGATCGGCGATCGAGGTTGGCACCTACGGCCGCGTGCAGGTGAATCCGGTCAACGCCGCCGAATGCGATCCGTCCGCGGTCGCGGCATTGGGCGCGAAGCCGAATGCCTACGGCGGCAGCCACCTTTACGCAAATGTCGGCATCGACGGATCCAACCAGTTGACCAACGCCGCCGCGATCGACATCGATGGCAGCAATGCGCAAGTGTCGGCGCAGCGCCTGAATCTCGTCCAGAACAGTGGCGGCTATGCCGTTCGCGCACAGAATGCGGCAGGCTCCAGTCTTGCGTTCAGCCAGTGCCTGCTCGACCAGAACTACACCTTGCACGAACTGGTGAATCTGCAGGACGCGCCGGCGACGTTCGATGGTTGCACGTTCGCACGCGACAACATCAACGCCGAGGGCATATTCGCATTCGATACCGGGTTGACGCTGACGCGCAGCATCGTCGCCGAGGCCCCTACCCTGGCTGTGTGGCCCGACATCGCCCCCGGCCTGACAGCACAATATCTTTATCTCAGTGGTCTTGTGCAAACCAGTGACAACACCGTGATCTACGGCGATCCATTGTTCGTCGATCCGGACAGCGGCGATTTCCACCTGCAAGCCACCTCGCCTGCCGTGGATTTCGCGCCGACCGGCAACGAATCGGGCCCTGCCGACCTCGACGGCCGCCCGCGCGAGGTGGACAAGGCCAATGTCAATCGCTTCGGCCCGCGCGACCTGGGCGCCTACGAAATTTCACCCGCGTGTTTCCACTTCGACACCGTGTCGTGCAACGGCTTCGAAGCGACCCAGTAATCCCTTTCCCGCCGCGGAATAGCGGCGCCAACGATGTCGCGGTCCGTTTTCGTTTGGCGTTACTCGCCATCACAGGGGCAATCCGATAGAAGCGCGATTCCCGCGCCGGGGAGATTTGCATGAACCACCTGTACCGCAATTCGGTGCGTTCCGTAACGACAATTCTGGCGCTTGCCTGTGCGTTCAGCGCCACGGCGGCACCGGATGCATTCACGTCCGGCGCACTGACCACCGCAGATGCCAGCGGCTGGCTGCGCACGTTCACGCCGGCGGGCACGATCGACACCGGCAATCCTTTCTTCCAGAGCCTCGGCACAAACGGCCGCAGTTGCAACAGCTGTCATCGCCAGGCGCAGGGCTGGACGGTTACGCCAGCCGAATTGCAGCAACGCTTTAGTGCCACCCAGGGCACGGATCCGATTTTCCGTACCAACGATGGTTCGGTTTCGCCGTTTGCCGATGTATCCACCGTTGCGGCGCGCCGCAACGCTTACGCGATGCTGCTCAATCGCGGCCTGATACGCGTCGGCCTGCCGATTCCAGCCAATGCGCAGTTCAGCCTGACCGCCGTGGACGATCCGTACCACTATGCGAGTGCCGCGGAACTGTCGCTATTCCGGCGCCCGCTGCCTGCGACCAACCTCGGCTTTCTCACCACCGTGATGTGGGACGGGCGCGAAACCGCGGCGCCATTCCTCCCGCCGATGGATGCCGGGGTGGATAGTGCCGATCTCGACGCCAGTCTGACCTCGCAAGCGAAGGATGCGGTACTTGGCCATGCGCAGGGCGCAGCCGCGCCGAGCGCCGCTGTACTGGCGCAGATCGTCGCTTTCGAATCCTCGCTAAGCACGGCGCAGATCCGCGACGACTATGCCGGCTTGCTCAACAACGACGACGCGCTCGGCGGGCCGCGTGTGCTTGCCAACCTGCGCTTCCACGTCGGCATCAACGATGCGCTCGGCGCCGATCCGACTGGCGCCGCCTTCGATCCGTCCGCGATGCACCTGTTCGACGCCTGGGCGACGCAGCACGGCAATGGCCGCAGCGAACGCGCCCGCGCTGCAATCCAGCGCGGTGAAGTGCTTTTCAACACATTTCCGATCACGATTACCGGCGTCGCCGGTTTAAACGATGTAACCGGGCAGCCGTCAATCCAGGGCCACTGCAGCACCTGTCATGACACGCCAAACGTCGGCAATCACTCGGTCGGCGCGCCGCTTGACATCGGCCTGACCGTCGCCGCGCGGCGCACGCCGGACATGCCGCTCTACACGCTGACCAACAACCAGACCGGCGCCAGCGTGCAGACCACCGATCCCGGGCGCGCGCTGCTCACCGGCAAGTGGGCCGACATCGGCAAGTTCAAGGGCGCGATCCTGCGTGGCCTCGCCGCGCGCGCACCGTATTTCCACAACGGTTCGGCGGCGACGCTGATGGACGTCGTGAATTTCTACGACACACGCTTCAACATCGGACTAGATGCGCAACAAAAACAGGATCTGGCCGCGTTCCTGGCGGCACTGTGAGTGCAGGCTGTGCCCGCACTGGGTTCTCAAGTCCTGGCGCGGACGCACTCCATGTACATGCTCACACCATCCTCGGGACGGCGTAAATCGATACCGCGCAATGCTTCGTGTTCGCTTTGCGCAAAGGCGACTTCGTAGGCGCGCAATCCGCATTCGGCGGCGATCCCGATCAGCGTGGGCCGGTCGTAATGAAACTTGCCGCCCAGGCGCATGCCGAGATTGAAGATTTCACAAGCCGAGCGGGTCTTCAGCGGCAATCCGACGAAGTGATCCCAGACCTTCAGCAACCAATCGGGATCCTCCAGGTATTTGTGCGCGAGCTTTTCCAGATCCGGCGTAAGCAGACGCATCACGCCATGCGGTTTCAGCACGCGCCGGCATTCGCGCAAAAAATCATGGGCCTGATCGAGTGTGAGTGCGGCGAAAAAATCCTCGGTATGGATGTAATCGACCGCGGCGTCGGCGAAGGGCAGCGGCTGCGACAAATCCGCGACCAGATCGGGACCATCCTTGGTTGCGATATCCACGTTCAGCCAGCCGTTCAGCTTGTGATCGCCGCTGCCGAGATTAACTTTCAACACGGAATTTTCCTTTTTCAAGGCCGGGCCACGTACCGCATCACATCACATTCGGCTCGCTGAATGCTTCCGGCTCGCCGGCGAATTCCTCGATCGGCACGCACGAGCAGAACACGTTCTTGTCGCCGTAGACGTTGTCCACGCGCGCGACCGGCGGCCAGTATTTCTGCTGGCGCAACGTCGCGAGCGGAAACGCGGCGAGTTCGCGCGGATAGGCGTGCTTCCATTCACTCGCCGACACCGCCGCGGCTGTGTGTGGCGCGTTTTTCAGCGGATTGTCGTCGCGATCCAGGCGGCCATCTTCGATCGCGCGGACTTCGTCGCGAATCTGGATCATCGCATCGATGAAACGATCCAGTTCATGCTTGGACTCGGATTCGGTCGGTTCGACCATCAACGTGCCGGCGACCGGGAAGCTGAGCGTCGGCGCATGGAAGCCGAAATCGACAAGGCGCTTGGCCACATCCTCGGCGCTGACGCCACTGGTTTTCTCGAGCGGGCGCAAGTCGAGGATGCACTCGTGCGCGACAAGTCCGTTGCGGCCGGTATACAGCGTCGGATAGTGCGGCGCGAGGCGTTTGGACAAATAGTTCGCATTCAGCAACGCGGCCTGCGTGGCTTTAAGGATTCCCTCGCGGCCCATCAGGGTGATGTACATCCACGAGATCGGCAGGATCGATGCCGAGCCGAAGGTGGCTGCGCTGACCAGACCGCCGTGGCGTTCGCCGACTTCGCCGCCGAATGCTTTCGGCAGGTACGGCGCGAGGTGCGATTTCACCGCGCACGGGCCGACGCCGGGTCCGCCGCCGCCGTGCGGGATGCAAAAGGTCTTGTGCAGGTTCAGGTGCGAGACGTCCGAGCCCCAGCGTCCGGGCCGCGCAACGCCGCACAAGGCATTGAGGTTGGCGCCGTCGGTGTACACCTGCCCACCGTGCTGGTGCACGATATTGCAAATCTCGACCACGTCTTCCTCGAACACGCCGTGCGTGGACGGATACGTCAGCATGATCGCGGCGAGGCGGTCGGCATGTTTCTCGGCCTTGGCGCGGATGTCGGCGACATCGACATTGCCGTTCGCATCGCACTTCGTGACCACGACCGTCATGCCGCACATCTGCGCGGACGCTGGATTCGTGCCGTGCGCGGATTCCGGGATCAGGCACACATCGCGTTGCGCCTGACCGTTGGCGCGATGATAGGCGCGGATCGCGAGCAATCCTGCGTATTCGCCCTGCGCGCCGGCATTGGGTTGCAGGCTGACCGCGTCGTAGCCGGTGATCGCCACCAGCATCGCTTCGAGGCCGTCGATGAGTTCCTTGTAGCCGCGCCACTGTTCGGCGGGCGCGAACGGATGGATGTTCGCGAACTCCGGCCAAGTGATCGGAATCATCTCGGCGGTCGCGTTCAACTTCATCGTGCACGAACCGAGCGGGATCATGGTGCGATCCATCGCCAGATCCTTGTCGGCGAGCTGGCGCAGGTAGCGCAACATTTCGTGCTCGCTGTGGTGCGTGTTGAACACCGGATGCGTCAGGAACTTCGAGGTGCGCCGCAATTCCTGCGGAATCAACGACGGCGCGGTTTTGTCGAGCGCCTCGATGTCCGGCAAATTGGCATCATCGCCACCGAAAATACGCCACAGCAATTCGATGTCGGCGCGCGTCGTGGTTTCATCCAGCGAGATGCAGAGGTATCCGTCCCACGCCTTGCGCAGGTTCGCACCCATTGCCACCGCACGCGCCATGAGCGCGTCGGTGCGCGCGTCGGTTTTCAGGCTGATCGTGTCGAAACCGCTGGGATGATGCGACTGGTCAAAACCGAGCTGGCGCAAGCCGGCCGCGAGGATCGCGGTCAGGCGCGCGACGCGCGCGGCGATGCGGGTCAGGCCTTCGGGGCCGTGGTAGACGGCGTACATCGACGCCATGACCGCAAGCAGCACCTGTGCGGTGCAGATGTTGCTGGTCGCCTTTTCGCGGCGGATGTGTTGCTCGCGCGTTTGCAAGGTCAGGCGATAGGCCTTGTCGCCGTGCGCATCGACCGACACGCCGATCAGGCGCCCCGGCATCGAGCGCTTGAACGCGTCGCGGCAGGCCATGAACGCGGCATGCGGGCCGCCGAAGCCGAACGGCACGCCGAAACGCTGCGAATTGCCGACGACGATGTCCGCGCCCATCTCGCCCGGCGGCTTGAGCAGGGTCAGCGCGAGCAGGTCGGTCGCGAAGATCGCGAGCGCGTGTTTCGCATGGATCTTGGCGACTTCCTCGCTCCATTCCATAAGCCAGCCGCTGCTCGCCGGATATTGGATCAGCGCGGCGAAATAATCGTCCCCAGCGATCGCGGCATCCCACTCGGTGGCGGAATTGGCCTGCTTGATCGTCAGGCCCAGCGGCTCGGCGCGCGTGCGCATGACCTCGATCGTCTGCGGATGCGCGTCGCCGAACACCACGATGGCATTGCCCTTGGCTTTGGCGGAACGCTTGGCCAGCGTCATCGCCTCGGCCGCGGCGGTGGCTTCATCCAGCAGCGAGGCGTTGGCGATTTCCATGCCGGTCAGATCCGCGCACATTGTCTGGAAATTGATCAGCGCTTCCATGCGGCCTTGTGAAATCTCGGCCTGATACGGCGTGTACGCGGTGTACCACGCCGGGTTTTCGAGGATGTTGCGCAGGATGACCAGCGGCGTGTGCGTGCCGGAATAGCCCTGGCCGATGAACGAACGGAACACCTGGTTCTTGTCCGCGATCGCGCGGATTTTCGCCAGCGCATCGGTTTCGGTCAGCGCCGGCGCCAGCGCGAGCGGATTCTTCTGGCGGATGCCGGCGGGAACGATGGCGTCGACCAGTGCATCGAGCGAGTCGTAACCGACCGTCTTCAGCATCGAAGCAATTTCGGCGTCGTCCGGACCGATGTGGCGGGCGATGAAGGCGTCGTGCTGCTCGAGGTCGTGCAGGGAAAGATTCTTGGAAGACATGGCAAGGGCACCGATAAGCGCGTGCGAAGCTGCACGCGGGGCGCCCCTCTGTCCTTCTGCCTGAGAGTTTCGAAGCCGGCTCTTGATCGAGCACCGGACTCCTTGCCCCTTCGGCGCCGGATGCCGCGATGCATTGCGGGCCGGTCTCTCCAGAGTTTTCCGCGCGGCGGTATCGGGCCTGAGCGATTACGGGCGTTGCGCCTTCGGCAGCGGCTGCGCCGCTTCTTCCACCGCGTGGGAAGGCGGATTATACAGGCTGCCCATCCACAAAATGCGCTATCCTCGGCCCAACATATCCGCCCCCCCATGGCGGATGTTCAGGCTGGGGAGCCCATGCATATCCAATCCATCGCGGCGCGTGCCGCGCTCGTATCCTTTTTTGCTTTCATCGCGCCGGCGGCGTTTGCGCAGGATGTTTCGCTGGTCGGCGGCGCGCCGCCGGTGCAGACCTTCGACAGCCTGCCCGCTGCCGGCACTGGCAGCACGCTGCCGAGCGGCTGGTATTTCGCCGAATCCAAGCAGAACGCTAACGCCACGTATGCCGCTGGCGACGGCACCTCCAATACCGGCGACACCTACAGTTTCGGGTCGACCGGCAGCAGCGACCGCGCGCTCGGCACACTGCAATCGGGCAAGCTGGCCTCGACCATTGGCGCGCGCTTGCGCAACGACACGAGCAACACGCTGACCACGATTGCCGTTGCCTACACGGGCGAGCAGTGGCGCGTCGGCGGAAGCGGCATCGCGGACCGGCTCGATTTCCAGTACAGCACCAATGCGACTTCGCTGACCGACGCGTCCGCAACATGGGTCGACGTCGATGCGTTGGATTTCAGCTCGCCCAACACTTCGGCGACCGCCGCTGCGCTCGATGGCAACGCCGCCGCGAACCGCACCGCGATTTCGGCGTCGATCACGGGATTGAGTCTCGCGCCATCCGGTACCATCTGGGTGCGTTGGGTCGATCTTGACGTATCCGGCAACGACGACGGCCTCGCCATCGATGACATCAGCTTCGGCGTCGACGGCACGCCGCCGGCAGACGTGGCGCCGTTCGTTGTTGCGACCGTGCCGACGTCGGGCACGGGCAATTTTTCGCCGTCGGCAACGCTGGCGGTGAGCTTCAGCGAGCCGGTCACGGTGTCCGATCCGTGGTACACGATCCAATGCACGGTGTCGGGCGCACACACTGCCACGGTGACCAGCGGCACGAGCGCCTACACGCTCACGCCATCGCCTGCGTTCGCCGCGAATGAAAGCTGCAGCTGGACGATTCTCGCCGCTGGCGTTGTCGATCAGGACGGCACGCCCGATCATCCGGCCAGCGACTACACCGTATCGTTTACTACGCTCGATCCGTCCGCGCAGCCGCCAACCGTCGTCTCCACGCAGCCGGCCAACGGCGCCACCAACGTACCGATCGCGAGCGACATTCGCGTGACGTTCAGCGAGGCGGTGACGACCTCGAACGCGTTCGCGCTGTCCTGCGACTCGACGCCAATCCAGCTTGCCGAAACCGGCAGCGGCGCGCTGCGCACGCTGACCCCGTACACGGTGCTGCCCGCCGGCAAGGTTTGCGTGTTCACGATCACCGCGACCAGCGTACACGACACGGACAACATCGCGCTGCAAGCCGATTACTCGGCGAGCTTCACCGTCGCCTCGGGCACGCTCGGCGGCTACTATGGCAACGTCAATACCAGCAGCCCGGAACAGTTGCGCTGCTCGCTGCATCAGACCATCAAGGGTCACACGATTTATCCGTACAGCGGCGGCGCACAAAACGTCTGGACGATCCTCGAAATCGCGCAACAGGATCCGAACAATCCGGCCAAGATCATCGACGTGTATCGCAACCATTCCTACACGGCGGTCAGCGATCGCGCGGGAACCGGCAGCGGCCTGACCTACAATCGCGAACACGCCTGGCCGAATTCGCTCGGTTTCGCCAATTCGAGCCTTGCCGCCTACACCGACACGCACATGCTATGGCTGTCGGACACCAGCCAGAACGCGAGCCGCGGCAACAAGCCGTATGCGAACTGCGCCAGCGGTTGCAGCGAACTGACCACCGACTTCAACAACGGCTTCGGCGGCGGCAGCGGCGTGTATGCGGGCAATTCCAACTGGTACAAGACGCCCGACGGCAACGCCGGTTCGTTCGAAGTCTGGAACCATCGCAAGGGCGAGATGGCGCGTGCGATGTTCTACATGGCGATCCGCTACGAAGGCATCGCCAGCGAAGCCGCCCACGACGGCGTGATCCCCGACCTTGAATTGACCGACAACCGCAGCCTGATCGTGATCACTCCCAACACCGCGTCCAAGGCCTACATGGGCCTGCTCACCGATCTGCTCGCCTGGAACACGCAGGATCCGCCGGATGCCGACGAAGTCGCACGCAACGACGTGATCCAGAGTTTCCAGGGCAACCGCAACCCGTTCGTCGATCATCCGGAATGGGCTACAAGCGCACTGTTCCAGTCCAGCGAACCGGCGGTTTGCCAGCTCGGCAATGACATCATCTTCAAGGACGGCTTCGGCGGCTCGCCGTGAATGGCGGGGATGCTGCGTCCACCACACACGCCATCAGCGCACACTGATTGCGGTGTGAAGCGACTCAAGTGCAGTTGCCCGGGATGAGTGATGCTGATTTGCGGACGCTGCCACTGCGGCAACATCGGATTCGAGCTGGACTGGACGCCGGAGCCGGCGCAGATTCCCGCGCGTGCCTGCACGTGTTCGTTCTGCGTCAAGCACGGCGGCGTGTGGACCGCCTGTCCCACCGGCTCGCTCGTCGTGAGGGTACGAAATCCATCCGCCGTGTCTGCCTACCGATTCGGAACAAAGACGGCCGCGTTTCATGTCTGCGCGACATGCGGCGGCGTGCCGGTCGTCACCAGCGAAATTGACGGCAGCGTCTACGCCGTGGTCAACGTCAATACCTTCGAAGATGTGGACCCGTCGCTGCTGCAGCGCACATCGGTAACGCTGGACGACGAGGACGAAGCCACGCGCCTTGCACGACGCGCGCGCAAATGGATTCCCAGTGTCGAGTTCAAAGCGGCATGCTGAAAAGCCTCTGCACGAATTTTTCAAGCCGCTGTCGAAACGCCGGCTAAAAAACCCGCATCGCTGAGTGGGTTTTGATCTTGCCTGTCCCGCGACCGTCGAATGTCGCAATTCGACGGCAACCGGCGTTATCCGGCGTACAGGGCAATATCTTTGCCGGAGAATTCCATGCGTTTTCGGTTTCGTCTTGCGCTTGCCGCGCTGATTCTGCTCGCCGCGGGTTCGGCCTTTGCCGCCTGTACCACCCTGCCCGTTCTGTTGCCATTCCACTATCGTGTCGGCGCGGACACGACGCATTGCCAATACAACGACATCCAGTCCGCGATCAATGCCGTCGGCGAATGCCCGACCGTCATCGACATCACGCACGAACACACCTACATGCACCAGCATCTGCACATCGACAACAAACCGAACCTGACCCTGCAAGGATGGGGGGATGGCGTGACCTGCGCGATGATTCCCGGCAACCTCGACTTTCCGCCGTATTCACCGCCGGCATCGACCCAGCCGCTGCTGAGTATCGATGGCAGCAGCGACGGCGGCGGCAGCGTGCTGTACGTGACCGGCAACAGCAATGTCGGCCTGCACAACCTGACCGTGCTGCGTGGCGCGAACCTCGGCAGCGACGACAACAACTCCGTCGGCGGCGGCATCCACTTCGACGGCCAGGGCTCGCTGTACCTGACCCGCAGCACGATCAGCACCAACGAAGCCGGTTTCGGCGGCGGCATCGACGTCAACGGCAGCAGCGGGCCGGTCGCGCTGACTCTGGATGCAAACACGCTGGTGATCTCCAATACGGCCGATACCTCCGGCGGCGGCATCCGCGTGCGCGGCAATACGCGGCTGTACGCGCTCAAACCCGGCACCTTGATCGGCTACAACCACGCGCCGAACGGCTACGGCGGCGGTATCGAAGTGCTCGGTCCGGCGCGCGCGGATATCGGTTCGCCCGGCTACGGCGGGCTCGGCGTGATCTACGGCAACGACGCGGCCTACGGTGGTGGCATGGACATCCTCAATTTCGGCGATTCGGCGCCTGTGATCGCGCGCCTGTTCACGACAGACCCCGCCAATCCAGTGCAGGTGTCGGACAACTTCGCCTCGCACACCGGCGGCGCGTTCTACCTGCGCCCTTACGAGGCGATCGGCAGCGCCGGAGGCGCCGCCGTCCTGTGCGCCAACGACTTCCGCATCGAAGACAACGTCGCGCAGGAAGGCGCGGCGATCTACGCCGATGCCGACTACGACGGACTCGGCAATCCGCTTGGTGGATACGTCTCATTGAATACCGATCCTGACTTCGTCGCAGGCTCGGCCAACCATCCATGCATAACCCCGGAACCGACCACCGCTCTTGGCGCCGTTGCCTGCGCGGCCGACGTTACGTGCAACACGCTCACGGCAAACAAGGCTGAGGACGGCAGCGGCAATCCCACTGCCGGCGCGACCATCCTGTTGCAGTCCGATGGCAAGTTGTGGGGCGACCGTTTCAGCATGCGCGCGAACACGGGCGCACATGTCCTGCGTGAGATTGGCGATACTTTCTTTAGCGACGCTATCCTGACCAATTGCCTGCTCGCCGACGATGTGCTGACCCGGGAACTGATTGCGCAGACGGACGGCACGAACGCAGCCGCAAAGCTGGATTCGTGCACCATCGCCGGCAATACCATCGGCGCGCCATATGTCTTCCTCGCGCCCGGCTATTTGTTCCTTCGCAACAGCATCATCGACCAGCCCGGCCATGCCACGGCCGATCCGGCGATCACGGATTCCTACAACGCGGCGTATCTGCTCACCAACGACCGCAGCACGCTGCCCAATGCCTACAGTATCGAACAGGGCGAGCCGAGCTTCGTCGACGCGGCGAACGGCAACTATCACCTGTTGCCGACTTCGCTCGGCGTCGATTTCGCACCCGTGGATTCCAGCTTTTACGTGACTACGGCGGACCTGGATCGCAACCCGCGCATCGTCGATTTGCCCAACGTTTTCAACGGTTACGGGCCGATGGACCTGGGTGCGTACGAAGTGCAGCGCGTCTTCGCCTGCGGCGCCAGCGACACGATTTATTGCGACGGTTTCGAGCCGTAGCCGGCGCACAAAAAGAAGCCCCGCATTTGGCGGGGCTTCGTTGTAACGCGTCATTGGGCTTCGATTAGAAGTCCATTCCGCCCATTCCGCCCATGCCGCCGCCCGGGGCGCCGCCATGGTTGTGCTCTTCCTTCTTCGGCGCTTCGGCGACCATGGCCTCGGTGGTGATCATGAGGCCGGCGATCGACGCGGCGTTCTGCAGCGCGCTGCGCGTGACCTTGGTCGGATCCAGGATGCCGAACTCGATCATGTCGCCGTACTCGCCGTTGGCGGCGTTGTAGCCGTGGTTGCCCTTGCTGCCGGCAACCTTGTTGAGTACCACGCTCGGCTCTTCGCCGGCGTTGGCGACGATCTCGCGCAGCGGCGCTTCCATCGCGCGCTTGGCGATCAGGATGCCGTGGTTCTGGTCTTCGTTGTCGCCCTTCAATTTCTTGATCGCGTCCAGCGCGCGGATCAGGGCCACGCCGCCGCCCGGCACCACGCCTTCTTCCACCGCCGCACGCGTGGCGTGCAGCGCGTCTTCGACGCGCGCCTTCTTTTCCTTCATCTCGACTTCGGTCGCGGCGCCGACCTTGATCACCGCCACGCCGCCGGCGAGTTTCGCCACGCGCTCTTGCAACTTTTCACGGTCGTAGTCGCTTGATGTCTCTTCAATCTGCGCCTTGATCTGGTCGATGCGGGCCTTGATGTTCTTGGCTTCGCCGTGACCGTCGATGATGGTGCTGTTTTCCTTGCTCACCTGCACCTTCTTGGCGCGGCCCAGATCCTTGATCGTGGCCTTCTCGAGCGACAGGCCGACTTCCTCGGAAATCACCTGACCGCCCGTGAGGATGGCCATGTCTTCCAGCATCGCCTTGCGACGATCGCCGAAGCCCGGCGCCTTGACCGCGCACACCTTGACGATGCCACGGATGGTGTTGACGACGAGCGTGGCGAGGGCTTCGCCTTCGACTTCTTCGGCGACGATGAGCAGCGGCTTGCCGGCCTTGGCCACGCCTTCGAGGATCGGCAGCAGCTCGCGCACGTTCGCGATCTTCTTGTCGTGCAGCAGGATGTACGGGTCTTCCAGCTCGGCCTGCATCGACTGCTGGTTGTTGATGAAGTACGGCGACAGATACCCGCGATCGAACTGCATGCCTTCGACGACGTCCAGTTCGTTTTCCAAACCGGAACCGTCTTCAACCGTGATCACGCCTTCCTTGCCAACCTTGTCCATCGCCTTGGCGATGAGGTCACCGATGTCGGAATCGGAATTCGCGGAGATCGAACCGACCTGGGCGATTTCCTTGCTCGTCGAGCACGGCTTGGACAGATTCTTCAGCTCGGCGACGGCGCCGGTCACGGCCTTGTCGATGCCGCGCTTGAGATCCATCGGGTTCATGCCCGCGGCGACGGCCTTGAGCCCCTCGCGGATCAGCGCCTGCGCGAGCACGGTGGCGGTGGTGGTGCCGTCACCGGCGACATCGGAAGTCTTGGAGGCGACTTCCTTCACCATCTGCGCGCCCATGTTCTCGAATTTGTCGGCCAGTTCGATCTCCTTGGCGACGGACACGCCGTCCTTGGTGATCGTCGGCGCGCCGAAGCTCTTGTCGAGCACCACGTTGCGACCCTTGGGACCCAGCGTCGCCTTGACGGCGTTCGCCAGCACATTCACGCCGCGCAGCATGCGCGCGCGCGCGTCTTCACCGAAACGAATTTCTTTAGCAGCCATTGGATAAACTCCTCAAAATATACTTTTATAAAAGTGCAGTTATTCAATAACCGCCATGAGATCTTCCTCGCGCATCACGAGGAGTTCCTGGCCATCGACCTTGACCTCGGTGCCGGAGTACTTGCCGAACAGCACCTTCTCGCCGGCCTTGACGCCCACCGGGCGCACCTTGCCGTCTTCGAGGATCTTGCCGGAGCCCACGGCGACGACTTCGCCCTTGATCGGCTTTTCGGTCGCGGTGTCGGGAATGACGATGCCGCCGGCCGACTTGGTTTCGGCTTCCAGGCGCTTGATGATGACGCGGTCGTGCAACGGACGCAGTTTCATGGTATCCCTCAACTGGTTGATTTGTAACGATTCGATTGCGATTGCTAGCACTCTATCGCAATGAGTGCCAATTTTAGCGGCGTACGCATCCCGTGAAAAGAGGCGGCAACCGGGACTGCAAACATGGGTTCCAGCCAATCGGTTTCAAGGGTTGGCCGCCAGCATGGGGTCGGTTGCGGCACAATCAGCAACTTCATGGACTGACAACAGGGGTTTTCCGTGCGCATCCAGGTCTTGATTTGCGGCGGCTTCGCGTTGGCCGCGTTCTCTACGACTGTGAACGCTGCGACCTTGACCGTCACCGATCTGGGCGATGCCGGCAGCGGCGTGTGCGGCACGACGTGTACCTTGCGCGATGCCATCACCAGCGCCTCGCCGAACGACACCATCGTTTTCGCCGGCACACTGACCTACCCGGCAACGATCACGCTCAACGGGCAGGAACTGCTGGTGTACAAAAGCCTGCAGATCCTCGGACCGGGCGCGGGCTTGCTCGCCATCGACGGCAACCAGCAAAGTCGCATCCTTGAAGTGGCCGCGAACGCCACCGTCAGCGTGAGCGGCGTCGCAATGAACAACGGTATGGTGGCCGGTGCCAATGGCGGCTTCTCGACCGCATCGCGCGCACCGGATGGCGGCGATGCCTATGGCGGCGGCGTGCTCGTCAACGCAGGTTCCACGTTGCAACTGATCGCGTGCCAACTCGCCGGCAACCAGGCAGTGGGCGGGACTGGCGGGTCAAGTTTCATGTTCGGCAGCCGGCAGGGCGATGGCGGATCGGCGCATGGCGCTGCGATCTACAGCGCAGGCACGCTATTAATCAGAGACTGCAGCGTGGCGAACAATATCGCCAACGGCAGCCTCGCCGGCTTCTTCATTGACCCCAGCACAATTCCGGGCAATGGCGGCAGCGCGACGGGCGGCGCCATCGAGGCTACCGGGTTGACCGAAATCACGAACAGCCTGTTTCTCAACAATCTGGCGCGAGGCGCTCCCGGCGGCAATTCATTCAACGCCAACCCAGGCGGTAGCGGTGGCTCGGCGCAGGGCGGCACGCTGGCGTTTTCGGGGTTTTCTGTACTGTCGTTCGTCACTTCGCTCGGCGGCAGCGTAGCGCCGGGTCTTTATGGATCGGGCAGTCCAAACGGAATCAGCGGACAAGCGACCGGCGCGGACGTGTATTCCACCGCCACCATGCTCAGCCGCTACGTGGCGCTGACAAGCACCAGCGGCGCCAGCGCGTGTTCCATCGCCACCAGTTCGACGCAGGGCGCGAACCTGGATGCGGATGGCTCCTGCGGCAATTTCACCTTGCACGGCGACGCCAAATTGCAGGTTCTCACCAGCGGCGGGCAGACGTTTGCGTTCCCGCTCTGGGGCAGCCCGCTGATCGACGCGGCCGCCGATTGCAAAGACGCTTTCGGCACGACGCTCACCGCCGACGTGCGCGGCGGGCCACGGCCGTTGGATGGCAACGCCGACGGCATCGCCGCCTGCGACATCGGCGCGGTGGAAAGCGATGAGTTGTTCGCGAATGGTTTCGAATGAGCACCGATGCGATCCTCGTTTTCTGCACCTGCCCCGACGAAGCATGCGCCGCACGCATCGCGCGGGGCTTGGTCGAAGAGCGCCTCGCCGCCTGCGTCAACCGCATTCCCGGCATGACTTCAACCTATCGCTGGAACGGTGAAATCCACAGCGATGGCGAGGTGTTGTTGCAGATCAAATCAACGCGTGGCCGTTTTGAGGCGCTGCGTGCGCACATCGTCGCCCTGCATCCTTATGAACTGCCGGAGGTAATCGCGGTCGATATCGCCTCCGGGCATGCGCCGTATCTGGACTGGATCGCGGCGGAAACTGAACCGGATGCAAGTCCGCGCTGAATATACCGGTCGTCTCCCGCACACATTACCTGCGACAATCGCCGCATGAAACGATTTGCCACACTGTTTTTCGCCCTGCTCGGCATCGCCAGCGTCGCCCATGCCGACGATCAGGACAACCTGCTGCCCGTGGATCAGGCTTTCCGCGTCGAAGCCACGGCGCCGGACCGGCAGACGGTCCAATTCAAGTTCGCGATCGCCGACGACTATTATTTGTATCGCGGTCGGATTTCGACCAAAGCCGCCGATGCGGCGACCACGCTCGGCGCGCTGGATCTGCCGGACGGCAAGAAGAAGCACGATGAGTTCCTCGGCGATGTCGAGGTTTACCACCACGGCTTCACCGCGACCCAGCATTTGACCGCCGCGCCTGATGCGACGAATGCAGTGATCGAGCTGCGCTATCAGGGTTGTCACGAGGTCGATCCGAAAATCTGCTTCCCGCCGCAGAAGAAAATCCTGACGATTGCCTTGCCGGCTGCGCCCGCGGCGACGGCGCCGGCATCGCTGACCGCGGCGCTCGGCACGGCCACGGGCAACGCTTCCGCTTCGTCGCTGATTGGCGGCAACCAGCCGCTGCCGGCGGAACAGGCGTTTCGTTTCGAGGCGATCGCGACCGGGCCGGATCAAGTGCTTGCCCGCTTCACCATGCCGAAAGGCTATTACCTGTATCGCGACAAGACGAGTTTCCATACCGCTGCCGATAGCGGCGATTCGCTCGGCACTCCGGCATTTCCTGCCGGAACGCAACATAGCGACGCCAACTTCGGCGCGACCACGGTGTATTTCGACCAGGTCGACATTCCAGTCCCATTGTCGCGGACGAACAACGCCGCGCACACGCTCGCGCTGACCGCGAACTTCCAGGGCTGCAAGGAAAACAGCGTCTGTTATCCGATGCTGGAACGTACGCTGACGGTGTCCCTGCCAACGGGAAGCGGCGCGGCTGTATCCGTGACTCCTATCACGGCGACCGGTTCGCTGCTCGCGGCATTGTTCGCCGCCCTGCTCGGCGGACTTGTACTGAACCTGATGCCCTGCGTGTTGCCTGTGCTGTCGCTCAAGGCGATCTCGATACTCGAAAGCGGCGAGTCGCCCGTCGCAGCGCGGCGGCATGTGCTGTTCTACACCGCCGGCGTGCTGATCTCGTTCGCCGTCGTCGGTCTGGCGGTGATCGCGCTGCGCAAGGCGGGACTCATCTACGGCTGGGGATTCCAGCTGCAGCAGCCGTTGTTCGTGGCCGTGCTGATCTACGTGATCGTCGCCATCGGACTGAGCCTTTCCGGGGTGGTGCAATTCGGCGCCGGCCTGGGCAACACCGGCCAAAGCCTGAGCGCGCGCTCCGGCGCTTCCGGCGACTTCTTCACCGGCGTGCTCGCGGTCGTGGTGGCGAGCCCCTGCACGGCGCCATTCATGGGCACGGCGCTGGCATTCGCCTTCGCGAACTCGGCTTTGGCGGCGTTCTGCGTATTCATCGCACTCGGGCTCGGCCTCGCCCTGCCCTTCCTGCTGATCGGTTTCGTGCCGGGATTCGCGCGCTGGCTGCCGAAGCCCGGCGCATGGATGGAAACGCTCAAGCAGGTGCTGGCGTTTCCGATGTATCTCACCGCGGTCTGGCTAGTCTGGGTGCTGGGCAGCCAGCGTGGCGTGGATGCGATCGGACTGGTCCTGGCCGGCGCGGTGCTGCTGAGCCTGGGCCTGTGGTGGTTCGAACGCAGTCGCTACAAGACGCCCGGCTGGCGCGCACTGTCGCTGGTCGCGCTGCTGCTGTCGCTGCCGCCGTTGTACTGGTTGGCGTACCTTCCCGCGAAACAGGTGGCGGCAGCACAAGTCAATGGCCAGGTGGCGTTCAATCCGGCAAAACTCGAAGAGCTGCGCAAGGCCGGCCAGACCGTATTCGTCGATATCGGTGCGGACTGGTGCACGACCTGCAAGGTGAACGAGCATGCCGTGCTGGATACGGCCGCGTTCCGCGCGCTGCTCGATGAAACGCACGCAACCTTGATGACCGGCGATTGGACCAATCCCGACCGCGACATCGAGGCATTTCTGGCGCGTTTCCACGCCGTCGGCGTGCCCTTGTACGTCGTGTTCCGCAATGGCGATGACGGTCGTGTGCTGCCGACCGTGCTCACCCAGTCCGTGGTGCGCGCCGCGCTGGTTCCCGCACAGGCCAGCCCCTGATGTTCAGCCGCTCCAATCTTCTCATCATCGCCATCGCCATTGCCGGAGCGTTGCTTGGACTTTGGGCCGGCAGCTATTTCAACCAGCCGCATGTCGCCGGCATGCCGGCCGGCGCTGGTGTGCTCGCGCCCGGCGATGCGCTGGCCGATCTGCAATTGCGCGGCACCGACGGCGCCACGCATCGGCTCGGCGACTGGCACGGCAAGCTGGTGCTGGTCAATTTCTGGGCGACCTGGTGCGGCCCCTGCCGCGAGGAAATGCCCCTGCTCGATGCGGCGTCGAAGCAGTACGCCAGCCATGGTTTCGATGTCGTCGGCGTGGCGATCGACGACCCGGCCGCGATTTCGGATTTCCTCAAGGCGCAGCCGGTCGGTTACCCGATCCTGATCGGCGGCGACGACACGCTCAAAGCCGCGGGCGACGACGCCGGCGTGTTGCCCTATTCCTTGTTGATCGGCCCGGATGGCAAGATGATCACCCTGCGCGCGGGCAGTTTCACCTCGGCCGGCAGTCTGGCAGCCTGGATCGAGCCGCATCTAAGCAATCCGGGTTAAACACCGCGTATTTTCGTCGATCTTGCTGGCAACATACTGGACTTCTTTTCATAAGTCTTGCACACTTTCGCGCCTTGACCGGCCTTAGGCTGGCGTTCGTCGGCAATACGTGTGTCCAAGATTCTCGTCCTGCACGGCCCCAACCTGAACCTGCTCGGCACGCGCGAGCCGGACGTTTACGGCCATGCCACGCTTGCGGACATCGACGCGGATCTGGCGGCGAACGCGCGCGCATCGGGCGCAGAACTGGCGACGTTCCAATCCAACGCCGAACATGCATTGATCGAGCGCGTGCAGGCCGCCCGCGACGACGGCACCGCCTTCATCCTGATCAATCCCGGCGCGTTCACGCATACCAGTGTCGCCCTGCGCGACGCCTTGGCCGCGGTGACGATCCCGTTCATCGAGGTGCATCTGTCCAATGTGCACGCACGCGAGCCGTTCCGCCGGCTTTCGTATTTTTCGGACATCGCCGTCGGCGTGATCGCTGGATTCGGCGCCTTGAGTTACCAGCTCGCCTTGCAGGCAGCGCTGGATCATCTTCAGAAAATGGCGCGCTGAGCGCCTCGCCTTCAACGAATCAAGGGGTTTCACCATGGATCTGCGCAAGATCAAGACACTCATCGATATTCTCGAGCAGTCGAACCTGGCCGAGATCGAGATCAAGGAAGGCGAGGAATCCGTGCGCCTGAGCCGCATGCCCAAGGGCGGGATTCCGGCGCAAACCGTGATTCCTGTCGCCGCGCCTGCACACGTGGAAGCCCCGCGCACCGCCGCGCCTGCAGCGGCTACGGCACCTGCCGCCGCATCCGCGGACAAGGGTTTGCCGCCGGGTCATGTCGTGCGCTCGCCAATGGTCGGCACCTACTACGCATCGGCCAATCCAGAAAGCCCGCCATTCGTGAAAGTCGGCCAGCAGGTCAAGGTCGGTGACACGCTCGGCATCATCGAGGCGATGAAGATGTTCAACCAGATCGAAGCCGACCACGCCGGCACGGTGGTTGCGGTCCTAGCCAGCGCCGGTCAGCCGGTGGAATTCGATCAACCGCTGTTCGTGATCGGCTGATCCGGCGATGCTCGACAAAGTCGTCATCGCCAACCGCGGCGAAATCGCCCTGCGCGTCCTGCGCGCCTGCCAGACGCTGGGCATCCGCACCGTGGCCGTGCATTCCACCGCCGACCGCAACCTCAAGCATGTCGGCATGGCCGACGAATCGGTGTGCATCGGCCCGGCGCCGGCCGCGGAAAGCTACCTCAACATCCCCGCCATCATTGCTGCCGCCGAAGTCACCGATGCGCAGGCGATCCATCCCGGCTATGGTTTTCTTTCGGAAAACGCCGACTTCGCCGAGCGTGTCGAACAATCCGGCTTCATCTTCATCGGCCCAACCGCGAACGTGATTCGCATGATGGGCGACAAGGTCGAGGCGATCCGCGCGATGAAGGCAGCCGGCGTGCCATGCGTGCCGGGCTCGGGCGGTCCGCTTGGCGAGGATGCCGCGGAGAATGCAAAGATCGCGCGCGAGATCGGCTATCCGGTCATCATCAAGGCGGCCGGCGGCGGCGGCGGGCGCGGCATGCGCGAAGTGCGCACCGAAGCCCATCTGGCCAACGCGATCACCCTGACCAAATCCGAGGCCAAGGCCGCGTTCGGCAACGCCGAGGTCTACATGGAAAAATTCCTGGAGAATCCACGTCACGTGGAAATCCAGGTGCTGGCCGACGGCCAGGGCAACGCGATTCATCTGGGCGAACGCGACTGCTCGATGCAGCGTCGCCACCAGAAAGTGGTCGAAGAAGCGCCCGCGCCCGGGATCACGCCGGAGCAACGCGCGGAAATCGGCAAGGTCTGCGTCGACGCCTGCGTGCGTATCGGTTATCGCGGCGCCGGCACGTTCGAATTCCTGTACGAAAACGGCCGCTTTTATTTCATCGAGATGAACACGCGCATCCAGGTCGAGCATCCGGTGACCGAATTCATCACCGGCGTGGATCTGGTGCGTGAGCAACTATTGATCGCCGGCGGCGAGAAGCTGTCGATCAGGCAGTCCGACATCAAGATCACCGGCCACGCCATCGAATGCCGCATCAATGCCGAGGACCCGGACACGTTCATGCCATCGCCCGGCACGGTCAAGCGCTTCGAAAGCGCAGGCGGCCCGGGCGTGCGCATCGACACGCATGTCTACGACGGCTACCGCATTCCGCCGAACTACGATTCGATGATCGGCAAGCTCATCGTGCATGGGCGCGACCGCGCGACCGCGATCGCGCGCATGCGCATCGCGCTCGCGGAAATGGTGTTTGAAGGCGTCAAGACCAACCTGCCGCTGCAGCAGCGCATCATGGCCGATGGTGGCTTCAACGCCGGCGGCCAGAACATCCATTATCTGGAAAAGCGCATCGCCGAGGCCAAGGAAAAGGCAATCAAGTTAAGCTGATGCGAGGTTCGTAAAACTAAAGTCGTCATGCCGGCAGGGATTGCCGGCATCCAGACTGCATGGATGCCTTCCGTGGCCCCTGGATTCCGGCAATCCTTGCCGGAATGACGAGCAAAAGAGACGCGCATGCCCTTTCTCGAACTCTCCCTGACCCTGCACGCCACGCAGCAAGCCAGCGTCGAAGCGGCGCTGGAAGACCTCGGCGCGTTGTCGATCACGCTCGCCGACGCCGATGTCAACACGCCCGATGAGCGCGCGATCTTCGAGCCGGGCGTTGGCGAAACGCCGGTATGGAACGCCATGCTGCTGCAGGCATTGTTCGATGCCAATGCCGACCGCGCGGGGCTCGTGCACGCATTTGCCGAACTCGTGCCCGGGATTGAACCGGCGCAGATCGCATTCCGCGACGTTGCCGACCAGGACTGGACACGGGCATGGCTGGATGCATTCAAGCCGATGCGCTTCGGCAAGCGCCTGTGGATTTATCCGTGGAACGTGGACGCGCCGGACGATCCCGACGCGGTGATCGTGCGCCTCGATCCCGGCCTTGCATTTGGCAGCGGCACGCACCCGACCACGGCGCTGTGTCTGGAATGGCTCGATGGATGCGACCTTGCCGGCAAGACGCTGATCGACTACGGCTGCGGCTCGGGAATCCTTGCCATCGCTGCGCTCAAACTCGGCGCTGCGCGCGCGATCGGCGTGGACAACGACGAACAGGCGATCGCCGCCAGCCGCGACAACGCACAGCGCAATGGCGTATCCGAACAACTGGATTTGTATCTTCCGCAACAATTTCCACAAATCCAATCCGATGTTCTCGTCGCGAATATCCTTGCCGGCCCGCTGGGCGAGCTCGCACCGGTGTTCGCACAAAGCCTGAAATCCGGCGGTGCGCTGGCGTTGTCGGGCATCCTCGACGGCCAGCAGGACGAGCTGCTGGCGCGTTACTCCGAATGGTTTGTGGATTTGCGCGCGACGGAACGCGACGGCTGGATCCGCATCGACGGCACCCGGCGCTGATCTAGCGCATCTTCAACACTGCGGCGAGCTTTTCCGCCTCGCGCCGCTGCGGCGAGTGTTCGACCAGCGACGCCTTGATGATCGGCAAGGCCGGCTGCAGCAACGAACGCGCCGCCGCATCGTCACCGCCCGCGTGCGCATACGCCGCGGCCTGCGCCGCGAGTCGTGCATACGCCGGATGCTGTTCGCCGAGTTCGCCATGCAACGCATCCAGCGCGCGCCGTTGCGCGGCCAATGCCGCCGTCCAGTCGTGATGTGATGCGGCCAATTCGGCTTGCACGATCGCATAACGCGCACGACGTCCATAGTTGCCACGTCCATCCGGTGGTGTCAGCGCGTGCAGCGCTGCTGCGGCTTCGTGCAAACGTCCCGACCGCACCAACCACTGCGCGTCAAGCAGTTGCGAATCGAGCAACTGCGCCGGATCGAGCTTGAGCGCACGCCGCGTCGCCAGCGTCGCATCGATAAACGGACGCGCCGCGGCAAGGTTGCCCAGTTCCAGTTCGCAGCGCGCCAGGTTGTTCTGCACGCGCGCGACCGAAGCGCTCGGTGATTTGTTGTGCACTTCGCGGATGCGCAGCGACTCGCGGAATAATGGCAAGGCTGCAGCGTAATCGCCGCGATCTTCTTCGAGCGTGGCGAGATTGTTCGCGGTGACGGCCCAGCTCATCGAGCCGGGCGGCTCCAGGCGCGTGTCAAGGTCCAGCGCGGCGCGGTAGTTCGTTTCAGCGGCAGCATATTCGCCGCGATCCTGCTGCACGCTGGCCAGATCGTTGTGCGCGCGCGCGACCGCGATGCTGTCGGCGCCGAGTACCTTGATTTGCAGGGTCAACGCTTCGGAAAGATTACGCTCGGCGGCAGCAAGATCGCCGAGTTCCTCCTCGGCCTGGGCCAGGTTGTCGAGCGTGGTGAGCGTGCGCGGATCATCGTTGCCGTAGACGGCGCGTTTGCCCGCCAAGGCCTGCGTGTACAGATCCCGGGCCCTGGCGTAATCGCCACGATGAAACGCGAGGAAACCGAGATTGTGCAGGGTCGAGGCGACCTCGCCACGGTACGCCGTGCCGGCGGCGGAAAAGATCGACAGTGCCGCACGGTAGTCGCGTTCAGCCGCATCGAAATCGCCGACACCCTGCTCGGCCACGCCCAGCGCATTATGGCTGTGACCCACATCCGCATCGTTGTTCGGCAGGCGCGTAGCGCGCAGCGCGATCGCCTCGCGGCACGCGGGCAGTGCCTTGGCATGATCGGACGCACTGGACCAGGCGCGACAATCCTCATTCAGCGCGCGCGCCAGGCGCAGCGGATCGCTGCCCGGCGCGCGCAGCAGGACGATCGCACGGCCGAGCAGATCGGTGCTGCGCCGCGGCTGGCCGATGCTGATGTAGATTTCGCCGAGCGCGGTCAGCAGGCGCGCCTGCACCCGGGTCTGCGCTATCGGCGCGGCATCGAGCCGCGCGCTGGCCTGATCCAGAAGTTCGCGCGCGCTGACATCGTGGCCGCGCGTTTGCTGCGGATCGGCGTCCTGGAACAGGCCGACCAGAAAATCGGTGACCGCGTTCGCGGTATGCGCCTCGCTGCGCGCCTGCGCCTGCGCGCGCAACGCGCGTGTGCGCTCGACCGCCAGCCACGCTGCCACGCCGATGATGACCGCGAGGGCGAGTGCCGCGATGCCGACGCCAAGTCGATGCCGGCGCACGAATTTGGCCACGCGGTAACCGATGCGATCGGGACCAGCGGCCAGCGCACGGCCGTCGAAGTAGCGTTCGATGTCATCCGCCAGAGCTGCTGCCGATGGATAACGCCGCGCCGGATCCTCGTCCAGCGCGCGGCGCACAACATGCTCAAGATCGCCGTCGATGCGCGGGGCGTCGGCGCGCAGCCAATCCTGTTCCGCCGTGCGCGCGACACGGCCCGGCCGCGCCTGGCGCCAGCTTTCGGCGTTGCGTCCGGATTTGTACACTTTTCCACAAAGCAATTCATACAGGATCAGCCCCAGCGCGTACACGTCACTCGCGGTGGTTACCGCCGCGCCGCCGAGTTGTTCGGGACTGGCGTAGTCGGGCGTGAACGCGCGCAGTTCAGTCGCGCGTTCGCCGTTCGCATCCGGTGCGTTCAGTCGCGCGATGCCGAAGTCGAGCAGCGCCGGTGTGCCGTCGCGTCGCACCATCACGTTGGCGGGCTTGAGGTCGCTGTGCACGATCAGGTTCTGGTGGGCGTGATGCACGGCCGCGCACAACTGCTGGAACAGGCGCAGGCGTTGCGCCAGCGGCGGCCGGTTCGCGTCCAGCCATTGCGCAAGCAATACGCCGTTGACATATTCCATCACCAGGTACGGCTGACCTTCGTCGGTGGTGCCGCCGTCGAGCAGGCGCGCGATGTGCGGATGCACGAGGCCGGCGAGCAGTTGGCGTTCTCGACGCAGGCGTTCCAGCGCGGCCGAGGTCGGGAAGCCGCGGATCAGCTTGATCGCTACGCGACTTTCGTATTCGGCATCGGCGCGCTCGGCGAGGAACACGCTACCCATGCCGCCGCGGCCGAGTTCGCGCAGGATGCGGTAATTGCCGATGCGTCGCCCGAGCCATGGCGCCGTGTCATCGAAGTGTTCCGCCGTGCCGTGGGCGACGCTCGCTGCGAGCGGATCATGCGCCCGCGCATCGGCGGCCAGCAGGCCTTCGAGTTCGGCGCGCAACTCCGCGTCTGCCGCGCATGCGTCGTCGAGGAATCGCGCGCGCGCCTCCGGCGCCAGCAATACGGCGGCATCGAACAGTTCCTGTAGTCGCTGGAATCGGCTCACGGCAAGCCTAAGCGGCCAGTTCGCGCTTCAGCCACGCCCGTCCAAAGCGCAGGCCGCGATCGACCGTCGGCACGGATACCGCGAGCACGTGCGCGATCTCGTCGCGGTTCAATCCGCCGAAATAGGTCAGCTCGATGATCTTGCCGGTGCGCGCGTCCTCGTCCTCGAGCCGGCGCAAGGCCGCGTCCAGTGCCAGCAATTCCGGCGTTGCGGACGCCGACGCCGCATCTGCGGTCAAGGTGATGTGGACCGCGCCGCCGCCACGCTTGTCCGCGTCGCGTGCGCGCGCGTGGTCGATCAGCACGTTGCGCATGTGCAGTGCGGCGAGCGCGAAGAAATGCGCGCGATCGCGCCAATCCACGTCCGCGTTGCACAGGCGCAGGAAGCTCTCGTGCACCAGCGCCGTCGGATCCAGCGTGGACGGCTCTGCGCCGCGCATGCGCTGGCGCGCAAGCGTGCGCAGGTGCGCGTAGACCAGCTCGGTCAATTGCGGCAGCGCGCCGGCATCGCCGTCGCGCCAGGCGTGCAACAACGCGGTGATCGGCGTCTGCGGCGTAAGCATGTGCGCAGTGTACCGGTCTGACCACGCCGATTGCAGCGGCCATTGATAGGAATGGGCGCGAATTCACGTTTATTCCGATCGCAACCCACGGAGACCGTCATGCAACCTTTCCTGCGTCTTGTCGCGGCCAGCATGGCCGTGATTGCACTCGCTTTCACCGGCCATGCGCGTGCAGCCAGCAACGTAACCGTCACCGATGCCGGTGACGGCACGATCAGTGACAGCTTGTGCACGTTACGCGAGGCGATCATCGCAGCGAACAACCAGCAATCCTTCGATGGTTGCCTGTTCAGCGGCAGCGGCAGCCCGACCACGATTTCCTTCGCCATCGGCAGCGGTTTGCAGACGATCAATGTCGGCAGCCAGCTGCCGCCGATCGTCGTTCCGGTCGTCATCGACGGCCTGACCCAGCCGGGCGCGAATTGCACTGCGTGGCCGCCAACGCTGGCCATCCAGGTCAGCAGCCCGACGAATGGACAGTACAACGGCCTTACGCTCAATCCCGGCTCCGACGGCAGCACGATCCGCGGCCTGGTCATCAATGGCTTCAACAACAACCAGGGCTATGCCTACAACTTCAATGCCGCGATCAACATCTACGTGAGCGGAAGCAATCACGTCGAGTGCAATTTCCTGGGTACCCTCCCCGACGGTACGACGGCGGCGCCGAACCTGCGCGGCGTGGATATCAACGGCAGCTCGAACAATTTCATCGGGTCGGATGGCACGGTGAAGGCGTACTTCGCGCGCAACCTGATCTCGGGCAACAGCTATGGCCAGGTCGACACCCGCGGCAATGCCCTCAGTGGCAATCGCATTTCCGGCAACTACATCGGTACCGACGCGACCGGCAGCGTGGCGATGGGCAATCAAGGCGGTGCCGATGGCGTGGACATCAACGCCAATCCGGGTCCGGCGACAGGCAACTACGTCGGCTGGGACGGCGTCGGCGATCCGGCCTTGATGCGCAATGTCATTTCCGGGTTCACCGGTGTGGGCTTGGGCGGCATCGGCATGACCGTCGGCGCGCAGGGCAATATTGTCGCCGGCAACTACATCGGCACCGATGCGACCGGCACGCATGCCATCCCGAACTGGGCGGGTGTTGAACTGGGTACCAATTCCAGTGTCTTCCACAATCTGATCGGCAACAACGGCACGCAAGATGCAGCCTCGGCGCGCAATGTGATTTCCGGCAACAATTTTGTCGGCATCGATATCAACTCTGCCAACGGCACCCACGACAATGCCGTGATCGGCAATTACATCGGCGTAAATGCCGTCGGAGCGCCGCTCGGCAACGGCCAGTACGGAATCTCGATGGATTATTCGGTTGCGAATTCATTGGTGAACGGCAATTGGATCGCCGGACAAGGCACTGCGATCCGCTTCTTCGGATCCGGCAGCCTCGGCGGTGGCGCCACGGCCGCTTTCATCAATAATTCGGGCAATGGTATTGCGGGCCTGCCAGCACTGGACTCGCGCGACAACTGCATACTCGGCGGCACCGGCGTACTGGTCTATGCGCAAGGCGCGAATGTGCCGAATCCCAACACGTTCACGAACAACTGGTGGGGCGCATCGACGGGGCCGAACAGCACCGGCGCAAGTTCTGCCGATGGCAGCATTGCCGCCACCCCGTGGCTTGCCATTCCGGCGACAGTTTGCAGCGACGTGATTTTCCGCAACGGCTTCGAGACGCCCTGATCGCGGTGTTCGGATAGAATTCCGGGCATGTACAGCCAATGCCCGGAATGCCTGACGATCTACAAGATCGGCGCTGCCATGCTCGCCGAGTCGCACGGCAGCGTGCGCTGCGGGCATTGCAATGCCGTGTTCGACGCGCTGCGCACGCTGACCGAGCAGTTGCCCGACGAATCGGTGCGGCACCTGCTCGCGCATCCGGGCGACGGCACCCCGCCGCAACTGGCGGTACCGGCCATGCGTCCGACGACCGGACAGCAGCAGACCTTGTTGTTCGATCCGGACGAACGTCCGGCGCGCGCGCAATCATCTGCGCGGCGCCCGCATACACCGGCATTCGCACGCACGCGCCGCGCGCAACCGGCGGCGCGCAACTGGCCGTGGGTGCTGGGCGTGCTCGGCCTGTCATTGTCCCTGCTCGCCCAGATCGGCTATGCCGAACGCGCGATATTGCTCGACGATGCGCGCCTGCGGCCCGCGCTCGATGGCGTGTGCGCCTCGCTCGGCTGCCGCCTGCCGCTGCGCCACGATCCGGCGAAACTCGAATTGCTTTCGCGCGACATCCGCCCGCACCCGTCGGTGCCGAACGCACTGATCGTCTCGGCCACGCTGCGCAACGATGCGGATTTCGCGCAAGCATTTCCGGATGTGGAAATTACCTTGTCCGACCTCGACGAAAACCGCATCGCGATGCGCCGCTTCCGTCCGCAGGAATACATCGCCGACAGCCGCAGCATCGCATCGGGACTCGCCCCGGGCGCTACCGCGGCGCTTGTGTTCGAGGTCGCCGATCCGGGCAAAAACGCGGTCGCCTTCGAATTCAAGTTCTTTTGACGACGGCACTTATCAAGCGCAACGCTTGGCGCTAGACTCCCTGCCCCGTCGCGTTGCGCGCGGCGGGAACGTCAAGGAAGTTCCCCCGATGCAGGCCACCGAATCCGCCCCAGCCGCGCACGCCGACATGGCGGTCGACATCGCGCTGCAACCGGCCCTGTGCGACCATGTTGCGCGCGCAGTGCGCCGTTACCTGTCCGACCTCGACAGCAAGGAACCCGAAGGCCTGTACGAACTCGTGCTGCATGAGGTCGAAAAGCCGCTGCTGCGCGAAGTGCTGCGCTGGAGCGAGGGCAACCAGAGTCGTGCCGCGGCCGCGCTGGGCATCGATCGCGCCACGTTGCGCAAGAAGCTGGCGTTGCGCGGGCTGAGCTGAAGCCACCGGGTATAATTGCCCGGACTCCGTTGCGGCCTTGGCCATGTTCGATTCCATCCTGGTACCGGTGCGCCCTGTTGAGCGTGTCCGACAAAACCGGCCTCATCGACCTCGCGCGCGGGCTCGACGCGCTTGGCGTCGCGCTGATATCCACCGGCGGCACCGCGCGCGTGCTGCGCGAGGCGGGATTGAGCGTGCGCGAAGTCGCCGATCTCACCGGTTTTCCGGAAATCATGGACGGACGGGTCAAGACCCTGCACCCGAAAATCCACGGCGGCTTGCTCGGACGGCGCGGCGTCGACGATTCGGTAATGTCCGCGCACGGCATCGAGTCGATCGACCTGCTGGTGGTGAACCTGTATCCGTTCGAGCGCGCCACTGCAGCACCGGATTGCACGATGCACGATGCGATCGAGAACATCGACATCGGCGGACCGGCGATGATCCGCGCCGCCGCCAAGAACCACGAGCACGTGGGCACCCTGATCGACCCGGCCGATTACGCCGACCTGATCCAGGCCCTGCACGCGAACAAAGGCACTTCGCTGGATTTGCGCCGTCGCCTCGCCGCCAAGGTCTTCGCGCATACCGCCCGATATGACGGCGCGATCGCGAACTGGCTCGGCGCGCGCCTGCAATCCGACCATGTGGAACCGTTTCCGCCCGAGCTGCATCTGGCCTACGCGCGCCATGCGACGTTGCGCTACGGCGAGAACCCGCACCAGAACGCGGCGCTGTACGTCGATCGCGGCGCCGTGGCGGGCAGTGTCGCCACCGCGCACATCCTCGCCGGCAAGGATTTGTCGTACAACAACATCGCCGATGCGGATGCGGCCCTGGAATGCGTCAAGGCATTTCGCAAGGCGCCAGCCTGTGTCATCGTCAAGCACTCCAATCCGTGTGGCGTCGCGATCGGTGCGACTGCGCGCGAGGCCTACGACAAGGCGTATGCGACCGATCCGGTGTCGGCATTCGGCGGCATCATCGCATTCAACCAGCCGCTCGACGTGGCGACTGCGCAGGCGATTCTCGAACGCCAGTTCGTTGAAGTGGTGATTGCGCCGCAAGTCGATGCCGACGCGCTCGCTGCGTTTGCGAAAAAACCGAACGTGCGCGTGCTCGCGAGCGGCGAGTGGCCGGAGCAGGCGGCCGCGGCATTCGATTTCAAGCGTATCAACGGCGGCTTGCTGGTACAGGATACCGATCGCGATACGTTGCTGTTGTCCGACCTGAAAGTCGTCTCCAGGCGCGTGCCGGATGCCGAGGAACTGCGCGACCTGCTGTTCGCCTGGCACGTGGCGATGTACGTCAAGTCCAATGCGATCGTGTACGCGCACGGCAGCCGTACGATCGGCATCGGCGCTGGCCAGATGAGCCGCGTGATCAGCGCCAGAATCGCCGCGATGAAAGCCGAAGAAGCGAAGCTTGAAGTCGCTGGCAGCGTGATGGCGTCGGATGCGTTCTTCCCGTTCCGCGACGGCATCGACGCCGCCGCTGCAGCCGGCATCCGCGCCGTGATCCAGCCCGGCGGGTCGCTGCGTGATGCGGAATCGATCGCCGCGGCGGATGAGCACGACATGGCGATGGTGTTTACAGGCGTTCGTCACTTCAGGCACTGATCGTATTCTGTCATCCCGGCATGGATTGCCGGGATCCAGATTGCAGGATGCGAAACTGCGAACCGTTGATGCCTGCCGTCCTTGGCTTCTGGATTCCGGCAGTCCCTGCCGGAATGACGAACAAAATAACTATCTGCACAAATTGGTGCGACGCAAATGAAGGTTCTCGTTATAGGTTCCGGCGGCCGCGAACACGCACTGGCCTGGAAGATCCGCCAATCGCCACGCGTGAGCGAAGTGATCGTCGCGCCCGGCAATGCCGGTACCGCGAGCGAATACGGCGTGCGCAACGCCGCCGTTGCGATGCACGACATCGACGGTCTGCTGCAACTGGCAAAAACGGAAAACGTCGCTTTGACCGTGGTCGGGCCCGAAATGCCGTTGGTCGCCGGCATCGTCGATCGTTTCCGCAGCGAAGGCCTGCGCTGCTTCGGTCCGCGCCGGCTCGCCGCGCAACTGGAAGGCTCGAAAACCTTCGCCAAGCAATTCCTGGTCCGCCACAACATCCCGACTGCGCGCCACGCTGCGTTCGATCGCCTCGAACCCGCGCTCGCGCATGTGCGCAAACACGGTGCGCCGATCGTGATCAAGGCCGATGGCCTAGCCGCCGGCAAAGGCGTGGTCGTGGCGCTGACCCTGCCCGATGCCGAACTGGCGCTGCACGACATGCTCGGCGCGCACGCGTTCGGCGACGCTTCGGCACGCGTGGTGATCGAGGAATTCCTCGACGGCGAGGAGGCCAGCTACATCGTGCTGTGCGACGGCCGTCGCGCGTTGTCGCTGGCGACCAGCCAGGACCACAAGCGCCGCGACGACCGCGACCTCGGCCCCAACACCGGCGGCATGGGCGCGTATTCGCCGGCGCCGGTGGTGACCCCGGACATCGAACGCCGCATCCTGCACGAAATCATCGAACCGACCCTGGCCGGCATGGCCGCCGAGGGTGCGCCGTTCATCGGTTTCCTTTACGCGGGGCTCATGATCGACAAGCATGGCGCGCCGCGCGTGATCGAGTTCAACGTGCGCATGGGCGATCCGGAAACCCAGCCGATCCTGCTGCGGCTCAAATCCGATCTGGTGGATCTGATCGACGCCGCGCTCGACGGCCGCCTGGACAAGGTCAGCGCAAGCTGGGATCCGCGGCCCGCACTGGGCGTGGTGTTGGCCGCGCACGGTTATCCGGGCAAGGTGCGCCTGGGCGATGCAATCAGCGGACTCGATGCGGATTTCGGCGGTGATGTGAAAGTGTTTCACGCCGGTACAAAAGTGGAAAATGGCAATACCGTCACTGCCGGCGGCCGTGTACTGACCGTGTGCGCGCTCGGCAACGACTTCGCCACCGCGCAGAAGCGCGCTTACGATGCGGTGCGCAAGATCAAGGCAGACGGGCTGTTCTGCCGCCGCGACATCGGCTGGCGTGCGATCAAACGCTGACGCGGCGGCGCCAACCCAGCCAACCCAGGCCGAGCAAACCCAGCGCCAGCAATGCCAGTGAGCGCAGGCTCAACATGGGCGTCGGCACGGGCGGCGGCAGATTCAGATCGCCCGCCGAGAATGCGCCCGGCGCGAAACTGAAGATGCGCACTTCATCGATCTTGCCGTCGAACATCTCGAAGTTCGCCACCGTGGGATTGGTGCCGATGCCTACGCCGCCCGATGGCGGATTCGGGCCTGTTGTGGTGGTGTAACTCGCCACGCCGTTGACGTAGAACGTGGTGATGCCGTTGTCGCGCACCAGGGCCAGTTCCGTCCACGTTGTCGAAATCGAACTGACGCTGGCACCGATCAGGCCGCCGTAAAGCAAGCCGTAGCTGCCGCCGAGCCGGTAGATGCCCCAGCCCGCGTTGCTGGTATTGCCGTTGTAGGCAATGGTGGCATTGCCGGTCGTGCTGCCGTTGGATTTGACCCAGGCCTCGATGCCGAAGTTGTCCGTCAGGTTCGAGGCGACCGCGATCGTGTTGTTGTATCCGTCTGCCGTGCCGTTGAAAGCCATCGACAAGGTGCTGCCGATGCGCGGCGCTACGTCGGAGGAATACGTCGGCGCGCCGACCTTGCTCAGACTGAATCCGCCGACGCTGTCGACCGTCGTCGCTGCGCCCGCGCCGCCAGCGCTCGCGCCGGAATCGGCCTCGCCCAGATGCCATTGGTTGAGCACCGTGATGGTCGCCTGCGCCGGCACGGCGGCGACGGCCAGCACCAGACTCGCGAACATCGGCAATCCCTGACGCATGGCTTTCCCCTGCATGGTTTGGGCCCGGATGGGGGCGCATGATTGCGCCGATCCACGATTGCCGTCAACACTTCTTGCGCAGCTGCACGATGTTGCGGCCGTCGATGTGTTCGTAGCGGAATTCGTCCATGAGTTTGCGCACCAGCGGGATGCCGCGCCCGCCGATGCGCGCGGTCAGGACGCTGTCGCCCATCGGCAATGGCTTCCAGGTCGTCGGATCGAACGGCTCGGCCAGGTATTCGATGGTCGCGTCGACCGCGCCGGGGGAGCGCGCGAGCTGGATGTCGATCGCACCGGACGCCTGTTGCGCATGCATCAGCACGTTGGTGAGCAGTTCGTCCACGGATATCTGAATGGCACGCAACGCGGCTTCGGGCACGCTCGGCAACAGCGTGGTTTCCAGGCGCTCGTTGAAGCGGCCGATCGCGGCGCGGTCGCGATCCACGCGCAACCGCCACACCACGCCCGTGCTGACCGGCGTTACCGTCTGTGGCTTGCGCCACCATGCCCGCCAGCGTTCGCGCCATCCGCCCATGCGCCAATGCTGACGAAAATGGCGTGGCTTGGCAACGTCAGGATTTTTTCACTGTCGGCGCGAGCGTTTCCAGCGGTGGCGGCTTGACGTTGGGATGTTCGGCAGGCCACGGTTGCGCCGGCATCTTCTTCGCGACGTAATCCTGCATGGTCTTGCGGTACATGGCCGCACGCGCGGTGTCGTTCATGCGCACGGCCTCGTAGATCGCCTGGGCCTGCGATTTCTGCGCTTCGTCGAACTTGCCGTTCGCCGCCTGTGCCAGCGCCAGCGCAGTAGTGTCTTCCGCATCCGGACGTTGCCGGTACAGCGCCTGCGCGTAGTCGAGCGCCATGCTGCGCTCATCCGCCGTTGCCGCCGGACAGGTGCTGGCCAGGCGCACGAACACCTGCATCAGATCACCGTCCTGGGCACGCTTGGTCTGGCGTTTGCTGACCTCGTTCAACGCATCGCGGCATTTTCCGGACAACGCCTGGGCTGCGGCCAAACGTGCTTCGGCGCCGGCATCGCCGTCGAGGATGCGCACAAGCTGGGCGTACTGTTGTGCGGCCTGCGCGTAGTCGCCCTTGCGCATCAGCGCGTTGCCGAACAACAGCCGTGCATCCGGCTGGTTGGCATCGGCCTGGATCGCGCGCTGGTAGAACGGCAGCGCACGCGCGGCATCGCCGGCGAATTCCTGGACCATGCCCTGGCTCAGGTTCGCGCTGGCACTGTCGGGCTTGAGCTTGAGCGCGCGACCGGCCTCGTCCTGGGCGAAGGCGATATTGCCCAACAGGCCATCCAGCCGCGCGAGCAGGGCGAGCGCTTCGACGTCGTTCGAATCGTGCTCGGTTGCCTCGAAGGCCTTGTCGCGTGCCGCGACGAAATCGCGCCGCGCCATAAGTTGCCGCGCCTGCTCCAGCGGCGTGCCGTGCAGCGGCGGCGGCGCCGGCGCGGCCTGGAAAATTCCCGCCAGCAACGGATCGGCGAGGCGTGGCGGGGTTTTGCCCGCCTTGGCTTGCGCGGCCTTTGCCTGCGCGGCATCACCCTGACTCGTGTAGGCGCGGGCCAGGTCCGAGTACAACGAGTCTGCCTGCGGCTCCAGGGTCAAAGCCTTGTGCAGGTGTTCGATCGCTGCGGCGTAATCCTTCTGGCGGATTTCCAGGCGGCCGAGCATGGCGAACAATGCGGCCTGTTTCTCGCCGGCAGGCAACGCGTCGGCGAGCACCCTGTGCGCGGCGTTCAGGTCGCCGGCCTCGATCAGGGCATCGGACAGGCGATAACGGATCGGCAGATAGACCTTGTCCAGCGCCAGCGCCGCCTCGAAATTCGCGCGCGCGTCCGCGGTGCGCTTCATGGCGAGTGCGACAACGCCGCGCAGGTACAGCCAGCGCGCATCCTTGGGCGCGAGCTGGTTCGCATCGTAGAACGCGATCGCCGCGGCGGCATCGAGTCCGGCGCGGAAATACACGGCGCCGATGCCGGCATAGGCAAATGCCAGATCGTCGCCGATCAGGCCCACGCGTGCCTTGTCGAAGTCCGCGCGTGCACTAGCCACTGCCTTGGCCTGGTCCGCAGGCAGTTTGCTGGTGTCCGGAGTGGGCAAGGTCAGCACCAGGGCGTCGCTGTCGATATCGGCAGCGTTGGCAATCCCGGCCATGAGAATTGCGCACAAGGCGCCACAAATCAGGAGTCGCAAACGCTTCATCGGGTCGGCCACAAGTCAACAGGGCGCAAAGTGTAGCGGCCAATCCCGGCGCTCACCAGTTCGCGCGTCCCTTCCGGTTTGCTACGCTTCAGCAATCCTGGAGGGGACGATGAGCGAACACAACCAGTTCCGCCTGCTGCGCGAGCGCCGTTTCCTGCCGTTCTTCCTGACCCAGGCGCTGGGCGCGTTCAACGACAACGTATTCAAGAATGCGCTCGTCATCCTCGTCGCGTTCCTGACCGTGCAACTCACGGTCAAGGACGTGAATTTCTACACCAATCTTGCCGCGGGATTGTTCATCCTGCCGTTCCTGCTGTTTTCGGCGACCAGCGGCCAGCTTTCGGACAAGTACGACAAGGCACGCCTCGCGCAATGGGTCAAGGTGCTGGAAATCGGCATCATGTGCGTGGCCTTCGCGGGTTTCCTCACCCACAACATTCCGCTGCTCCTCGCGATGCTGTTCATGATGGGCGTGCATTCGACCCTGTTCGGCCCGCTCAAGTACGGCTTGCTGCCGCAGGTGCTCGATCAGCGCGAGCTGACCGGCGGCAATGGCTTGATCGAAATGGCCACGTTCGTCGCGATCCTGCTCGGCACGATCGCGGGAACGAGTTTGATACGTGTCGAAGGCTGGGGCGCATGGCTGGTCGGCGGCGCGACGATCAGCATCGCGATCGTCGGCCTGTTCTGCGCGCTCGCGATGCCGCGCGCGCCGGCGCCGGATCCGCACCTGAAGCTCAACTGGAATCCGTTCAGCGAGACATGGCGCAACGTCAATTACATCCGTACGGATCGCTCGATCTTCCTGTCGTGCCTGGGGATTTCGTGGTTCTGGTTCTACGGTTCGATCTATTTCACCCAGTTGCCGAACTACACCAAGGTCGTGCTCGGCGGCGGGCCTGGCGTGTACACGCTGATCCTGACCGTATTCTCGGTCGGCATCGGCCTGGGTTCGGTGTTGTGCGAAAAGCTGTCCGGCCACAAGGTCGAGATCGGCCTGGTCCCGTTCGGTTCGATCGGCATGACCGTGTTCGGCGTGGATCTGTATTTCGCGCATCCGGGCAGCGTCGGCGAGCTGAACCTCGGCGTCGCCGCGATGCTGGCGCAGCCGCATGTCTGGCGGATTCTCATCGACCTCGTGCTGATGGCGATCTTCAGCGGATTTTTCATCGTGCCGCTGTTCGCCCTTGTGCAATCGCGCAGCGACAGCGCGCGCGTGTCGCGCGTGATCGCGGCGAACAATATCTTGAACGCCCTGTTCATGGTCGTCGCCGCGATCGTCTCGGCGTTGTTGCTCAACGAGGCGAACCTGAGCATTCCCGGCCTGCTGCTCGCGACCGCGCTGATGAACGCGGCGGTCGCGGTATACATCTACACCCTGGTGCCGGAATTCCTGCTGCGTTTCATCGACTGGGTGCTGATCCACACGCTGTACCGCATCCGCACGCAAGGACTGGAGAACATCCCCGAGCACGGGCCGGTACTGCTGGTGTGCAACCACGTCAGTTTCATGGATCCAATGTTGGTGATGGGCTGCGTGCGCCGCCCGGTGCGCTTCGTGATGTATTACAAGATCTTCGACATCCCGTTCTTGCGTTTCATCTTCAAATCGGCCAAGGCGATCCCGATTGCTGGCGCAAAAGAGGACCCGGCAATCCTCGAGCGCGCTTTCGCCGAAGTGGACAAGGAACTGGCCGCCGGCAACATCGTGTGCATTTTCCCCGAAGGCGGCATCACCCGCGACGGCACGATGCAGCCGTTTCGCCCCGGCGTCGAACGCATCCTCGCCACGCGCGCCGTGCCGGTGGTGCCGCTCGCCCTGCGCGGCCTGTGGGGCAGCATCTTCAGCCGCGCGGATTCCGCATTGGGACGCCTGCGCCTGCCGCGCCGGTTCTGGTCGCGCGTCGAACTCGTCGCCGGGCCTGCCGTGCCGGCGGCGCAGGCCAGCGCCGGAGCGCTGGAAGCGAAGGCCAGGGCGTTGCGCGGAGATGGAGCCTAGAAAAAGCCGCCCAGCACCACCAGCGCGATCAGCGTCAACCAGACGATCAGCACGCGGCGCACCAGCACCATGGCATCGTCGAGTGCGACCAGCGGACTGTTTGCGTCGGCATTGCCATCCGCGGCGACATCGGCGACTACGCTGGCGCGGCCAATGGCGTCGAGAAATCCCAGATCCAGGTTCGCGTAGCCCTGCGCGTGCGCTCGATGGTAGTCGCGCCATGCCGCGAACACGGCGTCGAAATTCGAGGCCAGCGCGAGCGCCAACGCCATCAGATGCGCGGGCAACCAGTCGAGCAGCGCGGCGAAATTGCGCGCGAGCCGGGATTCGTCGGTCGCGGCCGTTGCGGCAAGCAGTTGCGCGAGTCGAACCACGAGCGCGCCGACGGGACCGAGCACGACGAACCAGAACAACACGCCGAACCAGCGCGCGAGCGCGGCCTCGAATGTTGCCGAAACGAGGTTTTCCGCGACGAACGGCAGCTGAGTGTTGTCGCCATCGCGGCGCAGTATCTGCGCGACGGCCAGACGCGACGCACTGTCAGGCGCCTTGTCGATGGCCTCGACATCACGTTCCAGATCGCGCGGACCCCAGCAGTAGAACAGCACGACAACGGCGAACGCGAACTCGACGAGGCCGAACCACGCACCGCGCAATCCATACTGCAGCAACGCGCACGCCAGCACCGGCAGACCGATTCCCACGGCCAGTGCCACGCCCGGCACGGGCGGCCCAAGCCAGCGCAACCACGCGCGCCACCACGAATAATCGCGCAGCCGCGCCAGGTCCGGCAGCACATGGCTGACGAACAACACCAGCAGGATCGCAACGAGTCGGATCGCCATGCGCGGATTCTATCCTTTAGTCTTGATCGATGACGCCATCACTTCCGCCAGTTTGATTCCGGCGGCATCGTGCAACCAGTGTTCGATCAACCGGTACGAAACGGACAGCGGCGAGGAAATGCCGAGCGTTCCGGAGCGTATTCCATCAACCAGTTCTTCGGCGCCGAACCAGTGCGCTTCGGCCAGTTCCGATCCCAGGGTGATCGTCGCATCCTCGGCATGCGCGGTGAAGCCGAGCATGATCGAGGCCGGGAACGGCCACGGCTGCGAGGAATGGTAATCGCACTCGCCCACGCGCACGCCGGCTTCCTCGAATACTTCGCGGCGCACGGCGTCTTCGAGCGTCTCGCCCGGCTCGACGAATCCGGCCAATGTGGAGTAGCGCCGTTCCGGCCACTGCGGGCCGCGCCCGAGCAGGCAGCGTGCGCCATCACTGACGATCATGATGACGGCAGGATCGGTGCGCGGAAAGTGCGCGATGCCGCAGTGCGGATTCGTGCACCTGGCGCGATGGCCGCCGGCCTCGAACGCCAGCGCTGCGCCGCACGCCGAACAGAAGCGATTCTGGCGCTGCCAATGCGCGAGGCCGCGCGCGTAGGCGAACAGGCCCGCGTCGAATGCCGGCAGGCTCGCACCGGCGCTGCGCAGATCCACGAATGCGCCGCTGGTCTGCGCGACAGCGCGTGCCGCAGATTCCGCATCCAGCGCGATGGCGAAGTGATCCGTCACTCCGGCGCGACCAAGAAAATTGGCAGGCGCAGCCGCAATCCCAAGGCAGGTTTCGCAATCGACGCCGAGCAAGTGCCGGCGATCGGCGGACAGCAATGCGCGGCCATCGGCATCGAGCAGCACGAAGCGCGCCTGCGCCGATCGTGAATGTTCGGCCAGCCAGTGCTGGTCTTCGCGCAGGTCGCTGGCGCGATCGAGTTCCAGCGCCGCAAATGTGTTATGCCGGCTGCGTGCACTGGACATCATGGCGGTGAGTTCAGACGGTGAAAGATGACCCGCAACCGCATGTCGTCTTCGCGTTCGGATTGCGGATCACGAACTGTGCACCGTGCAGGTTTTCGGTGTAGTCGACTTCGGCGCCCATGAGGTATTGCAAGCTCAACGGATCGACCACCAGGGTCACGCCATCCTTGACCACGGCCAGATCGTCCTCGGCGCGCTGCTCGTCGAACGTGAATCCGTACTGGAATCCGGAACAGCCGCCACCGGAGATGTACACGCGCAGGTTGAGATTCGGATTGCGCTCTTCCGCGATCAGCTCGCGCACCTTGTGCGCGGCCGCATCGGTGAAAACGAGCGGCGTCTGCAGCGACTGGTAGTCCGGGGTTTCGTTCATGCGTGCAAGATCGCGCCGCGGCGCGCGGAATTCAAGTGGTAATCGTCTTGTCTTCGGGTTTCGGCAACTGCCGGGGTGGCTCCGCCCGATGCACCATCTTGCCGTTGATCTGCGCACCGGCGGACATCTCCAGCACCTTGTAATACACATTGCCTTCCACGCGTGCGTTGCTCGCCAGTTCCAGGCGCTCGGACGCGGTGACGTCGCCGGTGATCGCGCCGTTGACCACGATATGCGGCGCCTGCACCTGACCGGTGACGTTGGCATGCTCGGAAAGCGTCAGCATGGCCTGCGCGTCGATGCCGCGAATCGCGCCTTCGATCCTGCCATCCACGTGCAGGTGTCCGGAAAACTCGATGTCGCCCTTGATCGCCGTACCGGAGGCAATCAGGGTTGTGGAATCGGCTGTTGCGATCGCGGGTTTGCGGTTACTGCTGAACATCGGGGGACTCCTTGTCGGCAAGCGCATCGGCCCAGGCGAAATCCTGGTCGGCGCGGCCCATGTCGCCGCCGGCGTCGGCCTCGACATGGATGCGGTTGGGGGTAAAACCTTCAGGCAGCATCACGGCGCCCGCCACCTGCTGGAAATACTTGAACGAAAACGGTATGCCGGACGCGTCCTGGTTCGGCGCCAGGTTCGTCCATCCCAAGGTCGAAAGCTTGCCGGCGGTCACGCCGTCGATGGAAATCTTCACGCGGCCGCTGGCGACCTGGCCGGACTTGAGCGTCTGCGTCAATGTCACGCTGAAGTTGAAGACGCGTGCGGCCGCTCCGGGCATCAGATGGATGCCGTGCACGGCCAGGCCTTCGGGCTTGCTGCGGCCGTCGGTGAGCTTGCTGTAGAACGCGAGATCCGCACGCAGGCCGGCGATCTCTTCCTGGCGGTCGCGCAGGCTCTGCTGCAAGTCGGCGTTCGCCGCCCGCGAAACCTGTTCGGAGCGTTCGGCGATGGCAATTTTCTGCAGCAAGGCATCATGGTCCTTCTGCGATTGCGCCACGTTCCAGTGTTCGCCGACGCCGACAATCCAGTGCTGCACGGCGAGCGCGGCTGCCAACGAGGCCAGCCACAACAACGCGATCCCGAGCGCCTTGCGCCAGCGGCGCGCGGACCGCTGCGTGCGCACCACGAGAATCGGCGGCGGCAAGACCTTGACCATGGGCATCCGGGGGCGCAGCGGCGGGAGCCCTGCGTTATAGCCGCCGCCGCGCGCAGGCGTCAAGCGAATGGGTCACGGAACCGGCGAACGTGCGACAATCGACGCCTCACTTCTGCCGGGATTCGCCATGCCGTACCTGTGGATCAAGGCCCTGCACGTGGTCTTCGTCGTGACCTGGTTCGCCGGATTGTTCTACTTGCCGCGGCTGTTCGTGTATCACGTCGAATCGACCGAGGCGGCAGTGCGCGCGCAGCTGAAGATCATGGAACGGCGTCTGCTTGGCATCACCCACATCGGCGGCGCGCTCGCGATCGCGTTCGGCATCTGGACGCTGGCACTGGCGCCAGCATTGCTCAAGCAGCCCTGGTTGCACGCGAAACTGACCCTAGTGCTGACCCTGATCGCCTATCACCTGTATCTGGTGCGGATGAAGAACCAGTTTGCTGCCGACGCCTTTCGCCGTTCGTCGCGCTGGCTGCGCGTGTTCAACGAGATTCCGGCGCTGCTGCTGATCGCCATCGTCGTGCTCGCAGTGGTCAAGCCGGGCTGATCGATTCACGGCGTGCGGACGCCATTTGGCGCATTTATTGCGCGCCGTCGAAACGGTATAGTGCGGACAAACGGCGAAACCCATGCACAAACAGGACGACACCCAACAGGCGGCGGAGCTGCGGCTGGCCTTTGTTCGCCACCTGCCCAAGCGCCTGGAGACCTTGCACAAGCGCGGCCTGCGCCTGTGCATGCAAGGTTGGGACATCAACGCGCTGTCGATCCTGTTCCGCGAGGTGCAGACGCTGGCTGGGGCCTGCGGCCGTTACGGCCTGCTCGATGCGGGCGAACGCCTGTTCGCGATGGAAAATTTCCTCGCCCCGTTCGCGCAGAACGTCGCGATCCCGGACGCTGCGCAGATCGAGGCCCTGACCACGCAACTGGCAGGCCTGAACGTGCTGATCGCGCAGCACGAAGAGCGTCACGTCGAGCCGGCGGTGGCCCAGGCCGCGCAATTGACCGTGGCGCCCGCGCGCGCCGGTAGTTATCCGCTGCAGGTCACGCCGCCGCCGGAATACTGGAAGCGCTTTGCGCCGTCGCGTCCGAAGGCGGCCACCCCACCGCCATCCTCGGCCCCGATCGTGTCGCCGCCGCCAGCCGCACCCGTTCAGCGCGCTGCCGAACCACCCGCGCCGCCGGCACCGGTCGTGGTCGAAAAAACGGCGGCGCCGGCGCCTGCGGAACAACGCAAGGTCTTTCACCTGAGCGACGGCAATGCCCTGGCCTGCGAGGTCGACCAGAAGATCGAGGCGGCCGGTTACGAATTGACCCTGCTCGATCGCGTCGACGAACTCAAGGAAATGCTTTCGGTGTTCGCGCCGCACCTGGTCGTGGTCGACGCGCCATTCCTGGACACGCTCGAATCGATCGGTGAGATGATCCGGTCGGCGCGCACGCGCCTGGGCCGGCGCGTGGCCCTGCTCGCGTTTTCCCTGTCGCCGGAATTGCCCGTGCGCCTGCGCGCGATGCGAGCCGGCGCGGACAGCTTCATCCCGCTGCCGGCGCAGTCGGGCGAGGTCATGGGCCGCATCGCCGAATTGCTCGATGCCGACACGACCGATCCGTTCCGCGTGCTGATCGTCGAGGACGACCGCTCGCAGGCGATCTTCGCCGAATCGATCCTGCGCAAGGCCGGCATGCGCACCCTGGCCGCAACCGATCCGCTCGCCGCACTCGACCAGCTCGGCGAGTTCAATCCGGAATTGATCCTGATGGATCTGTACATGCCCAACTGTTCGGGCATGGAACTGACCGCGATCATCCGCGAGCGCGAAGCGTTCATCAACACGCCGATCGTGTTCCTGTCCGGCGAACACGACGAAGAAAAGCACTTCGAGGCGCTCAATGCCGGTGGCGACGATTTCCTGTCCAAGCCGATCCGGCCCAAACACCTGATCTCGGCGGTGACCAATCGCGTGCGCCGCGCGCGAACGCTGGGCCGGCGCACGCAATCGAGCAATCCGCGCGATGCGGTGACCGGGCTGTACCTGCGCTCACACGTGCTCGACCGGCTCAATGCCGCGCTCGCCGCCGACGCACCCGATGGCGGCCTGCTCTACATCGAGCTCGACGGCGCCGGGCGTATCCGCGAACGCGTGGGCCTGACCAGTTTCGATGCCTTGCTCAACCAGATCGGCGCGTTCCTCGCTGCACACATCGGAGCCACCGACCTCGCCGCCCGCTACGGCGACACCAGCTTCGTGCTGTTGTGCAAGGGCGACGCGCAGGCGCTCGCGCGCCTGGCAGCCGACCTGCGCGACCGCACCTCGCGCGAACTGTTCGAACACGGAGGCAAATCGCTGGCGGTGTCGTTGAGCTTCGGCATATGCGCGTTCGACACGGGCCTGGGTGATGCCAGCGCCATACTCAACGCGGCCGAGCGCGCGTTGGTCGATGCGCGCGCGCAAGATCGCAGTCACGTCGGCATTTACCGCGCCGCGCCAAAGGTTGCCGCAGCCGGCGCCGAGCCGCTTGCCGGCCTGATCCGCGCCGCGCTCAAGGCCGAGGATTTTCAGCTGTTGTTCCAGCCCATGGTCGCGCTGCAAGGCGGCGACGAGGAACAGTTCCAGGCCCTGCTGCGTCTGCGCGGCGACGGCGGCAGGATGCACACCGCTGCCGAGATCCTGCCGGTCGCCGAACGCGAGGGGCTTGCCGCCGACATCGATCGTTGGGTGGTGTCGCGCTGCCTGCTGGTGATGGCCGAGCGTGCGCGCCAGCATCGGCCGGTGCGCCTGTTCGCCAGCCAGTCGATCGAGGCCGCGCGTGATCCGGAGCGCGCCGCGTGGATCGGCCAGATGCTCGAGACGCGGCGCCTGCCCGGCGCCCAGCTCGTGCTCGAGTTTCGCCTGAGCGAGGCATTCGCCAACGTACGCGATCTGACCACGTTCGCCCAGGCCTTGCGCACATACGAGATTGGCGTGTCGCTTGCGGCATTCGACGCCAACCCGTCCTCGCTGCAACTGCTGCAACACCTGCCGGTGAATTACCTGAAGCTTTCACAGCGCTACAGCGGCAGCGCGCTGCGCGATCCGGCGCTGCGCGAGGAATTGCGCCAGATCGTGACGCGTGCGCGCGAGGGCGGCATGCGCGTGATCGCACCGCTGATCGAAGACGCGCAGACCGCTTCGCTGTTGTGGACCACGGGCGTGGATTACCTGCAGGGCGATTTCATCCAGCAGGCCGGCCAGGACATGAGTTTTGATTTCCATGCCGCCACCGCCTGACCCACATCGCAGCCTGCTGCAGCGCCTGCATCCGGCAGCGCCATGGATTGTGCGCCTCAGCCTTGCGTTGGTCGTCCTCGTCGCGCTCGGCGCGCCATTCGTGCTGCCGCCGGCGCAAGCCGTGTGGATCGCCCCATTGCTGACGCTCGCTGCACTCGGCGGCTGGCTCGGCTGGCGCGTGTACGCGCAGCAACCGGATGCAGAAATTCCGGCGCCATCCGTGACCGCGCCGGCGTTCGTGGCCCGACCCGTCGCGCCGGCAGTCGACGCAGATCTGCGCGCGGAACTCGAGAAACTGCGCAGCGTGCAAGCGGAACTGATGCAGGCCAAGCAATCCGCCGAAAGCGCGATGATGGCCAAAAGCGAATTCCTCGCCACCATGAGCCACGAGATCCGCACGCCGCTGAACGGCATCATCCCGTTGCTCGACATCGTGCTCTCGACCCAACTCGGCGCGGATCAGCGCGATTACGTGCAAACCGCGTACAAGTCGGCGCGCGAACTGCTGCGCATCGTCGACGACATCCTCGATTATTCCAAGATCGAGGCGAACAAGCTCGAACTGGAGAACGTCGGCCTGAACCTGCGCGAGCTTCTCGACGCGGTGCAGCGCCTGCTGGGCAAATCCGCCGAAGCCAAGGGCCTGGCGCTCAACGTCGTGATCGATCCCGGCGTGCGCCTTGCGGTGCGTGGCGATCCCACGCGCCTGCGCCAGGTGCTCACGAACCTGGTCAGCAATGCGATCAAGTTCACGGCACGCGGATCGGTACAGATCCACGTCAGCAAGCGCGGCGAGACGCGCACACATTACGAAATCCTGTTTGCGGTGAAGGACACCGGCGTGGGCATCGCACCGGATGCCGCGGCGAAATTGTTCCAGCCGTTTTCGCAGGCCGATGCCTCGACCACACGCATCCACGGCGGCACCGGCCTGGGGCTGGTCATCTGCAAGCGCATCGTCGACCTCATGCACGGCAAGATCGGCGTGCGCTCCGAACCCGGCAAGGGCTCGCTGTTCTGGTTCAGCGTGCCGCTGGCCAAGGCGCTCGGCGATGTCGCTGGCGTGCGCCACGACCTGAACGGCGCACGCGCACTGTTGTTGTGCACGGATGCCGCCTTGATGCGCCGGCTGTCGGGCCAGATGGCGGCCTGGGGCGTGACGTTCCAGCAGACCGCGGCCGCGCCGGATGCGCTCGGCAAGTTGCGCTCGGCGGCGACCATGGGCGAATCGTGGGCCTATGACTTGCTCATTGTCGATGGCACGGCGATCCCGGCCGTCGCCGCATCGGGCTTGTTGCGCAATGTCTTGCGCGAACCGGCGCTCAATCGCGTGCACTGTGCATTGCTGACCGGCGACGAACCCGCGTCCGCGGAATGGACGAACGACGCGCGTGCCACGGCCGTAGCGCGCGACGCCGGCGAAGGCGAACAGCGTGCCGCCTTGCTCAAGTTGCTCGGCGCCAGCGAGGCCGCAGAACGTTTTACCTCACCGCACGAGGAAACCTCGCCACTGGTGCAGATCGACGCCGCGCCCGCTGTCACGCAGCCGCTTCGGGGACATGCGCTACTGGTCGAGGACAACCCGGTCAACCGCCAGGTCGCGCAGCGCCTGCTCACCCTGCTCGGCCTGAGTTTCACCGTCGCCGAGAACGGCAAGGAAGCGCTGGAGCAGATCGAACGCGACGCATTCGACGTCGTCCTGCTCGATTGCCAGATGCCAGTGATGGATGGCTATACGGCTGTCCGCATCCTGCGCCAGAACGAAGCCGGCCAATCCGGCAAGCACATGCCGGTCGTGGCGATGACCGCGAACGCGATGGCCGGCGACCGCGAGAAATGCCTGCGCGCCGGCATGGACGACTACTTGTCCAAACCGCTCAACCGCGCCTTGCTGGAACAAACGCTGCGGCGCTGGATTCCGGCCGGCGCAATGTCGCGCACGCCGAGCGCAGCGCCTGTCACCACCACGATTGCGCCAATGCGTCCGTCTCCCACGCCCGCATTTGTCGCGCAGTCGCTGCCAGTCCCGGCCGTTGCAGTGGCGAGCACCGCACTCGATGCGGATGTCGTGCGCGACCTGCTTGAGGTCATGGGCGATGAATTCACGGATCTGGTGCGCGTCTATCTGGAAGACACGCCCAAGTCGATTGCACTGCTCGAGAAGGCCGCTGCCAGCGGCGATGACAGCGGGTTGATCGCGCCATCGCATTCGCTCAAATCCACCAGCGCGAACCTTGGCGCGCTGGGGCTGTCGGAGCTGGCCAAGCGGCTCGAACACGGCGCGCGCAATGGCGACCTGGGCAACGAAGTGCACGTGCTGGTCGCGGAGCTGGCACGCACATTCGCGCGCGTGCAACACGAACTGGATGCCCTGCTGCGCGGCGAAAAAGCCTGACTGGAATGATGCCGCAGATTCCTGCGCTCAGGCCACGGTCTGGTCGATCCGCACCAGCGCCATGCCGCGCAAGGTCTCGGCCAGCGGGGCCAGGTGCCGCAGGGCGCGTTCGTAGACATCGCGCTTGAACGGCACGACATGCGCCAGCGGGTACCAGAAATCCACCCAGCGCCACAGGTCGAATTCCGGCGCCTCGGTGGCGTCCAGCCGGACATGGGATTCCTCGCCAAGGAAACGCAGCAGGAACCACACCTGCTTCTGGCCGATACACATCGGCTTTTCGTTGTGGCGCAGGTATTTGCGCGGCAAACGGTAGCGCAGCCAGCCCGGTGTTGCGCCGAGCACCTGGACATGTTCGGGCAACAGGCCGGTTTCCTCTTCCAGCTCGCGATACATGGCTTCCAGCGGCGTTTCGTCGCTGCGCATGCCGCCCTGCGGAAATTGCCAGCCGTCACGCCAGGCGCGCCGCGCCCAGAACACCGAGCCATCGTCACGCACCAGGATTATGCCGACATTCGGCCGATAGCCGTCGGGATCGATGACGTCGGACACGCAGAGCACTCCAAAATCCAATGTCCGGATTCTTCCACGCCACTGCGGCGGCGGCAACCGTCGTCCGCAGCCGCAACACTTTCCATGGCTGCGTCATGTATAATCCGCGCCCCTACGGCTAGGTAGCTCAGATGGTTAGAGCGCGGCACTCATAATGCTGAGGTCGGCGGTTCGATCCCGCCTCTAGCCACCATAATTTGTTGATTCAATAGTAGAAACCCCGCCTTCGTCGCGGGGTTTTTTGTGCCCAAAATTAAGCACTCGACTGACTTCGGTCATTGGGTCCGGAAAAGAGGGTGTCCTAGATTTTGTGTAAACGGGCCACAAGCAGGAAACTGCCATCTGACCCGGAGACACAATGACTACGTCAAAGCATGAAGTACCCGAAGAGCTGTTGTCCAGCCTGCTGGCCAACTACAAGAAACCGGAAGACCTGATCGGCGAGAACGGCCTGCTCAAGCAGCTGACCAAGCTGCTGGTGGAGCGCGCGCTGGATGCCGAGATGACCGAGCACCTGGGCCACGATCGACACG
>OEIU01000138.1_pt1 | contig 74287 bp, 66 predicted proteins | sample 1539221 | NCBI WGS metagenome assembly OEIU01 (sample SAMN03792071, study PRJEB22550) | activated sludge metagenome | feature: wastewater treatment plant; material: activated sludge; isolation source: Wastewater treatment plant of a petroleum refinery complex | place: Argentina: Zarate | collected...
GGGGGGGGTGGGGCCCCTTCCAAGCAACCCGCAACCCCGCCGAGACGCAGACGGCCTGGTCCTCGTTGCAGCAGCGCACCAGCGCCAGACCTTCGACGCCTTTTTCCACGCGTTCGTGCAATCCGAGCTGCACCCAATCGGGCACGGTCACGAAATGACTGACATTGCAACGTGCGAGCGCGCCCACGTATTCGGAAGCGGGAATATTGAAAAGTCTCTCGCTCACGTCAGTTCTCCTCCCACATTGTTTTTCGGAGGGAAGTTAGTTCACATGGTGAGCCGAAAATCTGTCGGATAGGCGACAGAACGCGCGGGCGGCGTCGTTTTATATCGAGGCTCTTTCCGGAGTTTCGTGAAGCGGCCGCCTTCAGGTCGGCGGCAAGGACCTTCATGCGTTCACGACTGCAAACAACAATGATCGGATTTCAATCTCGACAAACAACACAAGCAGGATGCGCCTACAGGATCGCTGGGATATGGCTATCGACCGTTCTCTTTTGCCTTTGACCCGAGAAGTGCTCGACAACGCGCCATGGCTCGGCGCGAGTCACGCACAGACACGTGACGACTTCATAAAAGGAGGGACCACGAAAAATCTGGGCGCCCGCGAAGTCATTTCACGTCGAGGCGAACCCGTCGACGCGCTTCTCCTGATCATTCACGGAAATCTCGAGATGAGCATCACCGATATCGACGGCCGTCGTCATGTCGCGGGCTATCTCGAAGCCGGCCAGATAACCAACCTAATTCCCCTGCTCGACGAGCGGCCTGCCATACATGACATATGCGCTCACAATGAGTGCATCGTCTTTCTAATTCCGAAACCGGTATTCACGCGGGCGGTGGAATCCGATCCGGGATTGTCACGCGCGGTCCTCCGGCTTCTATGCCTTCGCTCGCGCATCTTCTACGACAGGCTTGCGGACGTGACGCTGTTGCCGCTGCGCGCAAGATGCGCTCGCGCGCTGCTTTCAATGCTTCCGCTCTATGGCCAGCATCGAGCTGACGGTATCTCCATCTCGCTTAAACTGTCCCAAAACGAATTCGCCGACATCATCGGCGCGTCGAGGCAAAGCGTGAATCGCGAGCTGAAGCGGCTTGAGAAAGAAGATATTATCCGAATGACTTACTCCCGGTTCATCGTGATTGACGACAGCAAATTGCATTCTATCGCAACAGAGCACTACTAGGAGCTTGTTGGAAAAATCAGAGATGGGCGCGTCGTCGGATGAAGCGCCGCCCATGGCGACATGGATCATGACGGTTGAAACATCCATACGGCGCTTATGATGGCGTGCGAGCCGGCGCCGGCGGATCATCCAATGGACTTGAGCCGAAGTCCCCGCCCAGCGCATTCACGATACGGACGCATGCTGTATCGCAGTAGCCGCGGCCAGGGTCGCGCGAGGGGTATGTCCGTTCGGACAGAAAGTCCCCTGCCCTCGTGAATCAATTTGAGATGGTTATCACGATAGAGTTGCTCGATGAGGAAACCCTGCGTGTAGCCGGGGTCACGGTGACTCTGGATTGCAAGAGAGCATGCTCCAGCCGCCGAGAGGCAAAGCGCAAGGCAGGCCCAGACATTTTCATCTATGTGAAACACGATAGCAGGCGCACTCGCTCTCTTGCCGTTCGGTTAAAGGCAGAATCCCGACCAAGAACGCTTGGACTCGACGAGCGAATTATTTTGGCTAGGGAAACGCGAGAGACTAACTAGCGAAATTCGTGGAATATGAGTTTTACGAAATAGCCTCGCAAGCAGCGCCGAACCATCCAATGTCGCTTCGGCGGCGGTGGGCGACGTTCCACGTATATGAAACACGCCCGAACGACGTCGACAGGCACTCATCAAGTCGCACGACAAGCTAATGTGTCCCGAACGCTCGAGCCCGGACGAACGAGCGATCGAACGACATAGTCGAGGGAACGAGATGACTTCCGATCAACAGCGCCTTGCGGGGCAATTTTCGCAGGCGCCGGACGCGCGCACTCTCGCGCTCAGCACATGGTCGTGGATTGGCTACGAGTCAATGCGCATTCCATACTTGGTGCTCATCAAGATCTACATCTTCGCGCCCTATGTGACGAAGGTCCTGATCGGGGATCCCATCAAGGGACAGGCGCTGCTTGCCGCATACGGAATGTTCGCAGGCCTTTTCGCGGCGCTGACGGTTCCGCTCCTGGGCGCCTCGCTGGATCGCATTGGCCCTCGCAGGCCATTGATCGCTACATTCATCCTGCTGTCCGTGCCGCTGCTGGCCCCTCTGTGGTGGGCGCGCCCAGATCACTCGGGCCTGACGGTTCATGCGACGATCATCATATTGATGATCCTGAACATCCTGTTCGCGTATAGCGAAATCCTGCACATTGCGATGCTCGGAATGGCGGTCGGCGTCAGAAGGGCGGGCAAATACTCCGGGATCAGTCTCGGCATTGCGAACCTGTTCACCGTCTCGTTGCTTCTGTTCCTGTTGTGGGGCTTCGCCCTGCCGGGTCGGGTGCATGCCTTCGGCATACCCTCCCAACCGCTCTTCGGTTTCACCCACGCCGCGCATCAGATGGAGCGCATGACCGGACCACTCGTCGCTGTCCTGGCATGCATCAGTCTTCTTTTCCTGCGTTATACGCTGGATGCGCCGCCGTCCAATATATCCCACGTGACCGCCGTCCGCTCCGGCCTAAAGGACGTCTTCCTCCTGATCCGAGGACTTCCGTCACAGAAGAACCTTCTCAAGTTTCTGATCGCCAGGACTTTGTACGGCGACGGCTTCCACACGCTCATCATCTTCGGCGGCGTCTATGCGACCGGCGTCATGGGTTGGCATGCGCTCGAACTCCTTGGCTACGCTGTTGTCAAGATCGCATTTGCCGGACTGGGCGGCGTCATGGCCGGCTCCGTCAACGCCAGGATCGGCACCCGTCGCGCGATCATCCTGCAACTCGTCCTGGCCGTCGTGTTGCTTGCGCTCATGCTCGGCATCAGCCCGAAGCGGCTTTTCTACTTTTGGGAGTTCGATGCCGCGGCGCTTGCGCCACTGTGGACCGTTCCGATCTTCCGCACCGTGCCGGATCTCGTGTTTCTAGGGGTGTCGGGTCTGACCAGCGCCTTCTCGGTCGGATCGGCCGCTTCGGGCCGCGCGATGGTGATCGAAGTCGTGCCCCCGGCGCGTGTCGGGTCTTATTTCGGTCTTTTCATGCTTAGCTCCAGTACGACGGTCTGGCTGGCTCCGGCGGCGATCAGCCTGCTGACGACCCTGTTCCACTCGCAAACAGCCGGCATGCTCCCGATCGTCTTTCTGTTGGCGACTGGCGGGTTCATGCTCCTGTTCGTCGAGGGCGGCGACCCTCATGACGATGAAAAACCGATCAGACACATGGGCGTTTGAAAGTCAGGCGCTATCCGCATCGCGCCACGCCCTATCGAGGCAAACAAGCTGCCGTGCTGACGAGGGCTCGCTGAATATCGAGGCGCAATAGGCGGCGGCGCCGAGTTGCGCGCGGTTCGGCGATCCGCAATCGGGCTTGCGTCGCGCCTCTGTCCGGTCATGGGAGCCGGCTGGGAGTCAGGCGCGAAACTATTGTGTCGACCACGATGACCAGAGCGGCGCCAATCATGGTGGCGACGACCCTGTCCACCAGCAGGTCGGTCGTCGAACGGACGCCGACGTCCGCCATCAGGACGATCAAGGTCGTCATCAGCGCGGTGTATGACAGGTAGTGTCGCGACTTGAGTAATGGCCGGGCCGCAGCGATCAACCCGATGCCGAGCGTGAGAAGCCAAGCCGACGGATTGACCGCAAGAAAAACAACGGCGCCGATGGCGCCGACGAATGCGCCGAGAACGCGCTGAATCAGCTTGACCTCCGAGCTGACCGTCCGCTGGGTCAGGATCGCGACTGTCAAGGCAATCCAGTGGAAATGGTGTTGCGGCCAGGCGATGTTGATGGCCTCGGCGACAGCAAGACACCCCGAAAGTCGCATCGTGTAGCGCCATCCGGCTATGGTTCTCAGCGAATTGAGCCAACGTCGACTTCGATCGGCGCGGGAAATCTGCGGCAGCTCCGGTTCCTCGTCCGTTAATGGGCGCACGCGACGGATCGCGAAGCCGAACAGGATCCAGAGCGCGGCGGTCCAAAGAGCAGCCATGGCCAGCAGAACGACGAGCGCGGCATGATGGGACGTCGTCGTCGCAACGCTCAACGTAATGATCACGAACAGCGTGAACCGGGTCGTCGCAATCGCCATGTCGCGGCTGTAACCGCCGATCGTAGCCGCGAACGCGCTCACCAGCACGACGGCCGCGTTGCTGTAGGTGGGACTCGCCGCCAGCGCGGTCGCAATGATCATCGCTAAAAAAGCAGGCGCAAGACGAAGCGCAAGGGTCTTGAGCTGCGCGCCGAGCGTGCGACCCACGACGAACCCGTCTACGAGAAGGCTTCCCGTCGAAGCTGCAATTCCCAGCGAGATCTGACCGAACAGGGCGGCAAGCAGGATCGGTCCGACGAATCCAAGACAGGCGACCACGCCTGCGCCGATCTCGATCTCGGCGCTTGCATGCCAGCGGATCGCATCGACCAAATGTGTCGCGGCGTTTCGGAACCAATTTCGCGACGCTTGCAGAATGGATCGCTGCATGGCGTACAACCGCACTCCCGTATGCCTGATGACAGGATAAAAAGAACTCCGCGTATCCTGCCGCCGCCTACTTGCTCACTGTCAGCTTGCAGCGCGATTAGCGTGTTTGCGTCGCTTCGCCGCCTTGCGGCCCGGGCGCGCCGCCAACGTTTGCAAATGCAGATTGTTATGACGCAAGTATAATCGGTTCTCTCGCACGCGAGCTAATTTTACCAACTGGCGCTGGCGCCAGCGCGAAGGCGGCGGCCGCGCGCCCTCCTTTCCGGCGTTCAGAAAGCCTGGTTGGCTTCCGCTTTCTCCAGCAGGAGCGACGAGAATGAGAAATCCGCTCCGAGCTGAGGACCCATAGCGCTGAGGCTGTGGACGATCTTGTCGATGCCGACGTTGCTCGCCCAATGCATGGGGCCGCCGGTATAAGCAGGCCAGCCATAGCCGTTGATCCATACTACGTCGATATCGGAGGCGCGCTGCGCGATCCCTTCCTCGATAATCTTCGCCCCTTCGTTGATCATGGGATAAAGCAGACGCTCTTCAATCTGCTTGGGCGTAAAGGAGCGCCGTTTGTAACCTTTCGCCTTGGCGAACTCCGAGATGATCTCGACGACCTCGGGAGAAGCGGAGGGAATCCGGTTCTCATCGTAGTCGTAGTATCCCCTCGAGGTCTTCTGCCCTCGTCGATCACGCTCGCATAGAAGATCGCGAATGCTGTCGCCCTTCGACGTCTGGCGACTCCAGCCAAGATCGAGTCCCGCCAGGTCGCTCATCTGAAACGGCCCCATCGGGAAGCCGAAATCAGTCAGAACCTTGTCTACGTCCCAAGGCATCGCGCCTTCGAGAATCATTCGCTGCGCCTGCCTCTGGCGAAGCCCCAGCATCCGATTGCCGATGAAACCGGGACACACGCCCGAGACGACCGCGACCTTTCCGATCTTCTTCGCAAGGCTCATGGCCGTGGCGAGTTGAGGGAAGCCGGTGTCTTTGGCGCGCACGACCTCGAGCAGGCGCATCACGTTCGCCGGCGAGAAAAAATGCAGGCCAAGGACCGATTCCGGCCGCGCCGTTTCCGCGGCCATGGCGTTAATGTCCAACCGGCTCGTGTTGGAGGCCAGGATAGCGCCGGACTTGGCCACCGCGTCGAGCCGCCGGAAGATATCCTTCTTGACCGCCATGTTCTCGAAGGCCGCTTCGATGATGAGATCGCAGTCGGCGAGCGCATCGAAATCGAGTGTCGCGGTAAGGAGCGACATCGCACGCTCCACGTCGGCTTCGCTGATGCGCCCACGGCTCGCCCTCCGCATATAGTTTCGTCGGATCGCGCTGACGCCCCTGTCGAGCGAAGCCTGATCGCGATCAATGATCGTGACCGACGCCCCGATGGACAAGAAGTTCATGGCGATGCCGCCGCCCATGGTTCCCGCGCCGATGATTCCCACACGTTCGATGGACAGGACCGCCGTGCCTTCCGGGAGATCTTTAATCCTGGCGGCTGTGCGCTCGGCAAAGAAATTGTGCCGGAGCGCCTTCGATTGTTCGGACTTCAGCAACATTCCAAAGAGCGTCCGCTCCTTCGCCATGCCTTCATCGAACGGCAGCTCGACGGCCGCCGCGACGGCGGCAATGCAGGCGTCAGGCGCGATCAGCCCCTTCCACCTGCCGGAATTTTCCTGACGCAGGCGCCGGATCGCCGCTTCGAGGCTGGCCTTGTCGCCGATTTGATCGTTTCGGGACGAAGCTTTGGGCAGCGACACCTCGGAGACCTTCGAACGCGCCAACGACACGGCGGCTTCGATCAAAGTCTCCGCGCTCGCAATCTCGTCGACGAGGCGGATCGCGAGCGCCTTGGATCCGTCGATCGGGTCGCCGAAAACGATCATATTCAAGGCGGCCGCGACGCCGACGAGACGCGGCAGGCGTTGCGTTCCGCCCGCGCCCGGGAGAAGGCCGAGCTTGACTTCTGGCAATCCGAGTTTCGCACCGGCCGCCGCCACGCGGTAGTGGCACCCGAGCGCGATCTCAAGTCCACCGCCCAGGGCGCGCCCATGAATCGCGGCCACGACCGGCTTCGCGCTCGCTTCGATCGCCGAAACCAGATGGGGCAAAGGCGGAGCGTCGCTTGCGCGTCCCAACGTCCCGATATCCGCGCCCGCGAAGAATCCGGGGCCATCGCAGCGCAGCACGATTCCGCGAACTGCGGCGTCGGCGTTCGCAGCATTGAAAGCGTCGAACAACTCCTGCCTCATGTTCGGCGACAAAGCGTTGACCGGCGGATTGCTGGCGACGATCTCCAAGATGTCGTCGTGTCTCTCGGTGCGAATCATTCTTCTTGCGCCCCGGGTCAGAAGATTTCGAACAAGCCGGCAGCGCCGATGCCGCCCGCGCAACACATCGTCACGACGCCCCACTTCGCTCCGCGTCGCTTTCCTTCGTGCATGAGGTGTCCAACACAGCGTGCGCCCGTCATGCCGTATGGATGACCGATCGAAATGGCGCCGCCCGAGACGTTCAGCCTCTCCTCCGGTATGCCGAGGCGATCGCGGCAATAGATGAGCTGGGACGCGAATGCTTCGTTCAGCTCCCAAAGATCGATGTCCTCCATGGCAAGGCCCGCTCGCTTCAGGAGCTTCGGCACCGCGAACACCGGCCCGATGCCCATCTCCTCGGGATCGCATCCGGCGACGGCCATCCCCCGGTACGCGCCCAGGGGATCCAGACCGCGACCCTCCGCCTCTTTCCGCTCCATGAGCAGGACCGCCGCGGCTCCGTCGGACAACTGGGAAGCATTGCCGGCCGTGACGAAACGACCTTCTTTCACGAACTTGCCCCCTTTGAAGACAGGCCGCAGTTTCGCCAGGTCCTCGAGCGTGGTCGAAGGGCGGTTTCCTTCGTCCTGCGTCAAGGCGACCTCGCGCTCGGACGTCTCCCCTGTCTCCTTGTCCACGACCGTCATCGTCGTGGTCAGTGGCGCGATCTCATTATCGAATCGACCATCCTTCTGGGCCTGCGCCGTCAACTGCTGGGAACGAAGCGCATAGAGATCCTGCGCCTCGCGGGTTACGCCATAGCGCTGGGCGACCACCTCGGCGGTCTCGATCATGGTCGCGGTCATGCCGGTCGCGTTGCGGAGAATCCAGTCGTCCCACGCGCGATACCGGTTGACCTTGTCGTTCTGCACGAGGCTGATCGACTCCAGGCCGCCGCCGATCGCGATCGGCGCGCCATCGTTGACGATGTATTTCGCGGCCGTGGCGATCGCCATCAATCCCGAAGAACACTTGCGGTCCATCGACATGGCGGCCACGCTGGCCGGCAGGCCACCCTTGAGCGCGCAATGGCGGGCGAAATTGTTTCCCGCCGTCCCCTGCTGCTGGGCCGCCCCCATGACGACGTCGTCGATCTCCGCCGGATCGACCTTTGCACGCTCGACGACAGCACGGATGACATGACCGCCAAGCGTCGGGACCGTCGTGTTGTTGAAGACGCCGCGATAGGCTCTCCCGATCGGTGTACGCGCGGTCGAAACGATCACCGCTTCACGCATTTCATTTATCCTATTTCATATGTTGAAGTACTCGGCCGAAATCGTCGCGAGCGAGCTCTTAGCTGAGTTCGGATGTCGAATATTCGAGGATCGTCCGTGCGATCACGAGGCGCTGGATTTGGCCGGTGCCCTCGTAGATGTCGGTAATCCGGCCATCGCGCAGAAATTGCTCGACCGGAAATTCGTGACTGAGGCTCATTGCGCCGAGGATATCCATGGCCCGCTGCGGCCCCGTGCGGCAAACCTCGCCACCTTTGACCTTGGACACGGAAGCCTCGAGATTGTTGGGCTGCCCGATCGTCGCAAGCCACCCTGCGTAAAGAGCGGTGAGCGTCGCAGCCTCGATATCGGCCTCGATTTCGATAAGCGACTGTTCGAGCGCGCTCCTTTGCGAGCGTGCGCTGTCCCAGTCCACGGCGACGCCCTCTTCCGCGAGCGCGGCGCGCGCGAACCGGAAGGTGCCCAAGGCCGCGCCGATCCCGCCGGCCGCGACGACCGGTCGGGTCATGTTGAACGTCTTCAGCACGCCTTTGTAGGCTTCGGCGTCCTTGTTCCCGTCGCCGGAACCGGCGTTCTCGTCGCCGAGAACATGGTCGATCGGGATACGACAGTCACGGAAAGCGTATGCGGCCGTGTCGCTGCTGCGTATACCGAGTTTCTTCTCCTTGCGAACGATCTCGAAGCCCGGGGTTCCCTTCATCACGATGAAAGAACGAATCCCCGCCCGACCGGCCCTACTGTCAACAGTAGCCCAGACGACGACGCCATCACATCGGATGCCGTTCGTCACGAAGATCTTGTCGCCGTTCAGAATCCAATGGTCCCCGTCCCTGACCGCAGTCGATCTGATCGCCTTGGTGTCTGATCCGGCGCCCGGTTCGGTGATCGACATGGCCAGCATGTAGCGACCCCACCGCTCCTTCTGAACCGGCGTGCCCGCGGCGTTGAGCGCCGCGTTTCCGAGCGCCGTCGGAGACTGGCGCAGAGTGACGCCGCCGTTCGCCCAGCGCTCGATCGTGACAAGAAGCTGCATGATGGCGGCGCCCGTGTCGTCCGCCGGACGGCTCTTCATCAGGCGAAGCAGGCTTGGAAACTGGTCCGCTTCCGGGAACGCCTTTGGAAGGACCTCGTCTTCGTGATCCTCATAATATTTGGCGCGCCTTGCGCCGGCAGATGCTTCGGCCGCGACCGCTTCGAGAATTTTCTGGTCGTTATCGGATAGCGTAAAGTCAACCATGTCGCCTCCTTCACGCCGCCGCCAGCGCTTCATGAATCGTCAGGGCGCGGACGTTCCGCAGCCACATCTCAAGAGGCAGGTCGCGGATGTATCCATGCCCGCCGAATATCTGAAGCCCATCGTCTGCGACCTTGAGAGCGCGGCGATTGATGTAGTTTTGGGCAAGAACCGCCGCCTTTGTTGCATCGCGACCTCCGTCGTATTCCGCGGCGGCCTTCCAGACCATCCACCGCATGGCGTCGCACTCCACGCGCATCTCCGCGAGCATGAACGCGATCGCCTGCTTTTTCGCGATGGGCGATCCGAAAGCGATACGCTCCTTGGCGTAGGGAATGGCGAAGTCCGTGACGGACCTTGCAACGCCTACCGCGAGCGCAGCGCCGCCAATGCGCATGCTCGCCAGCAAAGGACGAATGTCCGCGCCCTCGCCGCCACCGAGAATCGCCGTGCGCGGCAGAACGACGTCGTTAAGTTTTATCTCCGCGAATTCGAGCGCGTTCAGGCCGATCGCGCCGACTTCGGCGACAACGGTCACGCCGGGAATGTCGAGAGGAACGATAAAGGCCTTCACCCCCTGCGCGCCCGCGAGCGGCCCGACGCGTGCAAGGACGAGCGCCTCGCTCGCGTGGCGGCCCATCGGCGCCAGACGCTTGCGGCCCGAAATGCGCCAACCCTCGGCCGTCAGGACGGCAGTGGTTTTGATGTTGACCAGATCGGACGAGAAACCGCTTTCGTGCGCCGCTATTGTAGCGATGCGACGACGATCCGAGCAGAACAGGGGAAGGTGCTTTTCCTTCTGCTCGTCCGATCCCAGGTCGACCAAGGGATTGACGAACAACATAGATGCGAACGAGCTCGCGGCGAGCGCGGAGCAACCATAGCCCGCCGCCTCCAGACACAGGACGCTCGTCATGGCGCTGCGCGGCGCGCCGCCGCCGCCGTACGATTCCGGAATGCTCAGCGCCGTCAGGCCGAGTCCCCACGCCGAATCCAGCAGGTCCGCCGGCGCGCTTCGGCTTTCGTCGGCGGCGCGCGCGCGAGGACCGAGCTCGTTACGCGCGAACGCGTTCAGCATGTCCCTGATCTGTTCTTGCTCTTCCGACAACGCGAAGTTGATCATCCGTTCTTTCCGTCTTGAATTATCTTGTCGCGAGCGGCATGCGGGCGAGCGCGCGCAGGCCGACAACGACGTCCCTGACTTGCTCGAAGAGCACGAAACCGGCCCTGGCGAAGGCGTCCCGCGCAAAAACGGACGCGGTCGTGTAGCTATGGACGAGAACGGGCTTGCCGAATAAGTCGCTCAGCTTGCGTAAGGTCTCGATGTTGATTGAGACGGCGCGGTCGTTAGACAAAGAGAGAGCCAGGACGATTGCGTCAACGGCCTTCTCGTCGATCAACTCCTTGAAGGTCTTGAGCGCGCCGCCGGTGAAAATGCCCTGCGCGGTGACGTCGATTGGGTTAGCGGCTGATCCGTATGACGGAAAGGTCGGGCGAAGAGACGCCTGCAACGCTTCGCTCAGCTCCGGAACGGCAAAACCGGCAGCGCCGAGCGCGTCGCTCAGAACAGTTCCCGCGCCGCCGGCCGTCGTGACAATGCCCACGCGATTCCCGGAAATCGGAGGATTCGTCGCGCAGGCCAGAGCGGCCGCGATCGCCTCGTCGGCGTCCGCGACCTCGACGATGCCCGCGGTCGAGAACAAGTTCCTGGCCGCCTCGATCGATCCCGTGTCGCTCGCGGTATGAAAGCGGGCCGCCCGTCTGCCGGCCTCTGTCCGACCGATCTTGATGGCGATGATCGTCTTCCCAATCCGATGAGCTCGTTCCGCCGCGTCAAGTAGGCGAGCCGTATCCCGCACCTCTTCGAGATAGGCGATGACGCCGTCGTTGCAGGGCTCGTCCACGAAATGTTCAATGAAATCGATCGTGGTCAGGTCGCATTCGTTTCCGGTCGTGACAACATGATTGAAACTGACGCCCGCCTTGTGACCACGCTCATAGATCGAGAACCCCAATCCGCCGCTTTGCGCGACGACGGAGTATCGGGCCGGCTCGATCCTGACGTGGGCCGGCCTGGAGACCACTGAAACGGTGGGACTGAAGGTTGCCGCCACTTCGTTTGCAGCGCTATGGAAGCCCTCGCAATTCGGTCCGCAGATGCGCATACCCGAGATTCGCGCAACTTCCCGCACTTGCCTCTGCAACACGGCGCCGGCTTCGCTTTCCTCCGCGAAGCCCGAGGAGATGATGATCGCCGATTTCACGCCGCGGTCGGCGCATTCGCGCACGACGTCCAGCACTGCGGGGGCCGGGACAGCGATGATCGCAAGATCGATCGGCCGCATGATCGACGTGACGGAAGGGTAGCACTTCCAGCCGTCCACCTCCGGATAGCTGGGATTGACCGGCAGGATCTCGCCTGAGAACTTGCCGATTTTCAACATGCGCACCAGGGCCCCGCGGATCGATCGTTGAGCGGACGGCGCGGCGCCGACGACAGCGATCGTCTTCGGCGCGAGAAAGCTTTCCACGGTAACGCGAGGTCGCGCGGCGTGCGCAAAGTCAGCTTCAGCCACTGTCATTTGAATGTGGTCCTTAGCGCGGCAGATTTACGAGGCTGCGGCCGATGATAATCCGCTGGATCTGTCCGGTGCCTTCGACGATGTTGAGGGCCTTCGCGTCGCGGAAAAGCTTTTCGACGAGGTGCTCGCCCGCGCCGGCGTCCAGACCCACGATCTCCATGCCCAGGGTCGCCAGATCCTGCGCAGTTTCGGCGGCGAAGACCTTCGCCATCGAAGCGTCGACGATGTTCGTGATCTTGGCGTCCGCCTTCCACGCCGCTCGCAATGTCATCAGCCATGCGGCGCGGAGCTGTCGCGACATCAGCTCCAGTTTGTCGCGCACACGCGAGGACGACACCGCGCCAGATTGACGCGCAAATGCGAGGGTTTCGTCATATACCGCGCGTGCGACGCCGACCGCGCTCGCCGCGACGCCAACACGCGTGGTGTTGAGCGCGCCCATAGTCTCGGCGTATGCGCCCGATTGTTTGGCGACAGTCGCCATCCGCTCGCCGCCGAGGAGGTTGTCTCCCGGTATCTCGCAGTCCTCAAGGATGAAAGATACGGACTCGTACGCCCGCAACCCCATCTTCTTCTCGATCTTGATACCGGTCATGCCCGGCGTTCCGCGCTCCACGAAGAACGCGCGCTGGCCGGCCCTGCCTTTTTCCGGATCGAGGTTCGCCTGCACGAGAACCCAGTCGGATCGCGCCGCATTTCCGATAAAGCACTTCGCGCCGTTGAGAACGAAACCTTTATCGGTCCGGGTCGCACGGGTTTTGAAGGCCGCCGTATCGGACCCGCCGCTCGGCTCCGTCAGCGCGAAGCTGGCCCAACGCGGCTCCGACATATTGCGGAAAGGAGACAGGAAGCGTTCGCGCTGCTCGCGCGTTCCCGAGGCGGCGACGATGCCGGACGGCAAACCCGGCCCAGGCGCCGCCACGCCCATGCCGCGATCCCAATACGCATTCTCCTCGTTGAGCGCGACGAGTTGCATCGCCGGGCCTTCGGGAATCGGGGCTGCATCCAGCGCGGCGAGGCGATCGGCCCGAAACTTGAGATATTTCTGGAAATAGGCATGCCCGACCGGCAGCGGCGCCGCGTTCCGGTCGGCCTCCAGCCCAGCAGGGCGCACTTCGGCGCGCGCCCATTCGCGCGTCTGCTCGATGTGCTCGCGGAGAACTTTGCTGAACGCGATCATGCCATAGCTCCCGAGCCTTCCGACGCCACGAGCCATTCGCCGGCGTCTGTGCGCGCGAGGTCAACCCCGCAGGCCAAAAGCCCGAGGGCCCTGCTGTCTCGCATCGCCTTCTCCATCGGGAAGTCGCGCATGAAACCGTGGCCGCCGAGAATCTGAACTGCGCTCGGACCGACGAACCTGGCTATCTCAACCGCATCCACGAATGCGGACGCCGCCGCCGCGCGCCCATCGCCGGCGTCGATCTGCGCGGCAGCGTCCATGACGAGCTGACCGACTCGCTCGACTGCGATGAACATGTCGACGATCAGGAAGGCCAACCCCTGATGATGAGCGATCGGCTTGCCAAACGCGACACGCTCCATGGCGTACTCTCGCGAATATTTCGTCGCATCGGTGAGCACGCCCCATAGCAAGGAAGCGTAGTAGAGACGCGTCCGGGCCAGCGCGCGGCTTGCGAGGCGTTCATCGTCCGTCGCGCATAGCGGGACGCCCGCATATCGGATCCGGCTCGATCCCGCGGCGTGCAGAGCCGCGCCCCGGACAGGGGCGATCTCGAATCCCGTGTCGAGAATCCACGCCCCTTTCGGACCTATGCCGACGAGGAACGTCACGTCCGAACACGGCGCCCAGGCGATGTCGCCGCTTACGTGCTTGCCGCTTCCGAGGCCGGCGCTCGGGTCGAACACCAGAGCGCATGATGCATCCGGCTGTTGGAGTTTCTCAAGGATGGGATGGTTTTCGTGCGCGGACAGGACCGCGTCTATGGCGTAGAGGGCAGCCCCGAGGCGATCGAGCGCGATTGCGGCGCCGGCGTCGGCTTCCGCGAGCAATTGGTTGACTTGAACGCGCGCACGCGCCCCGAGATCTACGCCGCCCAAGCGCTCCGGGGCATCGACGCCGTCAAAGCCGAGGGAGACGAACCGCGCGCGGGTTTCCACCGCAATGCGCCCTGCCTGCTCGAACTCTCTCAAGCGCGGACGAATCTCGTCCGCTGCGAATCTCCTGATTGTATCGGCGATCAGATCGTCGGTTTCGCTGCGCGCGAACATACGCCCTCCCCGGCATTCCTGGATGGGCGTCTCCGATTACGTCGTGCGCCCACTCAATGGCGCAGCATTAATATGCGCGTTGTTCTCGCAAGCAACAGCTTCGGCTGTCTGGAAACTTGTTCCATATATGTGAAAACCCGCGAGTCGCTCAGGCTCGTTTACCTCCTAGGCGACGCTTGATCTCTTTCCTCATGGCCGCGAGATTTTGATCCAGGTTCTGTTCCAGGCGGTAGACAGGCCCGCCTATGCCGACCGCGAACATGCGATTGAAGGGCGCGCTCGGAAGGAGCATGGCGATCACTCCGACGCCCGCCGTGTATGTGCCGCGCGAAAAATAATAACCCTGCTGCCGGATGGTTCGGATCGTGGCCATCACGTCGGCCAGGGCGACGCGTCGGGCTCGATTGGGCTCCGCGTAATTGCTCCGGTATACGAGCATGTCGATTTCTTCGTCGCTCTTGCCCGCAAGCAAGGCCAGACCGATCCCGCATCGCGCGAGCGGCCGGATCGATCCGGGTTCAGTCATATAGCGTATCGCCTCGAGCGAATGCATCACGTGGACGTATTGCGCATTCGTGCCGCTCTGCGTGCCCAATATGATTGTTTCTCGCGTCTTGTCCCGCAAGGTCTTCATGAGCGGGAGCAGCTTGGCTTCGGTAAACAGATGCTTGGCGACCCACTGGCCCATGACGGCGATGCGCATCGTGGGCAGATAGGTCCGGGTGGCCCGGTCGTATTCGAGGTAACCGAGGAGGACGAGGCTCTTGAGGATCGCCGCCCCGCTCGACCCCGGGTATTTCAAGGTTTCGCATATGAATTTGAGACCAAGAGGCTGGCGTTCGCGTTCAAACAGCTCCATCACCTCGAAGACGCGCCGCGCGGATTTGATCGCTGCCTTCGTCAAGAGACGTCTCCGCGGATTTCACATATGAGAAACGCTCACAGCAAAATACGAAATTGTATCTGGCGCAAGCGTCTGGGGCTACGGTTGGTCAAACTCGATACCGGGCCTTGCGGAGGACAGAGTGAACGAACTGCACGGGGACGGCGTCCACATTGAATTGATCGGCCATGTCGCCGTGATCGAAATTGATCGGCCTCCGAACAATTTCTTCGATGTGACGCTTATCGAGACGCTCGCGGGCATATTTGAACGCTTGTCGAGCGATCCGCGATGCCGCGCGATCGTTCTGGCCTCGCGCGGCAAGGTATTTTGCGCTGGAGCCGATTTCTCGGCGAGAAAGGATCAGCCGCGCGGCGGCGGCGGAGGGGCGCTGTATCGCGCCGCGGCACGCTTATTCGAGTGCGACAAACCGATCGTGGCGGCTGTTCAGGGACCTGCCATCGGCGGGGGGTTGGGGCTCGCGCTTGTCGCCGATTTCCGCATCGTGTCGCCCGAAGCTCGGTTCGCCGTCAATTTCGTGAAACTCGGGATCCATCCCGGCTTCGGCATTACGGCGACGCTGCCACGCGTTGTAGGCCGGCAGAACGCCAATCTGATGCTCTTTACGGGCCAGAGAATCAAAGCAGACGAAGCTCTTGCGATGGGCCTCGCGGACCGCCAAGCTCCGCAGGAGCAGTTGCGCGCATCCGCCATTGCCCTCGCTGCCGAAATAGCCGAAGGCGCCCCGCTCGCAGTAAAGGCGACGCGCAGGACGATGCGGCGGGGTCTTGCTGAACTGGTTCGTGCGCAAACCGAGCACGAGTTGGCGGAACAGACCAGGCTGTTCGCGACCGCCGACTATCGCGAGGGCGTCAAGGCCGTCGCCGAACGGAGGCCGGGGAGATTCATTGGCGCCTGATTGTCGCCGGCCGCCAGGCCGGCGACGCCTTGAACGCCGGTCTCGCGATCGCATGGCTATGCACTTCGATGGGTCCGTCGGCTTGCAGAAGCTTCCACAACAATCCGGACCAACCTTGCCATGGACCGCGCCTGTACGGCGTACCCTCCTTGGCAAGCTCGCAAGCGGGCGAAGACGCGCATAGTCGATGGTGGATAGCTCACGGGAGGGCGGCGCTGATGCAAGAACTCATATCGACCAACAAAGGGATACCTGTATTTACTCGGCGAACGCCCGCCGGGGTTCAGGATCATCCGGCCCTGCTGGGCCGCCGATGCCGCTGCGGGCAGCTCTTCGTTCCGTCCGGGGAAGGTCGCTGCGAGACTTGTGGAGCCGCTGCGGTCGAACTTCCGGTAGAAGCAATTCCCGGACGAGGCGTCCTCAAGTCTTTTGAAATATCAGGGCCGCGTTCAGAGCGCGTCATAGTGACAATTTGCCTGAACAATGGTCCCGTCATAAAAGTCCTACTGCGCGAACAGGCTTCGCGGGAACTCCACGTCGGTCAACCCATGCAAAGCGCGTTGGCATGGCTGCCCGACACCGATGGCTGCCTTTACGCGGCGCTCAGGTTTGAGCCAATCACCTAGATTGCGCGTCTTGGCAAGCTGTATCACGTAGTCAGGATCGCCCGCCCGAACTTAGGCAGACGGACTTTTGCATTTGCGGCGCCACCGTTCAATATTTCACCGGCTCCAGCCAGCAATCGCCACGCACGCGGCGCAGGCAATGTCCTGTCCTTGCTTTCCAGATTGAGGGCGACGCTTACTGTTCCACGGGAATGCCGGGCCTCATAAGCGCAATGGTCGTTGGCCAGTTGTAGAAAATGCGTTCTTGCATCACAGAGCCATGGTCTGCCCCGTCTCAGGTCGATCAGTCGACGGTGCAATTCGAAGGTAGCCCAACCGTAAGACGCCAGTTGCATGGGACTTGGCGGAAACGCTGGCCCTAACGCCGTTAGGAACGGCGCCTTCCCGAGGAATGTCCCAGAGACAAGGGATTGAGACTGCTCTTCTCGCCGAAACCGAGACAATCGCCCGGGCCGCGCAAGAAGATCGGCTGACGCTGATGATCGGCAGTTTCATTGCGGGGACCTATGCTCTCTATCAACATGCCGGCTTTCTGCTGCGTGGTGAAGTGGAGAGAGGAGATAGCGTCTCGACACCGAGCTGGACTCCGCGCGCCGACGCCGACACTATCGTCTGCATGCGGAATGGCGCTGCCGGATGGAGGCTTACAGACCATCTGCGAAACAAGAGGAAGGAATTTGGCTTGGGAAGCCGATCGGTGTTCGGAATCCTCAGCATGTTGGACGTCAGCAGTTGGAGTCAGGTCGCTCGACGCATTCGCGAAAATGTTACGGCCGTCGTCGCCACCCTTAAGGCGGTCGTTCGATCCGTCGCGACGATTTCCCGTAGGCCGCCTCTATCTCGCGCACGAGATCCGGAATGAAATTCCCCGTGAGCACAATACCTTACTATAGCCAATGGGAAACGCCCGACATGACGCTCTCCCTTCTCGACGAAGGCGCGTCGGCGCTGAGGCGCGATCCGCTCTGGCGCAATTCGGGCGCCGAGACGATCGAGGAATATGTGCGCTGGGCGACCAACATCTGCGGCATGGCATGTCTGAAGATGATCCTCGCCGCCCGCGGCGATGTCCATCCGACGCTCGAATTGGCCCGAGCTTGCACAGGCCATGGCGGCTATATCGTCAATGGTGCCGACGACTCCATAAAGGGATTGATTTACGCGCCTTTTGTTGCGTTCGTCCGCGAACGCTTCGGACTGGCCGCCGAAGTGGTCACGAATGTCGACGCCGCCGCCCTGCCCGCCCTTCTCTCCAAATGGACCTTCTTCATCGCTTCCGTGCATCATTCCATTCGTTGGCCGGAGCGCGAGCCGCCGTCCAGAGGCGGCCACCTTGTGCTGGCGACGGCGGCGACGCCCGAAGCGGTTCGTTTTCACAATCCTTCCGGCCATGACCACGCCAGCCAGGCGGATGTGATCTTGCCGCTCGCCACCTTCGATCGGTTCTTCGCTGGACGCGGGGCCGCCGTCGGGTTTTGAACTGTCGAAACCCACATTTGAAATCTTGATGTTCGATCAAGACGGCCATGGGCTGCCCAACTTGCGCCGCCCTATGAGACGCGCTCCACCCGGGCCAGCATGCAGCCAGGTCTGGCGGTGTGAACGTTGACGAAAGCGGTCCGCGAGTCGGCGAGCGCGTTGGCCAGCGGCTTGTCCACGTCCGAGCCTGCCGACACCTGCCCCAAGTCATAGATGCATTGATCGGCGTCGTCATACGCCCGCACGGACACCAAAACTCCCCGGCGGATGATCGGCGCAATCTCGTTTTCCAGCTCGAACCGCGGACAGCGGTCGCGATGGACAAAAATGGGGCTCGGCGACCAGTAGATTCCGAGAGGTCGCGGCATCTTATACGAGCCGAGAAGCATGGCCTCGCCGGGAAGGCCGTAGTTGAGGCAATGACGGCAAGGAAAGAGACCGTCCGGGGTCGCCTGCATCTCCCGGAGCTTGTTTCCGTAGTCGTCCACGCCGTCCGAGCGGAAGCAGTCGGCGGTCGCGGTCGGGATTGCGATACAACGAAATGCGGGCATGGGCCCCTCCTTTGTCAGGCGTCAGGGCAGAGGATGCGCGCTTCCCGTGGAGGCGCGCACTCCGTTTCTTGCCGTTGAATCGGTGCGCGGCCGCGCCTGCCGCGGCTGTATTTTGAAAGCAAGGAACGGAGTGAAAGCGCCGATCTCCGCCTGTAGGGTTTTCCATGGACAGGGAAAACGGAGGCCCGGCGATGCCTATTTCAAACCGGCAAGCGCTATCGGCGGAGGATGACCCGCGCTGGCGCCGCGTCGCGACCCGCGACGCCAGCGCCGACGGGAGCTTCGTCTATGCGGTCAAGACGACGCGCGTCTATTGCCGCCCATCCTGCCCGTCGCGGACGGCGAAGCCGCAGAACGTCCGGTTTTTCGCGCTGCCCTGCGAGGCGGAAGCCGCGGGCTTCCGGCCATGCCGGCGCTGCAATCCGAAGGGGCCCTCCTCCGCCGAGACGAACGCGGCGCTGGTGGCGGAGGCATGTCGGCTGATCGAGCAGTCGGACGAGTTCCCGAAGCTCAACGATCTCGCGACCCGCATTGGCGTGAGCCCGTTCCACTTTCACAGGCAGTTCAAACTGTTTACTGGCCTGACCCCGAAAGAATATGGCGCAGCCCATAGGGTCAAAAAGATCCGCGCGGCGCTCGCCGACGAGAATACGAACGTCACCGAAGCGATCTTCGACGCCGGCTTCAATTCCAACAGCCGGTTCTACGAACAGGCCAGCAAGGTCTTGGGCATGACGCCGACGGCCTACAGGCAGGGCGGGAAAGACGCGGACATCCATTTTGCGATCGGGCAATGCTCGCTCGGCGCAATCCTTGTGGCGCGCAGCGCCAAGGGCTTATGCGCGATTACGCTGGGCGACGATCCGGAAGAGCTTGCGCGCGATCTGCAGGACCGCTTTCCGAAAGCGAACCTGATCGGCGCAGATCGCGAGTTTGAACAACTCGTCTCCCGCGTGGTTGGCTTCGTGGAGGGGCCGCAGATCGGCCTCGACCTGCCCCTCGACCTGCGCGGCACGGCATTCCAGCAGCGCGTCTGGCGGGCGCTCCGCGAAATCCCCTTCGGCGCGACGGCGACCTACGCGGATATAGCGAGCCGGATAGGCGAGCCAAAAGCCGTGCGCGCCGTCGCGCAGGCATGCGGCGCCAACAAGATCGCGGTGGCCGTTCCCTGCCATCGCGTGGTTCGGACCGATGGGGCGCTCTCCGGCTATCGCTGGGGCGTAGAGCGCAAGCGCGCCCTGCTCGAGAAGGAAGCGCAGGAATGACCGCCGCCGAAAGCGTGCGCGCCGCCGTCGCGCATCGATCGGCGGAGGCTCGACTGGCCGGATATGACTGGAGCGCGGCCGCGACGGAACTCGGCGCCAACGGCTGCTGCATGCTGGAAAGTGTCCTGATGCGGGATGAGTGCGCGGCGATCGCCGCGCTCTATCCGCAGGAGAAGCATTTTCGAAGCCATGTCCACATGGCGCGCCATGGCTTCGGCAAGGGCGAGTATCGCTATTTCAAATACCCGCTGCCCAACCTGATTGAGGACCTCCGCACCGCGCTCTACGCGCATCTGGCGCCGATCGCCAACGACTGGAACCGCCGCATGGGCGTCGACCGCCTCTATCCAGAGACGCACGCCGCGTTCCTGAAGGAATGCCATGACGCCGGGCAGACGCGGCCGACGCCCCTGCTCCTGCAATATGTTGCTGGCGACTACAATTGCCTGCATCAGGATCTCTACGGCGATCTTGCCTTTCCGCTTCAGGTCGCCGTCCTGCTTTCCCGGCCGGACGAGGATTTCACGGGCGGCGAATTCGTGCTGACCGAGCAGCGGCCGCGCATGCAGAGCCGGGCCGAAGTCGTGCCGCTCGGCCAGGGCGACGCCGTCGTTTTCGCCGTCCACAATCGTCCCGTTCAGGGGGCGCGGGGAACCTATCGCGTCAACCTGCGTCACGGCGTAAGCCGGGTCAGATCGGGGCGCCGGCACACGCTCGGCCTGATCTTTCACGATGCGCAGCGCTGATAGCGATCAGACACGAATAACGCCTATGTTCAGTTCCTGAAGGCGCGTTTCGAGCCTCGGGGGGAGTTGGCCCTCGGCCAACACGCTGTCGATTTCGGCCAGCGGCGCGATCAGGCAGGGCGACACCGCGCCCAGTTTCTCGTTGGACGCGAGCACGACGGTCTCGGCCGCCAACTCGCAAATGGCGCGCTTGATCGCGGCTTCCTCGGGGTCGCCCGTCGTGAGCCCGTAGTCCTCGTGAATGCCGGTCACGCCCATGAAATAGACGTCCGGCCGGATTTTCCGAATGGCTTCCAGGGCGGCGACCCCGACGGAAACGACGGAATGCTTGAACAGCCGCCCGCCAATGAGTTCGACCGTCACGTTGGGATGATCGACAAGCTCGACGGCGATGCTCGGGCTGTGCGTGACGATCGTCGCCTTCAGGTCGGGCGACAGAGAGCGGGCGATCTGGGCGGTCGCGGCGCCGCCGTCCAGGAACACGAACTGGCCGGGACGAACCATCGCCGCGGCGGCGCGCCCGATCGCGACCTTTCCCGTGGCGGCGATCGTCTGGCGCCGGGAAAAGTCCGCAACTGCCGGCGACGACAGCAGCGCGCCGCCGTGGACGCGTTGCAACAGGCCTTCCGCCGCCAATTCACGGAGATCGCGCCGGATCGTGTCTTCGGACAGGCCCGTTTCCCTGGCCAGTTCCGTCGCCACCACCTGCCCGTCAGCCTTCAGGCGGGCAAGAATAAGGGTTTTGCGTTGTGCAGTCAGCATGAGGGCCTTCGCCTGAATTTTCTTGACTATGCGTTATTTTACATGATTATGCACGAAATATCCCAACTCCGCAAAGTGGTCGAGCATGCCGGACCCGCACGATCGAATTCGCATTCGCAACGTCGAGACCCTGTCCGACGACTGGTACGTGCTTAAGAAGACGACCTTCGATTTGCGCCGCCGCGACGGGACTTGGCAGACGCAGACCCGCGAGACCTATGACCGCGGCAACGGCGCGACGATCCTGCTGTACGACCACGAACGGTGCACCGTCGTCCTGACGCGGCAGTTCCGATATCCCGCCTTCATCAACGGCTGCGCCGAGGACTTGATCGAGGCGCCTGCGGGCCTGCTCGAGGCGGCCTCGCCGGAGGATCGGATACGGGCGGAAACCGAAGAAGAGACCGGCTATCGCATTCGCGATGTGACGAAGGTCTTCGAGGCCTTCATGAGCCCGGGATCGGTTACGGAAAAGCTGTTCTTCTTCGTCGGCCGCTATATGCCGTCCGACCGCGTCTCCAAGGGAGGCGGCAATCTCGCGGAAGGCGAGGACATCGAGACTTTCGAGATTTCCATCGACGAGGCTATGAGGATGATCGCTTCCGGCAAAATTCAGGACGCCAAGACGATCATGCTGCTGCAATACGCGGCGCTCAATTTGTTTTAACCCGAGGGAGTGCGTCGCGCATGCTGAGGCTTATCGCAAGCCTTATCTTGGCGCATTCGGCTCCGCTTGTAAGCTGTACATCTGAGTGTCATTCCCTCAGTTATCGTTCTCAAAAAATATCTGATATATCAGCTACCTAGATCGCGTTGACGCATCTGGTGAGAATCTAGTTCCCCAGCCACTCTCCTGGAACTCGGGTCCATTCTTCGCGGCCGGCGCAGCGCGTCGTGCGGGTTGGCGTTTTGCGCGACCGGGCAACCGCTCTATCGTCCGCCGGAAATCGCGCGGGCCAATCGCGCGGCCGGAGGAACGCATGACCCGCAAGACGCCCGACCAGCTTCGTTCCGCGCGCTGGTTCGCGCCCGACGACCTACGCTCCTTCGGCCATCGCTCGCGCATGGCCCAGATGGGCTATGCGGCGGAGGAATATCGCGGCAGGCCGGTGATCGCGATCATCAACACGTGGTCGGACCTCAACCAGTGCCACGCGCATTTCAAGGCGCGCGTGGAGGACGTCAAGCGCGGCGTGCTGCAGGGCGGCGGCTTTCCGGTCGAATTGCCAGCGATCTCGCTGTCGGAGAGCAACGTCAAGCCGACGACCATGCTCTATCGCAATTTCCTGGCGATGGAGACGGAAGAGCTGATCCGTTCGCATTCGGTCGACGGCGCGGTGCTGATGGGCGGTTGCGACAAGACCACGCCCGGCCTGCTGCTCGGCGCGACCAGCGCGGGCGTGCCCGCCATCTTCGTTCCCGCGGGCCCGATGTTGCGCGGAAACTGGCGCGGACAGACGCTGGGGTCCGGCTCCGACGCGTGGAAATACTGGGACGAGCGCCGCGCCGGGAATATTTCCGACAAGGACTGGTCGGAGATGGAGGCCGGCATCGCGCGCAGCTACGGCGTGTGCATGACTATGGGCACGGCCGCGACCATGACGGCGCTGGCCGACACGATCGGCATGACCCTGCCCGGCGCATCGTCCATTCCCGCCGCCGATTCGAACCACATCCGCATGTGCGCGGCGGCGGGGCGCCGTATCGTCGACATGGTGTGGGAAGATCTGACGCCCGAGAAAATCCAGACGCGGCAGGCTTTTCTCAACGCCATCGTCGTGGCGATGGCGATGGGCTGCTCGACCAACGCCGTCATCCATATCGTCGCCATGGCGCGGCGGGCCGGCCACGATATCGGGCTCGACGATTTCGACGCGGCGAGCCGCACGACGCCGGTCATCGCCAACATCAGGCCGAGCGGCGACACATATCTGATGGAGGATTTCTACTACGCCGGCGGCCTTCTCGGCATGATGACGCGGCTGCGCGACAAGCTCGATCTTTCGCAGATCAACGCGAGCGGCAAGACGTGGCGCGACAGTCTCGAAGGCGCCGCCGTCCATAACGACGACGTGATCCGCAGCCTCGACAATCCGATCTACAAGGAGGGCGCGCTCGCGGTTCTGCGCGGCAATCTCGCGCCCGACGGCTGCGTCATCAAGCCGTCGGCGGCCGCGCCGCGCTACCTCAAACACACTGGTCCCGCCCTCGTGTTCGACGATTATGCGCAGATGAAGGCGAACATCGATCGCGACGATCTCGACGTCACCGCGGACACGGTGCTCGTGCTGCGCAACGCCGGGCCGCTCGGCGGGCCGGGCATGCCGGAATGGGGGATGCTGCCGATTCCAAAGAAGCTGGTGAAACAGGGCGTGCGCGACATGGTGCGCATTTCCGACGCGCGCATGAGCGGCACGAGCTACGGCGCCTGCATCCTGCATGTCGCGCCCGAGTCCTTCGCTGGCGGCCCGCTGGCGCTGGCGCAGACCGGCGACATGATCTCGGTGGACGTGCCCGCGCGAAAAATCTCGCTGGACATATCCGACGCGGAAATGGCCCGCCGCCGCGCCGCCCTGCCCGCGCCGAAGCCGCGCTACGAACGCGGCTACGGCTGGATGTTCTCGCGTCACATCAAGCAGGCGGACGCGGGCTGCGATTTCGACTTTCTCGAGACGAAATTCGGCTCCACCGTCGAGGAGCCCTCGATCTACTGACCGCCTAAGCTGTCGGAGGTCATTCGCGGCGCCGCCGTCCCTAAACGCTGCGACCGCCGGCGCCGCACTGCGTCAAAAGCAGCCATCTGCCTGCAGAATCACACTTTTGCGCAATCCGGCGGCGATTGTCGGATGAGAAAATTCATCTCCGCGCGCGCGGATGTTTGGCAGGTCTTTCTCCGGCGCCCCGATTGAGACAGGAGGCTTCGGGACGTACTTCATGCGCCATCGGAAGGGCCCGGCCGAACCCCCATCGTTCGGCGAGCGGCCGCTCCACACGGAGATGCATGATGTCTGCGGCGAAAAGCCAGCCATTGCCGGCGATCCTGTTCGCCAACGATCTGCTCGACGGGGACGTCGTCTTTCTCGGCGCCTACGGGTGGACGCGCAATCCGGCCGAGGCTTCGATCGCGACGACGCAGGCGGAAGCCGACGCCCTGCTTAGCGCCGGCGAGAGCTACGCCGCGCGCAATGAAGTCGTCGACGTCTATCTCGCCGAAGTCGCGCTCGATTCCCTCGGACGGCCGACGCCGAAGCATTTTCGCGAGCGCTTTCGCACCCTGGGGCCAAGCGTGCGACCCGATCTCGGCAAGCAGGTCGAGTTCGCGCCCCAGAAACACGCCGCGGAGTAAGTCATGTACGCTTACGACGAATTCGATCAGCGTTTCGTGCGCGAGCGCGTCGCGCAATTCCGCGATCAGGTGTCGCGTCGCCTTTCCGGTTCGCTGACGGAGGATGAATTTCGTCCGCTGCGCCTGCAAAACGGCCTCTACCTGCAATTGCACGCCTACATGCTGCGCATCGCCGTGCCCTACGGCGTGCTGGCGCCGCGGCAATTGCGGCAGCTCGCGCTGATCGCCGACAAGTTCGACAAGGGCTACGGCCATTTCACGACGCGCCAGAACCTGCAGTTCAACTGGCCGAAGCTGCGCGACGTCCCGGACATTCTGGGGCTTCTGGCGGATGTGGAGATGCACTCGATCCAGACGTCCGGCAATTGCATTCGCAACGTCACCGCCGACCAGTTCGCGGGCGTCGCGCGCGACGAGACCGAAGATCCGCGCCCCGTCGGCGAACTTCTGCGCCAATGGTCCAGCCTGCATCCCGAGTTCTCGTTCCTGCCGCGTAAGTTCAAGATCGCGGTCACGGGCGCCGAAAGCGATCGCGCCGTGCTGAAAGCGCATGACGTCGGCGTGCGCATTCTGCGCAACCCCGACACGCAGGAGATCGGCTACCAGATACTCGCCGGCCGCGGCCTCGGCCGCACGCCCATGGTCGGCAAGGTCGTGCGCGACTTCCTGCCGAAGGGCCAGCTGCTCGCCTATATCGACGCCATCATGCGCGTCTATAATTCCGAAGGCCGCCGCGACAACAAATTCAAGGCGCGCATCAAGATCCTCGTGCACGAGCTCGGGCTCGAGACGTTCCGCGACAAGGTCGAGGCCGAATTTTCGCGGGGACCGGACTGGTCGGCGGAGGAGAACGCCGAACTCGCGCGCCTCGCGCCGTATTTCGCCCAGACTCCCTATGAGACCCTTCCTGCGGTCTCGCGCGCTTTCGAGGCCGCCAAGCTCGCCAATTCCGCCTTCGCGGAATGGGCCGGGAACGCGCTCTTTCCGCATCGCGTCTCCGGCTATGCGGCCGTGACCGTTTCGCTCAAGCCGGTCGGCGGCGTGCCCGGCGACATGACGTCGGACCAGATGCGCGCCTTCGCCGATCTGGCCGAGCGCTATTCGCTCGACGAGCTGCGCGTCACCCATGCGCAGAACCTCGTGCTGCCGCATGTGAAGCTCGACGATCTCCCCGCCTTGTGGCGCGCGCTCGGCGAGCTGGGTCTGGCGACGGCGAACGTCGGTCTCGTGACCGACATCATCGCCTGCCCCGGCCTCGACTATTGCGCGCTGGCGACCGCGCGCTCCATTCCGATCGCGCAGGCCATTTCGAAGCGCTTCGGCGACAGCGCCCGGCAGCGCGAGATCGGTCCGCTGCAGATCAAGATTTCGGGCTGCATCAACGCCTGCGGCCACCACCATGTCGGCCATATCGGCATTCTCGGCCTCGAGAAGCGCGGGCAGGAATCCTACCAGGTCACGCTCGGTGGCGACGCGTCCGAACATATGGCGGTCGGCGAGCTTCTGGGTCCGGGCCTGACGGCCGAGCAGGTGCCTGACGCCGTCGAGCGCATCGTTGGCGTCTATCTTGCAGAGCGCCGCGACGGCGAAACCTTCATCGAGACCGTCAAGCGGCTCGGCGTCGGCGCCTTCAAGGCCGCTTTTCTGGCGGGAGCGCAAAATGAAGCTGCTTGATCGCGCCGGCTACCGCATCGACGATTTCGCGCGCGACGGCTCTCGTACGGCGACGCTCACGCCGCTCGCCGACCTGAACGCCGCCATCGAGCAACGCGACAACCGGCCGATCGGGGCGGAAATCGCAAACAACACCGACGTGGAGCGGCTGGCGCCGCTGTTCGAACGGCTCGCGCTGATTGCGATCGTCTTTCCCGCGTTCAGCGACGGCCGCGGCTTTTCGTTGGCCAAACGGTTGCGACAGGCCGGATACAAGGGACGGCTGCGCGCGGTCGGGCCGCTGATCCCGGACCAGGGCCCCTACGCCTTCGCCTGCGGCTTCGACGAGATCGAACTGCCCGACGCGGTCGCCGCGCGCCAGAGCGAAGCCCAATGGCGAAAAGCGCTCTCCGCCATCACCCTGCCATATCAGCCGGGATATTTCAGGACACAAAGCATTCTCGAGCGCCGGTTCGAGGCTCGCCGCAACACCACGGAAGGCGCTCGCCATGCATGACACGGCCGCTTCTCTCAACCTCGGATTTCCCGGTCGCGATCCGCTCGCGCGCCTCATGCTGCTGCGCGCGCAGATCGACGGACGGATCGTCTTCACGACCAGCTTCGGCATCGAGGACCAGTTCCTCACCGACCTGATCTTCGCCAATGATCTCGAGATCGAGGTGGCGACGCTCGACACCGGCCGGCTGTTTCCCGAGACCTATACGGTCTGGGCGGAGACGGAGCGCAAGTACGGCAGGAAGGTGCGCGCCTTCTACCCGAACGCCGCCTCTCTCGAAACGCTGGTGGAGACGCAGGGGATCGACGGCCAATACGATAGCGTCGCGCAGCGCAAGACCTGCTGCGAGGTGCGCAAGGTCGCGCCGCTGCGCCGCGCGCTCGAAGGCGCGAGCGCATGGGTGACGGGCCTGCGCGCCGACCAGTCCGCAAACAGGAGCACGACCCCGTTCGTGACGTTCGATCCGAGCTTCGGCCTCCTCAAGGCCAATCCGCTCGCCAGTTGCACGCGCGACCAGATCGTCGCCGAGGTCGCCGACCGCGGCGTGCCGATCAACGCGCTGCATGCGCGCGGCTTCCCCTCCATCGGCTGCGCGCCCTGCACGCGCGCGATCCAGCCCGGCGAGGACGAGCGCGCCGGCCGCTGGTGGTGGGAAAACGACGACAAGAAGGAATGCGGCCTGCACATCGCTCCCGACGGCAAGATCGTGCCGCGCAACCTCGCCGAGGGAGACAGCCAATGGGCGGTCTGACGCATCTGCAGGCGCTCGAGGCGGAATCGATCTTCATTCTGCGCGAGGTCGCCGCTGCCTGCGAACGGCCGGTGCTGCTCTATTCGATCGGCAAGGATTCGGCGGTGCTGCTGCACCTTGCGATGAAGGCCTTCGCGCCGGGCAAGCCGCCTTTCCCGCTGCTGCACGTCGACACGACGTGGAAGTTTCGCGAGATGATCGAATTCCGCGACGCCACCGCGAAGCGCCTCGGCCTCGAGCTGATCGTGCACACGAACCAGGAGGGCGTCGCCACCGGAATCAACCCGATCGATTCCGGCTCGGCCGTTCATACCGACGTGATGAAGACGCAGGGGCTGAAGCAGGCGCTCGACAAATACGGTTTCGACGCCGCCTTCGGCGGCGCGCGCCGCGACGAGGAGAAGAGCCGCGCCAAGGAGCGCATCTTCTCGCTGCGCACCCCCGACCATCGCTGGGACCCGAAAGCGCAGCGGCCGGAGCCCTGGCGCGCCTTCAACACGCGCAAGCGCAAGGGCGAGAGCTTTCGCGTCTTCCCGCTGTCCAACTGGACCGAGGCGGACGTGTGGGATTACATCGCGCTCGAGAGCATCCCCGTCGTTCCCCTCTATTTCGCCAAGCGCAGGCCGGTGGTCGAGCGCAGCGGCGCGCTGATCATGCGCGACGACGAGCGGCTGCCGTTGCTGCCCGGCGAGGTCCCGCAGATGAAGCTCGTGCGCTTCCGCACGCTCGGCTGCTACCCGCTGACCGGAGCTGTCGAGAGCGCCGCGGCTAGCCTTCCCGAGATCATCGCCGAGATGCGCGCCTCGCGCTCCTCCGAGCGACAGGGCCGCGTCATCGACCATGACGGGGCGAGCTCGATGGAGCTGAAGAAACAGGAAGGCTATTTTTGATGAGGCCGAAGTTGAAGCTCGTCAACGCCGCGGAAGAGAGGACCGGCGTGAACGCCGTCGCGCCTGTCGCGGCGCCGCAGCGCTCCCTCCTGCGCTTCATCACCTGCGGTTCGGTGGACGACGGCAAGTCGACGCTGCTCGGCCGCCTCCTGTTCGAGACCGGCTCCGTCTTCGACGACCAGCTTGAGGCGTTGAATCGCGACAGCGCGCGCTTCGGCACCACGGGCGAGGATGTCGATTTCGCGCTACTCGTCGACGGCCTGTCCGCCGAGCGCGAACAGGGCATCACCATCGACGTCGCCTATCGCTATTTCCAGACCGGCAACCGCGCCTTCATCGCCGCCGACACGCCCGGCCACGAACAATACACCCGCAACATGGCGACCGGCGCCTCGACCGCCGATGTCGCGATCATTCTCGTCGACGCGCGCAAGGGCATCCTGCCGCAGACGCGCCGCCACTCCTACATCGTCTCGATGCTCGGCGTGCGCCGCGTGATCGTCGCCGTCAACAAGATCGATCTCGTCGGCTACGACGAACAGGTGTTCCGCAAGATCGAGGAAGACTACAGCGTGCTGGCGGCGGGCCTCGGCTTCGTCGAGACCAATATCATTCCGGTCTCCGCGCGCTACGGCGACAACGTCGTCTCGCAATCTCCGAGGACGCCCTGGCGCCGGGGACGCTCGCTGCTCGAATTGCTCGAGACGATCGCCGGGGCGCCGGCGGGCGATTCCGAGTTTCGCCTGCCCGTGCAATGGGTCAACCGGCCGAATCTCGACTTCCGCGGCTTCTCCGGCACGATCGCGTCGGGCGAGATCGCCGTCGGCGATGCGATCGTCGCGCTTCCGCGCGGCAAGACCACGCGCGTATCGGGCATTCTCGGGCCCGCGGGTCCGCAGGAGAGCGCGAGCGCGGGCGAGGCGATCACGCTCACGCTCTTCGACGAAATCGACATTTCGCGCGGCGATGTCATCGTCAGCGCCGGGTCGCGCGTGCGGCCGCGCCGCCATCTCGACGCGCGCCTGCTCGCCCTGACCGAGACGCCGGTGGCGCCGGGCCGCAATTATCTCGTCAAGATCGGAACGGCTGTCGCGGCCGCGCGGATCGTCGAGCTGCATCACGCGGTCGACGTGCACACCTACCAACCGACGCCCGCGGCGACGCTGCCGATGAACGGCATCGGGCTGGCGACCCTGCGTTTCGAGACCGACGTCGTCGCGGCCAATTACGCGGCCTGCCAGACGCTCGGCGGATTTCTGGTGATCGACCCGCACACCAACGACACGATCGCCCTCGGCGTCGTCGAGCCCCACGCCGATCATGACGGCGAGACGCACGACGCAGGCGAACAGGTCGTCGCGACGCTCGCGAACATCGGCGTGATCGAGCGCAACGCGACGCCGGGCGACCTGCGCCGCCGCGCGATCGAGATCGCCGCGGGCGCCGCGCTCACCGGCCTGATCGCGCTGGCGCTCACGCAGCGCATCGGGCTTGCGCTCGCGGCGACCTTGGCCGATATCGTTCTGCGGCCGGCGCTCGGCGTCGCGCTGCGCGGCGCCGGCTCCTGGTTCGCGACGCGGCGGAAGGCGAGGTCCGAATCCGAGCTGACGACCGACGGCGGCGGCATCTGACGCCAGCGCGGCCGGCGCCCGGGACGATGATGATAGATCCTCTCTATTCGCTGTCCGGCGCCGTCGTCGGCCTGATCGTCGGCCTTACGGGCGTCGGCGGCGGCTCGCTGATGACGCCGCTGCTCGTCTTGCTGTTCGGCGTGCATCCGGCGACCGCGGTCGGAACGGACCTGCTCTATGCGGCGGTCACCAAGGGCGCCGGCACTTTCGCGCACGGCTCGCGGCAGAACGTGGACTGGCGAGTGGTTCGGCTGCTCGCCGCAGGCAGCGTGCCCGCCTCCGCGGCAACGCTGCTCGCCATGTCCTGGAGCGGCGCAAATTCCGCCGACACGACCAAGCTGATCGGCGCGGCGCTGGGCGTCGCGCTGCTCCTGACGGCGCTGTCGATCCTGTTCCGGCCATGGCTGCTGAAAATCCGGGGCGACAGACCGCCGATGCCGCAACGCCGGCTGGACTGGACGACGTTCGCCGTCGGCCTGACGCTCGGCGTCCTCGTTTCGGCCTCCTCGGTCGGCGCGGGCGCGCTCGGCGTGACGGCGCTCCTGATGCTCTATCCCGCAACGCCGGTCGTTCGCATCATCGGCACGGATATCGCCCATGCCGTGCCTCTGACGTTCGTCGCCGGCGCCGGCCATTGGCTGATCGGATCGGTCGATCTGCACATGCTGCTTTCGCTGCTTCTGGGTTCGATACCGGGCATCGTGATCGGGAGCCGGCTCGCGCCGCGCGTCCACGAGCGGTTTCTGCGCATGCTTCTGGCGGCCGTGCTCGCGATCGTCGGCCTCAAAATGCTGGCGATCTAGCCGTTCGGAACCGCGGCTTTCGGCCACGTCAGCTCGACCTGCGCCGCAACCCTTCCATCCCGCGCGAAAAGCTGATCGGTTTCAAATGCGTGGGCGGCCTCCCTTCGAAAAACCGGCTTCCACTTTCGACGCGCGCGCTCTAGGCTGCGCGGAGATATTACGAAGCTCGGGCCTGGGCATGTCCCTTCTCGTCAATTCCGGGCGACGCGCGCCGGCCGTCGACAAGGCTGCAATTCTGCGTCAGCACGAATTGTTCCGCGAGATCGACAAGGAATCCTGCGACCAGATCGCAGCCTACGCCAAGGTCCGGGAGTTCAAGCGCGACGCCACGATCTTCTCGAAGGGCGACCCCGGATTTTGCCTGTTCGCGGTGGTGCGCGGGAGCGTTCTCGTCACGACCTCGTCGAGCGAAGGCAAATGTGCGGTCCTCAACCAGTTCGACAAGGGCGACATATTCGGCGAGATCGCGCTGCTCGACGGCCGCCCCCGGACCGGCGACGCGACGGCCCTGACCGACTGCTGCCTGCTGGCGCTGGAGCGCCGCGACTTCATCCCGATCCTCACGAAGAAGCCGGAGATCGCGATCAAGCTCCTCGAAATCCTGTCCGGCCGGTTGCGCCGCACGACCGAGCAGGTCGAGGAACTGCTGTTCATGGACCTGCGCGGGCGTCTGGCGAAAACGTTGCTGCGGCTGACCGAGGGCGCCGAGAGCCATTCCGCCGAGCTTTCGCAGAGCGAACTGAGCCAGCGCGTCGGAATGTCGCGTGAGATGATCAACCGCCAGCTTCAGGTGTGGTCGCGCGAGGGCGTCCTCACGCTGGCGCGTCGTCGCCTTACTGTTTTGCGGCCCGACACGCTCGCCGAAATCGCGTCGCGCTGACCGGCTCCGCGCCCCGCGCGCGACAGTGAGCCGTCTCACAGTTCAGCCGACGCGTCTCAAGCCAGTATCGGCGCCGGGACCGCGCGTTTTGCGCGGCGCCCTGTCGGGACGAGAATATTCCGGGGGACGACATGCGCCGCGATCTCACCATCAAAACCGGCGGCCTCGCGGGCACATCCGATTTCAGGGTGCTGGCGAAGATCAAGAGCGGCTTCGTGCCGGCGCTGGACGCCGTGACCTACAAGACCCGCGTCAAGCGCGTGCTGCGCGCGCTTCACATCGGCCGGTCGGATTCCCACGAACACGAATTGTTTCGCGTGCTTTCCGATGCGGTGGAGCGCGTTGGGCGCATCCATTCGGTCGGCATCGTCGTGCTCGAGCCCGAGGACAAGGTTCTCCTGACCGTCACCTTCGACGGCTCCTGGGAGGCCTATGTGCGGGTGATCTGGCAGAAGGTGACGCGGCTCCTGGACCTCGTGTTCTGCAATACCGAGAACTACGTCGTCGGCTATGAGAACTCTTACGAGAAATGGGGCGAGTGGCTGAAATCCGCCCAGAGCGAGGCCGCTTTCCTCTACGCGACGCCGAACGTGACGGTGGACGACATCCGCTATCTCAAAATGTCCGAGCGCGTGCATCGCCGGGCCGCCGCCGACGAGGCGCAACTCATCACGACGCGCATCCGCATTCCTTCGGCCGAAGACATCGCCGCAAGATCGATCTTCGAGTCCCGAGGCTTCGTGCCCGGCGATCCGACGAGCGCGGGTTTCGAGCAGAAGATGACCGTGGAAGACGCCGGCAAGGCGCCGTTCCGGCATGGCGTGCGCGTTCTCGCGGGCATCCACAGGCTGTCGGACGTCTATCTGCCGCAGACCCACGACGGCGACATCCTGCTGCGCGCCGCGCACGAGCTGCTGCCGGAATTCGCGCCAATGGTGGCAGGCGCGACCTACCAGACCGGCGTGCAGCGCGCCAAGCGCCGGTTCGAGGAAGCCGTCCTGTGGATTCAGCGCAAGGTGGAGGAGCCGGCGGTCCGGCAGTTTCTGCCGAACCCGCTTCCGGACGTCCCGCCGCTCGCAGATCCCGCCAACATCCAGGGCGGCATCCTCACGCCCTACCCCGACATCGACCACGGCTGCATGCTTCTGGTCCAGTTCGAAACGCCGGCCGCCGTCGCCGCATTTCTCGGCGCGCTGCAGACGACGACGGAGGCCGACACGCTCGCGCCCGGCGCGATCGCGACCAATGTCGGCTTCACGGTCGAGGGGCTGCGGATGGCGGGGCTCGCCGACGACGAGATCCGCGAATTGCCAGAAGAATTCCTCCAGGGCATGGCGATGCGCGCCGGCGTTCTCGGCGACGTGCGCATCAACCATCCGCAGCGCTGGCGCCTGCCGATCGCCAACTGGGCGGAGGGCGTCTACGCAGAGGAGCCAGGCGACTCGCAGGAGACGCCGCGCATCGATCTCAACGCCGTGCATGCGATCGTGCAATTGCGCCGGCGCGCGAGCGCGGAGAGTTCGGACGAGGATACGCCGACCGCGCGCGCGCCGCTGATGGCGGCGATGAAAACGCTGATAGCCGCGGACGAAGGGGTCATTCCGCTGTCGCTGCAATGGATGCATCGCCTGCGCAACGCGAACAAGGTCGTCGAGGAGCATTTCGGTTTCACCGAGGGCAATTCGGAACCCGTGCTCAGGAAGGCGGACGCCGGCCGGCGCTATTCCAACCAGATTCATCTCGGCGAAATGCTGTGCGGCTATCCGAACCTCGCCGACAAGTCGGACTTCTACAGCGGCGCATCGGAACGGCTGCATCCGCTGCTCAAGGACGGGAGCTTCCTGGCCGTGCGCAAGTTGCGGCAGGACGTCGAAGCGTTCGAGACCACGCTGCAGAGCGCTGTCGAGGCCGTGGGCGGGCAAGGCGCCAATCTCGGCCGCGAAGACCTCATGGCGAAGATGCTGGGACGCTGGCCGGCCGATCATGAAAAGGCCGGGCAGCCGCTCGCGACCGTCATCGGCGCCGATCCGCTGTCGAACGATTTTCATTTCGACAAGGACCCCAACGGCGCCATGTGCCCGATGCATGCGCATATCCGCCGCACCAATCCGCGCTTCACGCAGCCGGAAAGCGGCCAGCGACCGCCGCGCATCGCACGGCGCGGCATGTCCTACGGACCGCTACACAATCGCGCCGAGACCGACGACGCCAAGAAAAAGGAGAGCCTCGCGATTGAGCGCGGGCTCGTCTTCATGGCCTACAACGCCAGCCTGGGCGAGCAATTCGAAGTGATCCAGAGCTGGATCGCCGGCGCAAACAGCTCTGGAAGCTATTCCGGCGTCAGCGACCCGCTGCTGGGTCTGGCGGAACCGGGCAAGAAGCGCTTCTACCGTTTCGAGCACGAGGGCAAGGTCGTGCACATGCCGCTCGACGGCGAGGACAGGCTGCATGTCGAGCCCAGGCCCTTCGTTCGGCTCGAATGGGGCGCATATCTCTTCACGCCATCCATCAAGGCGCTCGGCCTGCTGAAGGAACGCGCCGCCGCGCGCGACCTGAAGCCATTGCTGCCGTGGACGGTGGAAGCCGGCGAGAAGACGATCGCCGAATTGCGCGAATTCGAACGCGCGCACGGCGCGGAAGCTGCGCTCGAGGCGTGGAAGGCCGTCCTCGAGGATCCCGACTTCGCGGCGGACTACACGAGCGCTTCGGTATGGGCGGCCATCCGCGAAAATCACGGCGGATTGCTGCGCACGCCCTTCGGCGTCCTCGTCGCCGACAAGGACATGGTGCGCGACGTGTTCGTCGATGCGGACGAAGCGCTGACCATCACCGGCTATCTGCCGCGCATGCACAGATCGTTCGGCGTGCTCTATCTCGGCCTCGACCCCAATCAGGAGGACAAGGCCTACGAGACGTGGTCGCGCGCCTGCAACGAAGCGATCATGGCGATCGATCCGCACCAGGCGTTCCTCGACGCGCGCGCCGCCGTGCTGGAGGCGCTGCAGACGCTGGCCGATCAGGAAAAGGCCGATGCGCTCTACGATCACGAGAAGCGCTGGGAGTTGACCGTCGAGTCGCGCGAGCTCATCGAGCCGCTTCTCGCGCATTTCTGCGAGGAATGGTTCGGCGTCACCGAGAAGGGCAGGCATTTCCGGCGCGCCGGCTATCGCTGGGACTGGACGGTGGAGGAGCCCGCGAATTATCCGGGCCATTTCCTTTCGCCCTCGCGCTACATCTTCCAGCCGCACCCCGGCCGCAGCGTCGAGCGCTACGGCGCCGCGCACGGACAGTCGGTGCGCAGCGCCATGGAGAATTATCTCACCCAATTCCGGAACGAGATCACGGCGCCGGTCTCACGCGCCGTGCTCGACTGCCCCGAAGGCGCGAACGATATCGATTTCTGCGCGCAGACGATCGCGGGCGCGATGATGGGCTTCATTCCGACGGTCGACGGCAATCTGCGCCGCATTCTCAACGAATGGCTGCGCGACGGGACGCTCTGGAAATTGCGCGCGCGCTACGCCGGCGCGCCGTCGAAGGACTTTACCGAAGCCTGCAACAGACTGGTTGGCGACTTCATTCCCGCCTTCCAGTTGCGGGCCGTTCCGGAGCTGATCTGGCGCACCGCCGTCACGTCGACGACGCTCGGCGCCGGCGAGCACCTGATCCGGATCAAGCCGGGCGACGTGATCGTGGCGGGCGCGGTGTCGGCGACGCAGCAATGCCTGACCGAGGGAAGCAGCGAATATCACCACGCCTTCGGCGGCAACCGCCGCGCGAAGGATCATCCGACGCACGCCTGCCCGGGCGCCGATCCGGCCGTGGCGCTAATGATCGGCTTCTTCAGCGCGCTGGTCGAGACGCCGCTGCCGCTGCGGCCGGGACCCGGCCCGCTGACGATCTCGGCGGACGGCGCCGTGCTGGCGACGCCGGCCGTGCGCAGGCCTGTCGCGTCCGCGCGTCATTTCACGGCCGCCGCCGCAAGCGACGGAACGACGCCCATCCTCGTGATCGGCGATTCCTGGCTGTCGGACACAGCCCCCTACCCCAGCCTGCGCGGCGCGCTCGCCGAGCGCGGCTATGTCGACGTGTTCGACCAGGATTTCGCGAGCCTCGGCCGCTTCCTGCGCGACATGGCGGATTCCGCGGCGCTCGATCAGATCGCGCGCTTCTTCGACAATATCGGGCCGGGCGAAGCTTCGCCCGCCTGCATCGTCCTCGGCGGCGGCGGCAACGACGTGTGCCAGCCGGTGTCGAACATTCCGCTGACGGCGCTCTATCGCATGACGCTCGACCATGGCGGACAGAGCGGCGAAACGCTGATCGAGGAGCAGGTCGCGAAATTCATCGACGACGAATTGCACGGCTATCTGGCGACCGTCGTCGAAAAACTGCAGCAGATGACCGACATCCCGATTTTGATCCACGCCTACGATCATCCGATTCCGAACGGAAGCGGCTTCTGGCTCGGCGGGCCCTGGCTGAAGCCGATCTTCGATTACCGGCACATGAGCGATCTGGCGACGAATACGAGCGTCATGAAGGCCCTTATCGACCGGCTCAACGGCGCGGCCGCGCGCGTCGCGGCGGCCAATGCGCAGAAGGTCACGCATGTGAACCTCACCGGAACGCTGGCGAAGGACGCCGGCCTATGGTCGAACGAGCTGCATCCGACGCGCGACGGCTACGCCCTGCTCGCCGACAGGATGGCGACGGCGCTTCAGGCCCTGGGCATCGGGCAGCCGGCCGTTCGGGCGTAGCATCCGCGGTCAGGGCGCGGAGGCGAGGCGCTCCGCATACCAGTCCATTCCCATCGCACGAAGCTCCGCGCGAGCCGCTTCGGCGTCGGATGGGCTTCCCCTCAACGCGGCGCCGGCCGCGGCGTTGAGCGCGGCTTCGCGCCGCGAGCCGCGCAGGCGCGCCGAGAGAGCCGCGCGCTTCATCCAGCGCGCGGCGTCGCCGTCGTGGCCGCGCTTCGCTGCGATCGTCGCGAGCGCCCGGCTGATCGCGGCTTCGCCGAGACGCTCGCCGTTGCGGGCGCGCCGAAGAACATGAGTCGCGTAGAACCGCGCATTTTCGACGTCGCCGGTCTCGGCGCAGGCCTCGACCAGCCAGCTATATTGCACCGAGACGAAGAACTTGAAGTCGCGGCCTTCCATCCAGCGGATGGCGTCGCGCAATTGCCGGAGAGCTTCCGGTTCGCCGGCGCGCCGCCAGCGCGCGTAGCCCGCAGCCGCGCGGGAGGCCGCCAGCAGCAACAGACCGCGCATGTCCTCGGCGACGCGGCCGTTCTCGATGGCCATGGCCTCGGCTTCCGCCCACGCGCCGCGCCAGATAAGCGACACGACGCGCCAGTTGCGCATCGAATTGGCGACCGGGTGATTGGAGCCGCCGAGCAATATCCTCGCCTCGTCGAAGCGCGCGTCGGCGCCGGCGAAATCGCCGCGGTCGGCGAGAATGCTCGCCTCGCAGGACAGCGCATAGGCGGAACCGATGGCGACGCCGCCGCCCGGACGCGCCGAACGCTTTTTGGTGACGACGGCTTCGTCGATGAGCGCGAGCGCCTCGTCGTAGCGGCCGGCGGCCGCCAGAATTTGTCCGAGCGTGGCGTCGACCTGCGCGATCAACCGCGCGTCGCCGGTCCTGCGCGCGAGGTCCGCGGCATGCCGCGCGTGAACGACGCCTTCGCGAAAACGCCCGAAACCGTAGCACATGTAGCCGAGCCAATATATCGCGTGCGCCTCGGCGTCGATATTGCCCAGCCCGCGCGCCAGATCGGCGGCGCGCTCGAACAGGCTCACGTCGTTGCGCAGCGACAGCGGGTCGAAGATGCTCGCCATGCCGAGCTTGTTGACGACGAGACACCAGCGCAGGTCGAGATCGCGCCCGCGATCGGCGAGATTGTCCATCGCGTCGAGCGCGGCCTTGTATTGCGCGCGCGCGCGATCGAGCGCGAAGGCCGAGGTCGCCTTGTCGCCGGCCTGCTCCGAAAAGCGGGCGGCGTTGTCCCAATCGCCCGCGCCGAAACTGTGATAGGCCAGCGCCTCCAGCGCATCGTCGTGCTCGAGCGCCGCGCCGCCAGGATGCGCAGTTCCCGCATGCGCCGCCGCGACGCGCCGGTGCAGCAGGCGTCGTGTCGCCAGGCCGATCGACTCGTAGACGGCGTCGCGCGTGACGCCGTGCTTGAACCGCAGACCGCCGCTTGCGGCGTCGACGAAGAGAAAATCGGCTTCGGCGAGCGCGCGCAGCGTCGCCTGGTCCGGCGCGCGGCCGCAGGCCGCGATCAACGAACGATAATGCGCGACATTGCCGACGACGGCGGCGGCGCGCACGACATCGGCCTGATCTTCCGGCAGGCGCTGCAGGCGCGAGGTCACGAGCGCGCCGATCCAGCCGCTGCGGCCGCGTGAAGCCAGGGCCTGCGACAGCTTTTCGGCGGAGGCGAGATGGCACAATTCCTCGATGTAGAGCGGCACGCCGCCGGCGTAATCGTGAATGCGCGCGATCAGGAAAGGATCGGCCTGCGGCAGCCAGCGACGCACGGCGCGCGCCGTTTCCGCGCCGTCGAAAGGTTTTAGCTCGATGTGCGGCGCGCCGGCGCCGAGATCGGCGCCCTCGTTGCGCGTGCGGCTCGTCAGCAGGACGCGAAGGCGGCTGTCCGACTGAAGCAGCGTGGACATCAGCCGACGCGTCGCGTCGTCCGCCCATTGCCAGTCGTCGACGACGAGCGTCACGCGTCGCACGCCGGCGAGCGCCTGAATGAAGGCGGCGAGGTCGTCGACCGCGCGGGTCGCTGCTTCCGCCGGCCGGATGTCCGGGCTCGCCGCGACGAGACCGCGGACCGAATCGATGCGGGGCCCCAGCTTGCCGCGCCAGGGCTCCAGCGCCTCGCGCGCCAGGGCGGTCGCCTCTTCCGCGGATCGTCCGTCGCGCAAGCCGATAAAGCCGCGCATCATCTGCAGGAAGGGTTGGAGAATCTCGGCGCCGAGATAGTTCTCACAGCCGCCGCGCAGGACGAGCCCGTCGTCGCGGTCGAGCGCGGCGAGCACTTCCTCGACCAGCCGCGTCTTGCCGAGCCCCGCGCCGCCAAGGATCACCATCGCGCGCGGCGCATTTTCGGGGTCGAGCACGAAGCCGCGCAACTGGCCGACGATCTCGCTGCGCCCGATGAACGGCGTCAGGCCGCGGCTCGCCGTCGATTCGAAGCGGCTCGCCGCCGCGCTGCGGCCGAGCACCACGTGGATGGGCAGGTCGAGGCTCCCGACAGCCTCCGGGGGCGCGCCGAGCGTGAAGAAATGCGCGTTGGGGCCGAGCGCGTCATCGCTCGCCAGGACCTGGCCGGGCGCGGCGCGCTGCGACAATCGGGCCGCGACATTCGGCACGTCGCCGACCAGATCGAAGACGCCTTTTTCGATATCGCCCGCAGCGATCAGCGCCGTGCCGGCGTGAATGCCGGAATGCATGCGCAACGGCGCAAGGCGCGGCGGCAGGCCGACCGGCCGCAACGCTGAAACCTTCTCGTGAATCTCCAGGGCCGCGTCCGCCGCGCGGCGCCCGTCGTCTTCCCCCGATTCCGGATAGCCGAAGACGATCGTCGCGCCATCGCCCTGCATGCGGGCGATCCGGCCGCCGCGGCTTACGGTCGCCGCCCGGCAGATTTCGCGCAGGTCGTGCAAAAGGACCGAAAATTCCTCGGTTTCCATCTCGCGGCCGAGCGTCGTCGAGCCGACGAGGTCCGTAAACAGGATCGTCAGTCGGCGGCGCAGGGCCGCGGGCGGCGCGGAAGGGGCGTGGGGGCTCATCTCGTTCCGGGTCAAATCAGCCTGTCGGTCTTTTCATCCCGTCCCCTTCTGGCGCCGCCGGCGTCGCGCATCCGGCGCATCGCGATGCTACGCGGCAATTCCCCGAATACCTATCCCCGTCGCGCGAAAAGACCAGTTTTCGGAACCGGCGCATGAGTTTGGCGAATGGACGCCGAGGGCGCCGACGCGAAATTGACGGCGTCGCCATCGGCGTCGTCTATTGCGCCCTTCCCGCCCTGTTCGCGCGGCGCCAGGAGGCCTGTCCGATCTCTCGCCTGCCGGTGTCGCGCGTCCCGACCGAACGGCCCCATGCAATGACCGACGTCTCGCAACGCATTCTCGTCACCGGCGGCGCCGGCTTCATCCGCGCGGCGCCCGTCGCCGCGCTCGGCAAAGCCCGATTCGCGGCGCGGCCCGGCGTGCGCAGACCGCCGGCTTCGGCGACGGACGCCGCCTGCGACCTCGACGACGCCGGCCAGACGCGGGCGGCGGTGGAGGGCGCGGCGCTCGTGGCGCATACGGCCTACGGCGATCCCGGCGCGATGCGGCGGCAATGCGCCACCCTGCTCGCGGCCATGGAGGACGCAAGCGTCGACAATCTCGTCTATTTCAGCTCGATCGCCGTCTATGGCGCGCGGGAGGGCGACATCGTCGAAACCGACGGCCCCGTCGGCGCGCTCGACGCCTATGCGGCCGGCAAGATCGCCTGCGAAGACCTCGTGCGCGCCTGGGCCGACGATCCCGCCCATCCCGAACGTCGCGCGATCATCCTGCGGCCCGGGATCGTCTACGGCGCCGGCAGCCGATACTGGATCGACCGCCTCGCCCGGCGCATCCGCGCCGGCGTGTGGGGCGATTTCGGCGCGACGGGCGACGGGATCGCCGCCCTCGTTCACGTCGACGATCTCGCCGACCTCGTGATCCGCGCGGCGCAGCGTCTTACGGGCGAGGATCGCGCCTCCCTTCCCCGCGCCGCCGCTCTCAACGTGGTCGGGCCGGAGACGCCGCGGTGGAACGCCTATTTTGTAGCGCTGGCCGAAGCTCTCGGCGCGCCGGCGCTTGCGACCCTCGACGCCTCCGTTCTCGCGCGCCGCGCGCCGGTTGCGCTCGCCGCGAAAGTCTGGCGCCGCATCGGACTGCCAGGTTTCGAAAAGCAGGCGCTGATCCCGACCGGCGGCGAACTCGGCCTTTTCGCCCGCACGGCGCGCTACGACACGCGCGCGGCGCGGGACCTGCTCGGCTTTACGCCGCAGATCTCCATGGCCGAGGGCCTGAAGCGCTCGATTTCCCGGGCGAAGAAATAGCGACGGGCGGACAGGCCGAAACGACGACGCGGAGAGCGCCGTCTTACGCCCAATGGACGGACATGCCGGGCAGCAGGCCGGCGCCGATGACGAAACTGGCGAAGACATAAGCCGCGTCGCCATAGAACAGCGCGAGGAAGACCGGCCGCGTCCAGTAGCGCTTGCGGCGAAACAGCACGTCGAACACGACCGTGTCGATCGCCACGGCCAGCAGGCAGACGCCGAGCAGAACGAGCGCGGGCGCGAGGCCGAGGCGGAAGCCGGCCAGCGCGACCAGCGCATACATGAAGAGGCCGCCGAGACCCGCCGGCACGCTGACGAAAGCCCAGAAGCGCGGCGGCGCCCGGCACGACAGGTTCTCGACCTGATGGCACCAGGCCGTCAGTTCCTCGACGCTCAGCGCGTAGACGAAGAAGGCGGCCGCCAGCGACATCGGCGGCAGAAAATGCCCCACATCGGTCATTCGCCAGAGATTCCCCGCTCCGGGCGGCGGCGCGCCCAATCGTTACGACAAGATGAATATCGAGACTTCCCTAACGAATTCTGCACGCGCGCCCCGGTCGGCCGCGCATGGCGGCCGGTCGCGGGGCGCATTTGGCGCCGCGCGCGGCGGCGGCTTACATTCGCGGCCCGGCGAAAAGGCGAGGCGCATGGCGGCGAAGGTCGATATCGAGAAACTGGCGGCCTGGAAGGGGCGATCCGAGACGGTCGAGGATGTGGCAACGGCCTATCCCGTCGCCGCGCTGTCGGCGACGCTCGACCGCGACGACCCGAAGCCGAAGACCGGCGACATCCTGCCCGACCTCTGGCACTGGCTCTATTTTTTGCCCGTGCATCGCGAATCCGAGATCGGGCCGGACGGTCACGCCAAGCGCGGCGGATTCCTGCCGCCGGTGGAATTGCCGCGCCGCATGTGGGCGGGCAGCCGCTTCGACTTTCACGCGCCCCTGCGCGTCGGCGACACGATCCGACGGACCTCCACCATTGTCGACGTGACCGCGAAATCCGGCGCGACGGGACCGCTCGTGTTCGTGCTCGTGCGGCATGAAATCACCGGCTCCTCGGGCGGCGCCTTCACCGAAGAGCACGATATCGTCTATCGCGACCTGCCCGCGCCGGGCGACCGGCCGCCGCCGCCGAAACCCGCGCCGGACGGCGCCGCGTGGTCGCGCGACATTCATCCCGACGAGGTTCTGCTGTTTCGCTATTCGGCGCTGACCTTCAACGGCCACCGCATCCATTACGACCGCCGCTATGTGACGGAGGTCGAGGGCTATCCGGGCCTGATCGTGCACGGACCGCTGATCGCGACGCTGCTCGTCGACCTCGCGCGCCGCAACGATCCGCGCGCGCTTACCTCGTTCCGGTTTCGCGCCATGAGCCCGCTGTTCGACATCGCGCCGTTCTCCGTGCACGGCGCGCCGTCCGCCGACGGCAAGTCGGCAAGGCTCTGGGCGCGCAACGCGCAGGGCGGACTCGCGATGGAAGCCGAAATCGGCTTCGCCGGCTGAGCGCACGACAATGGACGATACGATGACCGAACTGCACCCGCTCGACCTGGCGATCCGGCTCGAGCGCGACGGCGACATTCTGCGCGGCGCGACGAGCCCGGCATATGCGAACATGGCGGGACCGTTCGGCGGCGTGACCGCCGCCGCGCTGCTCAACGCGGTGATGATCGACGAGCGGCGGCTCGCCGATCCGATCGCGCTGACCGTCAATTTCTGCGGCGCGATCGCCGATGGCGCGTTCGAGATCGCGACGCGCCTCATTCGCGGCGGCCGGAATACGCAGCACTGGTCGGTCGAGCTTTCGCAGAACGGCGCCATCGCCGCGACGGCGAGCGTGGTGTGCGGCGCGCGGCGCCCGACATGGACGCATCTGCCGACGGCCGCGCCGAAAGCGCCCGCCTTCGCGGAGGTGAAGCCGCCGGACATCCCCCGCCCCATCGCCTGGGTGCAGCGCTACGACATGCGCTTCATCGACGGCGATCTCGGCAAGTTTCCGCGCAACGACGGCGTTCTGCGACCGGCGCGCTCGCTGCTCTGGCTGCAGGACGCGCCGGCGCGGCCGCTCGATTTCCTGTCGCTCGCGGCGCTCTCCGACACGTTTCTCGTGCGCATCATGCTGGTGCGCGGCACGTTCCAGCCGATGGCGACGGTGTCGATGACGACCTACTTCCATGTCGGCGGCGAGGAACTTGCGCGCCTCGGCGCGGCGCCCGTGCTCGGCGACGCCAACGCCGACGTGTTCCACGACTGCTTCGCCGACCAGACGTGCGCCTTGTGGAGCGAGGACGGCCGACTCCTCGCCAACGGCGTGCAGATCACCTGGTTCAAGGAATAGGCGATGATGGGCGGCATGCGCAAAAGCCTCGCCAATTACGGCGACGCCGAGTTCTCGCTCTTTCTGCGCAAGGCCTTCATCAAGGCGCTGGGCTACACGGACGAGGCGCTGTCGCGGCCGATCGTCGGCATCGTGAACACGGATTCCGGCTACAACGCCTGCCACGCCAACGCTCCCGACCTGATCGCGGCCGCGAGCCGCGGCGTCATGCTGGCGGGCGGCGTTCCCGTGCCCTTCCCCGTCATTTCGATTCAGGAGAGTTTCGCCAATCCGACCTCGATGTATCTGCGCAATCTCATGGCGATGGATACGGAAGAGATGATTCGCGCGCAGCCGATGGATTCCGTGATCCTGATCGGCGGTTGCGACAAGACGGTTCCGGCGCTGCTGATGGGCGCGGCGAGCGCGGACGTTCCCGCGATCATGCTTGTCACCGGCCCGATGCTCGCGGGCTCGTTCCGCGGCGAGCGCATCGGCGCCTGCACCGATTGCCGCCGGTTCTGGGCGCGATTTCGCGCCGGCGAGATCGACGCAGCGATGATCGAGGCCGCCAATTCGGAACTCGCGCCGACGGTCGGCACGTGTTCGGTCATGGGCACGGCGTCCACCATGGCGCTGGCGGTGGAAGCGCTCGGCATGATGCTGCCGGGCGCGGCTTCCGCGCCGGCCGTCTCCGCCGAGCGGCGCAGGCTCGCGGAACAGACGGGCGCACGGGCGGTCGCGATCGCCGCCGAGAAAATCAAGCCGTCGCAGATCATGACGCCGGCCGCCTTCGTGAATGCGCTGCGCGTCGTGCTGGCGGCCGGCGGCTCGACCAACGCGATTGTCCACCTGACCGCGATGGCGGGGCGTCTCGGCATCGGCGTCGATCTCGAAAAATTCGATGCGCTCGGCCGCGAGACGCCGGTGCTCGTCGACATGAAGCCGACAGGGGCGCATTACCTCGAGGATCTGCACAAGGCCGGCGGTCTTGCGACCATCCTGCGCGAAATCCGCGATCAGATGGCGCTCGACTCCATGACCATTTCAGGCAAGACGCTCGGCGATCAGATCGATGCGGCGCCTGTCTGGCCGCAGGACGTCGTGCGGCCGCGCCAAAACCCGATCCATTCCGGCGGCGGCATCGCCGTGCTGCGCGGCAATCTCGCGCCCGACGGCGCCATCATCAAGCAATCCGCCGCGACGGCTTCTCTGCTGCAGCACGAGGGCCGCGCGGTCGTGTTCGACGGCCTCGCCGATCTCGCGGCGCGGCTCGACGATCCCGCGCTCGACGTGCGCGCCGACGACGTTCTCGTCCTGCGCAACGCCGGTCCCAAGGGCGCGCCGGGCATGCCGGAAGCGGGCTACATTCCGATCCCGAAGAAGCTCGCGGCGGCAGGCGTGAAGGACATGGTGCGGATTTCCGACGCGCGCATGAGCGGCACGGCCTTCGGCTCGATCGTCCTGCACATCGCGCCGGAATCGGCGGACGGCGGGCCGCTTGCGCTGGCGCGCGACGGCGACCGCATCCGGCTCGACACGGCGGGACGACGCATCGACTTGCTCGTCAGCGACGAGGAACTCGCAAAGCGGCGCGCCGCGCTGGCGCCGCTGCCGGATGGCAAGGGCAAGCGCGGATACGAAAAGCTCTACTTCGAGACGGTGACGCAGGCCGGACAAGGCTGCGATTTCGATTTCTGCATTCCGGAGATCACGCGGACCGTGCCGTAGCCGGGACCGCCGGCCTCCGGCCGGCTGCCTGTTTTTTGCCGGCCGGAGGCCGGCGGTCCCGGCTATACAACCGCGCGCGAATCCGCCCGCGCAAGCCGCGCCAGCAGGTAATCCACTTCCGCCTTCGCCGCCGCGCTCAGCCCCGCGCCGGGCTTGCGCTGCGCGTCGTGCGCGAGAACGCCGCGCTTCATCAGCACGTATTTGCGGACCGCCAACCCGACGCCGGGCTGCTGCTCGTAGCGCAGCAGCGGCAGGTGCGCGTCGAAGAGATCATGGGCGCGGTCGCGCTCGCCGGCTTTCGACCAGCGCACGACGTCGATCAGCATTTCCGGGAAGGCGTAGCCGGTGTTGGAGCCGTCGGCGCCGCGCTCCATCTCGAAATCGAGGAACAATCCGCCATTGGCGACGAGGATCGACAGCGGCTTCAACGCCCCTTCGGCCTGCCATTTGCGCAGCGTCGAAATCTTTTCGAGTCCCGGCCAGTCCTCCGCCTTCAGCATCACGCAATTCGCGTTGTCGGTCGCGATGCGGCGGATGACGCCCGGCGTCATGATGACGCCGGTGATGAGCGGGTAGTCCTGAACGACGAAGGGAACGTCGGCGCCGATCGCGTCGGCGGCCTGCGCGTAATAGGTCACGATCTGGTCGTCGGTGCGCAGCGTGTTCGGCGGGGCGATCATCACGCCCGCCGCGCCCGCCTCCATCGCCTCGCGGGCGAGCGCGCGCATCGCGGCGAAGCCCGGCGCCGACACGCCGACGACGATCGGCTTGCCGTCCATGAACGCCACCGCGCGCTTGACGATGGCCAAAGATTCCTGCGGCTCGAGCTTCGGCGCCTCGCCCATGATGCCGAGAACGGTGACGCCATCCGAACCGATGCGCGCATAGAAATCAAAGAGGCGGTCGACGCTCGCCCAGTCGATCGCGCCGTCGGGCGCAAACGGCGTGGGAGCGATGGGGAAGACGCCGGCGGCGGCGGGGGTGAGTTTCACTTCTTCTTCCACGCTTCGTAGCGCGCCTTGGTGGCTTCGTTCATCGGATAGAGGCCCGGCAGTTTCTCGCCGCGGCCGACCTCCTCCATGATCCAGCCTTCCATGCGTTCCTGCTCCGGCGCGGTCGCGAGCACATGGTCGAGCAGGCCTTGCGGAATCAGGACGCAACCGTCGTCGTCGGCGACGATTACGTCGTCCGGGAAGACCGCGACGCCGCCGCAGCCGATCGGCTCGGCCCAGTTCACGAAGGTCAGGCCGGTCACCGACGAGGGCGCGGCGACGCCCGAGCACCAGATCGGCAGATTGGTGGACAGAACCCCGGCCAGATCGCGCACCACGCCGTCGGTCACCATCGCCGCCACGTTCTTCTTCGCCATGCGGGCGCAGAGAATGTCGCCGAAGACGCCGGCGTCCTGCACGCCCATGGCGTCGATGACCGCGATCACGCCCTCGGGCATGGCCTCGATGGCGGCGCGGGTGGAAATCGGATTGCCCCAGGATTCCGGCGTCGCCAGATCCTCGCGCGCCGGGACGAAGCGCAGCGTGAAGGCCGGGCCGACGAGGCGCGGCTGGCCGGTCCGAATGGGCTTCGCGCCGCGAATCCACACGTTGCGCAGGCCTTTTTTCAGCAGGACCGTCGTGATCGTGGCGGTCGAAACGGTCTTCAGCGTGGCGATTGCCTGGGCGTCGAGCGGCATGATGGCTCCTTGTCTGCGGTCGCAGCCGACGTAGCATGCCAGCGCGCGGGACAAAACCGCCGTCGACACATGCCGGAATTGCAAACCCTTTTTGCAGCGCGAAGGGTTGCGGGGAGGCCTTCGCTCTGGCATTGAACCGGCGCGGCTTTCGCGCCAGCAAAGCCCCCAGCCAAGACATCCGTCGAAACACCGATCAAAGGCACAATGCGCTCATTCAACGGGTCCCGTTTCCAGGACCGTCAGACCGCCGCCGCAGACGCCCGCAAGGCTCTCATCGAAAAATTCCAGAACCGCCCGGGCCAGGACGATCCTGCCGTGCAGGCGCGCGCCGCCGAGAGGCAGGCTATTCTCGAGGCCCGCAAGATTCGCGAGGCCGAACGGGCCGAGCGCAAGGCCAAGGAAGACGCCGAACGCGCCGCCCAGCGCGCCCGCGAGGAAGCCGAACGTCTCGCCCGTGAGGCCGAGGAAGCTCGGCTACGCGAGGAGGAGCGGCTGCGCATGGAGGCCGAAGAGGCCAGGAAGCGCGAGGAAGACGCCCAGCTCAAGGCGATGCTCGAGGCCGAGAAGAAGGCCGAGCGCGACGCCCGCTACGCCGCCCGCAAGGCCCGCAAGGCCGAGCGCCGGACCATGCTCGAGCGCATGTGGTGAGCGGCCTTACGCCGCTTTTTCGTCTTTTCTGATCTCCGGGCGCTCGCGGTTCGCCTCCGCGAGCTTCTCGCGCAAGAGCGCGATATTGCGGTCGAGCGCCTGCGATGCGTTCCAGGCGACGGCGTCCAGACGCGGGCGCGCCGGCGGACGCGACAGGGCGTCGGGCATACGGCGGCTCTGATGCAGTTCGGGCCGATACATGGAATTCTCCCGGTGGACGCGCCATGAAAGCGCCCCTTCCCGGACCGGGAGGTTAAAGCCGCCGGCCTGCGCCGGGCTTTCGCGCCGCGCGGTGAACGGCGCGCTCCGCAAATAGCTGCAATTCGACCGACCACCTTGCGCTCGCGCGGGCCGACGTTGATCCTGCGCAACGCGGGGGCGCTGCGGCGCGCCTATCAACGGGGCGGATCGATCGAGGAGAATTGTCGTGAAAGACATCATGGTCGTCATGGAGCGCGCCGCGGACGCCGACGCGCTTGCGACGTTCACACACAGTCTGGCGGAAGGAATGGATGCGCACACGACCGTCGTGGGCGTGATCCAGCAATTGCCGCCGGCGCCCGCCTTCATGGGCGAATTCCCTTATGAGCTCGTGCAGAGCGCGCTGGAGGCGGGAAACCGCGAAATCTCGGAGGGCTACGCCCGTTTCGAGAAGGCGGCGACCCGGCCCGGGGCCTGCGAGCTCGCCAGGATCGAGCCCGCGCCCGGCAACGCCCCAAGCGCGGTCGCGCGCCTCGCCCGCAATTTCGATCTCACGATCGGCGTGCAGCCGAGCGGTTCGGACCAGAGCGCCAGCAGCGCTCTGCTCGAGGGCGTCCTGTTCCATTCGGGCCGACCGCTGCTCATCCTGCCCTACATCTATCGCGGGCCGGCGAAGCTCGGCCGCGTGATCGTCGCCTGGGACGGCGGCGCGGCGGCCGCGCGCGCGGTTTCCAGCGCCATGCCGCTGCTGAAGCGCGCCGGACGGGTCGAGATCGTGACCATGGTCAACGGCAAGCGCGCGACCAGCGATCTGCCGGGCTTCGACATCACGCGCAACCTCGCGCGGCACGGCATCAACGCCGAGCTGAAGACCCTACCGAAGGGCGAGGACGTCGGCGCGCTGATCCTGTCCTATGCGGCGGACGAAAACGCCGACATGCTGGTCATGGGCGGCTACGGCCATTCGCGGCTGCGCGAATTCGTGCTGGGCGGCGCCACGCGCACCATCCTCGGCTCGATGACGCTGCCGGTGTTCATGGCGCATTGACAGCGCCCGGGATCGCCGGCCTCCGGCCGGCTTTCCGCGTTTCGCAAGAGCCGGCCGGAGGCCGGCGGTCCCGGTTTTACGACTCGAACACGTCCCCACCGTAATCCGCCTCGAGCGGAATCTTCAGCTTCACGCTCTTGTCGTCGCGGCGCAGCACTTCGGGCTGCACGGTGACGATTTTTCGCGTGCGCGCGGCTTCGATGGCCGAAGCCGCGTCGTTCTGGCGTCCGAGCATCTCGACGTTGAGGCGGGTGGCGAAAATGATCGTGTATTTGCCGGTCTGCGCGTCGGCCAGCGCGCGCGTCGGATTGATCCAGATGGAATCGACGGATTCCGAACCGTCGTGGACGGCAAGCTGGTCTTCCGGCGCCGCGGCGATGAAGAAATGCGTGTCGAAGCGCTTGGGCAGCGGCGTCGGCGTGATCCAGTGCGCGAACGGCGTGAGCTGGTCAAGCGCCAGTTCCAGATCCTCGGCCGCGATCAATTCGCCGAACGTCTTGCCGGCGGCCCTCTTCGCGATCTCCACGACGTGCGCGCCGGAGACAAGCGCCTTCGACCCGCGCGGACGCGCGAGCAGCACGCCGCATTCCTCAAACGTCTCGCGCACGGCCGCGACGCGAAAAGCGCGCGCCCTGTCGTCCAGACCGTGATCGCCGCCGCAGCAGGCGTGATCGGCGGCGATCACAAAATCCTCCTTGTCGATGCTGCCGCCCGGGAAGACGAGCGCGCCGGAGGCGAAGTCGATCTGGTGGTGGCGCACCACCATGAAGACCTCCATGCCGTCCGCGCTGTCGCGCACCAGCAGCACGGTCGAGGCGGGGCGCGGCGTCGCGATTTCCTTCGACGCCGACGGTTCCATTGCGAGCATTGATTCAACTCCCTGAGAGGCGGGTCAGGCGACCTGCGTGATCGTGTTGCGGATGATGCCGATGCCCTCGATCTCCGTCTCCATGACGTCGCCGGGCTTGAGATATTCCGGGGGCTTGCGCGCATTGCCGACGCCGGGCGGCGTGCCGGTGGCGATCACGTCGCCGGGCTCGAGCGTGAGGCCGAGCGACAGTTCGGCGATGATGCGCGGAATCTTGAAATACATCTGCGTGGTCATGGCGTCCTGCTTGACGACGCCGTTCACGCGCGTCTGCAGATGCAGCTTGTCGGGATCGAGCGCATCCGCCGTCACGATCCACGGACCCATCGGGCCGTGGCCGTCGAGGCTCTTGCCCTTGAACCATTGTCCGCCGTGCTTTTTGGCCTGCACGTCGCGCGCGGTCGTGTCGTTGATGACGGAATAGCCGAAGACGTGGTCCATCGCGTCGGCTTCCTTGATGTTGCGCCCGCCCTTGCCGATGACCACGGCGAGTTCGCCCTCCCAGTCGATCAGCGTCGAAACAGCGGGATCGAAGGGAATGGGATCGAACGGCCCGTTCATGGAATGCGACGCCTTCGAAAAGAAGACGGGATGTTCGGGATAATTCTGCTGCGCCGTCTTCTGCGCGGTCTCGCTCTCGTTGAAATGTTCGAGATAGTTCCAGCCGACGGCGAATATGTTGCGCGGGGGCCGCGGGATGGGCGAATGCAGGCGGAGATCGGCGAGCGCCAGCGTCGCGCCGGGCTTTGCCGCCAGCGCCCGAACCTGCGCCAGCGCCGGCGCGCCGGCGGCGATCAGCGCGATCATGCTGGAGGGGTCGAAATCGAGCGCGGCGCCCGCCTTCTTCGCATCGACGAAATCGACGACCGTGTCGCCGGCCAGAACGACGCCGACGCGCATGCCCGGCTGGTTCTTGCGCTCGAAGGCGACGAGCCGCAGGCCGCCCTCCCCCGCAGCTCGCGCGGACGTCATTCCGGCCGCCAGGGTCGCGCCGGCGGTTGCGAGCATGAACGCCCGCCGCGATGTCTCCACCATGTTTCCTCCGAAGCCTTGTTATCTGGCGTCGCTGCAGGCGTTCACGCCCGGCAGGTTGAATTTCATCGGATCGCCGCAGCGGTCGCAGCCGCTCATCATCAGCGCCAACGCCAGCGCCGCGGCAATGAACAGAAACGCACGCACACCCTGCTCCCAGACCCCGCCGGGCCTTTCGTCCGGCCCTTGCGCCATTTTCGAACGGCCCAGGGACGGGCGCAAGCCCGGCTCACGCGCAGCTGGCGCCGCCGAAAACGCAGAAGGTCGCGCAATGGGCGTGGGTCAGTTCGACGGGACCGCGCGCCGCCGCCAGGGTTTCGCCCATCTCGAACGCGCTGTCATACGGCAAGAGCGTGCAGGCGACGATGACCGGCGCATCCGCGCCCTTGCGCCGGATCGCCATGCGCGCGCCCGCGCACATCAGGTCGTTCCTGGATTTCCCCATATTTTCCAAGGTCGCGTCGGTGATCCGCACGGGCGTGGCGGCGGCGCCCATTTCCGGGAACAGGAGGAGCGCGGCCGGGTCATGGGCGTCGAGCGCCAACCCGCATTCCGCGAACAGGCGGGCGTAGCCTGCCCGCACGATCGCCTCCGGCTCGCCGGAATAGAGACGGCCGGCGACGGAGACGGCGAAATTTTCGCGCGCCAGCCATGCAAGACCGTCAAGCGTCGGCGCAAAACTGTCCGGACCGCGCTCCAGTTCGTGCAGGTCGCGGCTGTAATGATCGAGCGAGACGCGTAGCGCGAGGCGCGCGCCGTATGTCTCGCGCAGGGCGCGCAGCGCAGCTTCGCGCCGCCGCATCGGCTTCATGGCGTTGGTGAGCGCCAGCGCCTCGTGCCCGCGGGCGAGAACGTCTTCCAGCATCTTTGGAAGATCGCGGTTGAGAAACGGCTCGCCGCCGGTGAAGCCGATGGTCCGCGCGCCGAGTTTTTCGCGCGCGATCTCGTCGAGAAAGTTCGACACGTCGCGCGCCGACATGTAGGCGAGCGCGTCGTTGCGCGGCGTCGATTCCATGAAGCAGGCGGCGCAGGCGAGATTGCAGCGCGAGCCCGTGTTGATCCACAGCGTCTCGAGCGCCGCGAGTTCCACACGAGCGGGCGGGCCGCCGCTTGCCTCGGGCCGAGCGGGCTCCGGCTTCGGCCAGTCGCAGGCGCCATCCCGCGAAAACAGGAGCCGCGCCGGCGCCAGCCTGCGCCCTTGGGCGGCGGCCTCGGGCCCGGCGAGCGCGTCGCAATTCGGCCAGAGCCCGTCCACCAGCGTGCGCGCATATTCGGCGGCGAGGCCCGCGCGAGTCATCGCCGCGGCCGCGCCTGCATGATCGTAGGCGAGCGCGCGATGCTCGACGACGAGCGTTCCCGGCGCCTCGCCCGCGGACACGAGACTGAACCAGACGCGCGGATCGCCCTCGTTGGCGGGCATGCCGAGAGCGCCCGCATTGTGCCAAAGCCGGCCGTCGATCGATTGGGAGAACGGCAGGCCGCTGTGGCCGGCGAAGATGGCGTCGACCCCGAGCAAATCGAGATCATGCGCCTTTACGCGCGCGGGCGTCGAGGCGAAGACGAATCTGTTCTGCTGCGTGGCCGCGCCGTGAATGACCGCGATGCGCAAGCCGTTGAGCGCGATGTCGAGCCGCTCGGGCGCGGCGCCCAGAAAGGCGCGGCGCCCGTCGTCGAGTTCGCGCAGGGCGTGGGCGAACCAGTCGCTCGACAGCCGGTCGCACTCCCCGCCCGGCGCGAAACCGCAGCCGCAATCGGCCGCGCCGGCCGCGATCTGGTCCTCGCAATTGCCGCGGATGAACCGCATGCCAGTCTCGCGGAACCGGTCGACGACGCCCCGCGCATCCGCGCAATAGGCGACGAGATCGCCGGTCGAGATCATGGCGGAGGGAGCCACGCCCAGCCGTTGCGCCTCCGCGAGCAGGGCGTCCAGCGCATGCAGGTTCGAATAGGGACCGCCGAAGACGATGATCGGGCCGGTGAGAACGAGCGGACTGGCGGAGCGGAAATTCATGCCGCAGTTTTCCGCGACGCAGCGCCCCGCGCCAAGACCGGGGCGCCGGGATTCACGGCCATGTGATCGGCATCCTCGCGATCGACGTCCTCACGATCGGCATTTCGTCCGCGGGCGCCGTTGCGAAACATGGCGAAAATGCGAAGATCGGCCCAGTTGCGTTCGTTACGGCGATTCGACCTTCCGCACGGGGACAGGCATGCGTCTGGACGACACGAACGATATGCGACGGGACATTCTCGACTGGAGCGACCCCGTCGTCGGCGATTGCCTCTTCGAAGCCTATGACGCCTGCTTCGGCGGCAACGACGACCTGAGCCGGCCCATGTCGCGCCAGCATGCGCGGGTGTGGCGGCTCATCATCAGCGGCGACAAGAAAAGGGCGGCCGAAGCGCGCCGCGACCTGCTGCGGCTCGCGCGCACATGCCGGATGGGCGGAGAGGCGCTCGACGCCATCGACCGGCTCGTGCTCGACGAACTGGTCGACGTGATGGCGGCCCGGTTCCGGGGCTCGTCGAGCGACACGCGAAGCTACGGGCGCGTGCTGATCGAGGCCTCGGCCACGCTGGTCGAGACGCGTATCGCCTCGGCCGCCTGAACGGGCGGCGTTTGCGCTTGCCGACCCAGGCTATAGTTTAGCTCCAAACATCGGAGCGGAATGCAGGTCGGGCATGCGATTTCGGATTTGGCGGGCATGACGGCGCCGGTCGATGTCTTCGTCATCGGCGGCGGGATCAACGGTTGCGGCGTCGCCCGCGACGCCGTGGGGCGCGGCTACAGCGTCGTGCTGGCGGAAATGGACGATCTGGCGTCCGGCACGTCGTCCAGGGCGACCAAGCTGATCCACGGCGGGCTGCGTTATCTCGAATATTACGAGTTCCGGCTGGTGCGCGAGGCGCTGGGCGAACGCGAGATCGTCTGGCGCAACGCGCCGCATATCGTCCATCCCCTACGCTTCGTCCTGCCCTACGCCACAGGGTTGCGGCCGGCATGGATGCTGCGCGCGGGCCTGTTCATCTACGATCATCTGGGCGGCCGACAGAAACTGCCGCCGACGCGGACGGTCGATCTGGCGGCGGGCGTCGCCGGCCAGCCGCTGAAGCCGCTGTTCTCGAAGGGGTTCGAATATTCCGACTGCTGGGTCGACGATGCGCGGCTCGTCGTTCTGAACGCGCGCGACGCCGCCGACCGCGGCGCGATCGTGCGCACGCGCCGCCCGGTCGTGGCCGCCACGAGCGCGGACGGCGTGTGGCGCGTGCGCATGCGCGATGCGCGCACCGGCCAGGAGAGCGAGGCGACGGCGCGGCTGCTGGTCAACGCCGCCGGCCCCTGGGTCGACCGCGTGCTGCAGGGCCCGCTGGCGCACAAGGCGCCGCATCACGTGCGGCTCGTGCAGGGCAGCCACATCGTCGTGCCGCGCCTCTACGAGCACGACCGCTGCTACATCTTCCAGAACGCCGACGGACGGATCGTCTTCGCCATCCCCTACGAAGACCAGTTCACGCTGATCGGCACGACGGATCGCGACTACAAGGGCGACCCCGCCAAGGTCGAGATCACGGACGAGGAGATCGCCTATCTCTGCGCGGCGGCCAACGAATATTTCCGCCACCAGATCGCGCCGTCTGACGTCGTCTGGGCCTATTCGGGCGTGCGCCCGCTCTACGACGATCACGCAAGCGCCGCGCAGGAGGCGACGCGCGACTACGTGCTCCACGACGAGACGATCGAAGACGCCCCGCTCATCAGCATCTTCGGCGGCAAGATCACGACCTACCGCCGGCTCGCCGAAGCGGTGCTCGACAAGATCGGCGACCGCCTCGGCGCGCGCGGCGCGCCCTGGACCGCGAACGCCCCCCTGCCCGGCGGCGAGTTCGAGGGCGGCGATCTCGCCGCCTTCACGCGCGACCTGATGAGCCGCAAGCCCTTCCTGCCCGCGCCGCTGGCGCAGCGGCTCGCGCGATCCTACGGCACGCGCGCGCTCGATCTTCTGGGCGAGGCGCGCGCGCTCGACGATCTCGGCCGCGATTTCGGCGCGGGGCTGACGGCGGCGGAAATCGATTATCTCGCCGCGCGCGAATGGGCGGAGACGGCCGAGGACATTTTATGGCGGCGGACGAAGCTCGGCCTGCACGGCGCCGCCGACCAGACGCCGCAGATCGAGGCCTATCTCGCGACGCGACAGACGCCTGCGACAACGAGGATGTCATGACAAAATATGTCGGCGCCATCGACCAGGGCACGACGAGCTCGCGCTTCATCGTGTTCGACCGGCATGGCGACATCGTCGCGCTCGACCAGAAGGAACACGTCCAGATTTACCCGAAGCCCGGCTGGGTGGAGCACGATCCGGCCGAAATCTGGCGCAACACGCGGGACGTGATCGCGGGCGCGCTCCGGAAGGCCGGCCTGACGACGCGCGATCTCGTCGCCGTCGGCATCACCAACCAGCGCGAGACGAGCGTGCTGTGGGACCGGGCGACCGGCGCGCCCGCGCACAATGCGCTGGTGTGGATGGACACGCGCACCGATGCGCTCGTTGCGGCTTTCGAGCGCGACGGCGGCAAGGACCGCCTGCGCGAAAAGACCGGACTGCCGCTCACCACCTATTTCTCCGGACTCAAGCTGCGCTGGCTGCTCGACCATGTGGACGGCGCGCGCGAAAAGGCCGCGCGGGGCGACTTGCTGTTCGGCACGATCGACGCGTGGCTGACGTGGAACCTGACGGGCGGCCTCACGGGCGGACTCCACGTCACCGACGTCACCAACGCCTCGCGCACGCAATTGATGAATCTCGCGACGCTCGACTGGGACGACGAGATCCTCGCCCTGTTCGATATTCCGCGCGCGTGCCTGCCGGCCATCCGCTCGTCGAGCGAGGTCTACGGCGTCTGCGGGGGCGCGCTCGACGGCGTTCCCCTCGCCGGCGTTCTCGGCGACCAGCAGGCGGCGCTGTTCGGACAGGCCTGCCTGCAACCGGGACAGGCGAAGAACACTTATGGCACCGGCTGCTTCATGCTGATGAACACCGGCGAAAAGCCGTTTCCCTCGACCTGCGGGCTGTTGACCACGCTCGGCTACAAGCTCGGCGACCGGCCGGCGGTCTACGCGCTCGAAGGTTCGATCGCGATCGCCGGGGCGCTGGTGCAATGGCTGCGCGACAATCTCGGCATCGTGAAAAGCGCGCCCGAGATCGAGGCGCTGGCCCGGAGCGTGGACGATAATGGCGACGTCTATTTCGTGCCGGCCTTCTCCGGTCTCTATGCGCCGCACTGGAAGGAGTCCGCACGCGGCGTGATCGCCGGGCTGACGCGCTACGCCAACAGGGCCCATATCGCGCGCGCCGCGCTGGAGGCGACCGCCTATCAGACGCGCGAGGTGCTCGACGCGATGGTCGCCGATTCGGGCGTCGCCATTTCGGAACTGCGCGTCGACGGCGGCATGGTCGTCAACGAATTGCTGATGCAGTTCCAGGCCGACATGCTGGGCGCGCCCGTCGTGCGGCCGAAGGTGATCGAAACGACGGCGCTGGGCGCGGCCTACGCCGCGGGGCTTGCGACAGGCTACTGGAGTTCGACGGACGACATCGTCGCCAACTGGCGCGCCGACAAGCTCTGGCGGCCGACGATGGAGACGGAACGGCGCGCGGCCCTCTACGCCAAATGGAACAAGGCGGTCGCGCGCTCGATGGATTGGGCCGGATAGATCGGGGCGCGCATGGACCTGCTGCTCACGGCGTCCCTCTTTCTCGTTCTCCTGTGTGCGGCCGCGATCGGATTCGTGGCGCAGCGCCGTCTCCACCCGCGCCACATCTCGCGGGAGACGTTCGACAGCATCCGGCTGCAGATGGGCATGCTGATCACCTTCACCGCGCTCGTGCTCGGCTTGCTGACCTCGTCGGCGAAAGAGCGCTATGACGGATTCAGCAAGCTGCTCAGCGATTATTCCGCCGATCTGATCGAGCTGGATCACCGCCTGCGCGTCTATGGCCCGGAGGCCGACGCGCTGCGCGCCCTGCTGCGCGCCTACACGGCCGCCGCCATCGCCGACACCTGGCCCGGCGAGCCCCGTCCGTCCGGCGTCTATCCGTCGGTGCGGCATGCGCCGGGCGCCTCGGGCGTCGAATCCTCCGGGCTCGGCAGCCTGCTGGCGGAGGTGGACCTCGGCGTCCAGCGCCTCGCTCCGCAGGACGAATTCCACCGGCGGATCGCCGATCGCCTGAGCAACCGCGTCGCCGAGACGATCCAGACGCGCTGGCGCCTCGTGCTGTCGGCGCGCTCGACCCTGTCGTGGCCGTTCCTGCTCATCCTGACCGCCTGGCTGGCCATCGTCTTCGGCATTTTCGCGCTGACGGCCCCGCGCGACGAACTCGTCTATGTCGTCATCGTCCTGTCGGCGCTCGCCATCGCGTCGCCGCTCTATCTGATCCTGAACTACAGCGGCGCCCTGTCGGGCGCGCTCGACCTGCCGAGCATCTCGATGCGCGCGGCGCTCGAACACATGGACCGCGCGCAATAGGCCGCGGGACCGCCACGGTTAACCAACTCCTTCTTCTGGATCGATCCTTGCGGGAACGCGGCAACGGCGCCCGGCGTCGTTGCATCATGCGCCGTTTCCGATCGCGACCGGCGCGAAACGAGACAGGAGTATAGTATGCGTTCCATTTCGATCCTGAGTCTCGCGGCGGCCACCGCTTGCGCCGCGCTCGTCGCGTCTTCGGCGGCCGAGGCGGGCAATCGTGGCGGCTTCCGCGGCCCGGCCATGCATGGCAGCCCCGCCTTCCATCACCAGGGCTTCGCGCGCGGCGGCTTCGGGCGTCCTGCCTTCGCCCATCGCGGCTTCGCGCGTCCGGCCTTCGCGCAGCGCGGCTGGGGCGGCGGCTATCGCCACGCCTATCACCGCGGCTGGCGCGGTCGCGGGATCGGCTACGCCGCGGGGGCGGCCATCGCGGCTTCGGCCGGTTATGCGGCCGCGGGCGGCTATGCCTATGGCGGCGACGAAGGCTATGCGGCGCCGGCCCCGGCTTATGGCTACGCGCAGCCGAGCTATGGCTACGCCCAGCCGGCGCAGACCTGGTCGAAGACCTATCTCGTGCCGCACACCGTGATGCAGCCGGTCGTGCGCACGCAGGTCGTGCCGGTCACGACCTATCGCACGGTGCAGAGCACGGCCTATGTGCCGACCACGGTCTACAATCGCGTGACCAAGACCTGCTCCTGCACGATCAACGGCGTGACGCAGGAAGTGCCCTGCGCCGGCGGTTATGCGGGCGTCGGCGCCGGCCACGGCGTCATCTACAACCGTCCGGGCCTGTTCACCTCGAGCTGGTGAGTTTTCGCGCGGGTTGCGCGCCTACGGACATGCGATGAAACTGCCGGGCGAAAGACACTCGCCCGGCGGAATTCTTGATGATCGACCTGCACTATTGGCCGACGCCCAACGGCCACAAGATCGCGATGTTCCTGGAGGAAGCCGGCCTCGCCTACACGATACGGCCGGTCAACATCGTCGAGGGCGACCAGTTCAGACCCGACTTTCTGAAAATCGCGCCCAACAATCGCATGCCGGCGATCGTCGATCACATGCCGGCCGATGGCAGGGCGCCTGTCTCCGTGTTCGAATCCGGCGCCATCCTCGTCTATCTCGCCGAGAAGACCGGACGCTTTCTGTCGAGCGACCTGCGCAAACGGGCGCAGACGCTCGAATGGCTGTTCTGGCAGGTCGGCGGGCTCGGGCCGATGGCCGGGCAGAACCATCATTTCGCGCTCTACGCGCCCGAGCGCATCCCCTACGCCGTCGACCGCTACGTGAAGGAGACTAACCGTCTCTATGGCGTGCTCGACAAGCGGCTCACCGATCATGAATTCGTCGCCGGCGATTATTCGATCGCCGACATGGCGTCCTATCCCTGGATCGTTCCGCACAAGCGGCAGGGGCAGAGCCTCGACGATTTTCCCAGCCTGAAACGCTGGTTCGAGGCGATCAAGGCGCGGCCGGCCACGCAACGCGCCTACGAGGCCGGCAAGAGCCTGCGGATGCGCCGGCCCGAGGAGCTGACGGCCGAAGAGAAAGGCATGCTCTTCGGCCAGGATGCGTCCGTGGTGAAGCGCTGAGGCGGCGCCGGCCTCAAGTCCTGGCCGGCACGAGCGCGCGATAGAGCCGCCAGGACGCGTGGCCGAGAACGGGCATGATCACCGCAAGCCCGACCAGCAACGTCGCGAAGCCGAGCGCCAGCGCGATCGCGATCGTGACGGCCCACACCGCCATCGGGACCGGATTTCGCAGCACGGCCTCGACGGAGACCAGCACCGCTTCAGCCATGCCTACGTCGCGGTCGAGCATCAGAGGAAAGGCGATCACGGTCGTGCAATAGACGACCGCCGCGAAAATGAAGCCTGTCGCATTGCCGAGAATGGCGAGTTCCCAGCCGTGGCCGGAATTCTCGATGTCGGCGACCAATTGCGCGAGCGACGCCGGCGCGCGCGGACCGATGAGCCAGACGTAGAGCGCCTGCGCGGTCGCAAGCCATGCGACGAAGACCAGCGCGAGAATGATTCCGAGCGCGATGATCGAGGCAAGCGCCGGCGAATGCAGGACGCGCATGGCGTCGCCCGCCCGCGCCGTCTCGCCCGCCTCGCGGCGCCGGCTGATCTCATAGAGCCCGATTGCGGCGACCGGGCCGACGAGCGCGAATCCCGCCATCATGGGATAGGCGAGATAGAGCACGTTGAAGCCGGACGACCACAAGGCCAGCGCAAGCCCCAGCACAGGATAGATCAGCCCCACGAGCGCGAGGTCCGAGCGCATGGTCAGAAAGTCCCGCCATCCCGCGACGACCGCCGCCCGGACGTCGCCGACGCTGATGGCGCCGACACTGGTGACGCCGCGGGCATGCTCGCCACGGGCGTAGACGTGAAAAGTCGACATGTTCGCTGCTCCCTGAAGCGCGAACACGACCGACGGATTGCCGCGAGGCCGCCACAATCCGTGCAGGCCGATCCGCTCCCCGCCCAGTTAGCGCGAGACAGGCGAAAGTGGATGGCCTTGACCCCAATATCTGCGAACCGGCGCCTCAGGCGCGTCCGCCCGCCGGCCCGCGCCGGCGACGCCAACGATTCTTCGGCGCGCCTTGAGGCTTGGCCGTCGCAGCCGCTTCCCCTCGCGGCGCGGCGGGACGGTGCGCGGCCCTGCTCTCGGCGTTCGGGCGCGGCGAGGCCGCCTGCGGCTTGGCGTGCTGGCGGCGCGGACGCGGCGGTCCGCGACGGTTTTCGGACGCTTCCCCGCCCACGTCGGCACGCTCGCCGCGCGCCGCCGGATCGCGGCGATCCTCGGTCGGGATCTGCTGGCGCGTCGTCTTCTCGATCGCGCGCAGCAGCGGACGCTCGGCATTATCGCAGAGCGAGATCGCTATGCCCTCGGCGCCGGCGCGCGCGGTGCGGCCGATGCGATGGACGTAGGTTTCCGGCACTTCCGGCAATTCGAAATTGACGACATGCGTCACGCCGTCGACGTCGATGCCGCGCGCGGCGATGTCGGTGGCGACGAGCACGCGCGTCCTGCCGGCCTTGAAGTCGCCCAGCGTGCGCTGGCGATGGCCCTGGCTCTTGTTGCCGTGGATGGCGCCCGACGCGATGCCGGTCTCGTCGAGAATCTTCGCCACGCGATCCGCGCCGCGCTTGGTGCGCGTGAAGACAAGCGCGCGCTTGACCGCGGCGTCGCTCAGGATGCCGACCAGCAGATCGCGCTTGCTCTTGGCGTCCACCAGATAAGCGCGCTGGGCGATGCGTTCGGCTGTCGTGGCGACCGGGGTCACTTCGACGCGCGTGGGATTGTGCAGCATCTCGGCCGCGAGTTTCGCGATCTCGTTCGGCATGGTCGCCGAGAAGAGCAGCGTCTGGCGCGCCTTCGGCAATTTGGCGACGATGCGTCGGATCGGGATGATGAAGCCGAGGTCGAGCATGTGATCGGCCTCGTCGAGGACGAAGACCTCGACGCCGTCGAGGCGCAGGCGGCGCTGCTCCATGTGGTCGATGAGACGGCCGGGCGTCGCGACGAGGACGTCGAGCCCGCCCGCCAGCGCCTGAATCTGCGGGCCCATGCCGACGCCGCCGACGATGACGGCCGTGCGCAGGCGCGCATGTCGCCCGTAAGCGCGGAAGCTGTCGTTGATCTGGACGGCGAGTTCGCGCGTGGGGGCGAGGATGAGCGCGCGCACCGTTCCCGGCGCGGGGCGGCGCGGATTTGCGATGAGGCGCTGGATGATCGGGACGGCGAAGGCGCAGGTCTTGCCGGTGCCGGTCTGGGCGATGCCGAGAAGGTCGCGGCCTTCGAGCAGCGCCGGGATCGCACGGGCCTGAATGGGGGTGGGAGTCGAATAGCCTTCGTCGCGGAGGGCGCGAAGGATGGTCTCGGCGACGCCGAGGCCTGCAAAGTCGGTCATGTAGTCTTTCAGATCGCGAACCTGGCTTCAGCGCGGATGATCGCAGCGAGGTCCGATGTGGCGCGGTCCCGCGTAAATGGACCGCGAAAAGTCATCCGATGCGCTCGACGATGCGCCGCCTTTCGAGGCGGCCTACGCGACCGGAGCGCTGTTGCTGCGATGCAGCAACGCCAAGATAGGCGATCAGCTCGCCCGCGTCAATGGCCCGCGCGAATTCCTGTCGCCGTGATCGGCCGCGCATGGCGCCCTTGCTGCGAGCGCCGTGCGAACTGACTGAAGAATGAGCAATCCGCCCACAGGTCGAGCGCATTTTCGCCATTTTGCGCTTGCCGACCGCCCGTGCGCGGCGCGACACTGCTGCATCGCAACAAAAGTCGAGTCCTTGATAAGGGGGCTGCCATGAAAGCGGGTCAGCGGGTTCGGGTCAGGGCGGCTTCGCCGATCGCCAAGCGCGACGATGTGGCCCCCAACGCCGTCGGAACCGTGCTCTGCTGCTACAAGGTCCGCGCCCGGACGGGCTCGCCGGACCGTGTCGACGTCAAGTTTTCCGAGACGTCCGTAATGTGGGGCGTCGCGGCGAACGAATTCGAGGAAGTCGACGAGGGCCGCCAGTTCGCCTGACCGATCCATCCACAGGCCGACAAATTCCGGTTTCGCGCCCATCGGGCATGTTCTAGACAGAGCGGCGACGCAACCGAGCCGGACGCCTGCCCGATGATCGACTTCCCAGCGCCCTCCCCCGCAGCCATCGAAAAGCGGCTTTTCGCGCAGGAAACCGCGAAAATGCTGCTGGAAGTGAAGGCGGTGCTGTTCAACCCGGACAAGCCGTTCATCTTCACGTCCGGCTGGGCGAGCCCGGTCTACACCGACATGCGCAAGATCATCTCCTACCCGCGGCTGCGCAACCGCATCCTCGACTTCGCGGTGACGACGATCGAGCGCGACATCGGCTACGAGGCGCTGGACGTGATCGCCGGCGGCGAGACGGCGGGCATTCCCTACGCCGCATGGATGGCGGACCGGCTCGCCCTGCCGATGCAATATATCCGCAAGAAACCGAAGGGTTTCGGCCGCAACGCGCAGATCGAGGGCGACCTGCACGACAACGGCCGCGCGCTGCTGGTCGAGGACCTGGCGACCGACGGCCGCTCGAAGGTGAATTTCTGCAACGCGCTGCGCGAGGCCGGGCAGCGTTGCGACCACGCCTTCGTCTTCTTCTTCTACGATATCTTCCCGAGCGCGCGCGAAGACCTCGCCAAGCTCGGCATCAAGCTGCACGCGCTATGCACCTGGTGGGACGTTCTGGAGGTCGCGCGCGCGGCGAATTATCTCGAACCCGCCAAGCTCGCGGAAGTCGAGAGCTTCCTGCACAAGCCCGCCGAATGGTCGGCAGCGCATGGCGGGATTTCGGAATTCAAGGCGGCGGGGTGACGCCAGTAAACCTTGAAGGCTGGTTCGAAAACCAAGCCCCCTCGCCCGGAGCGCCTAACCGAAAACTCGAATCCTCCCTCTGAGGAGCGCCTGAAAGGCGCGTCTCGAAGAGTGGCCGAGGCGCGGGACGCTGGATCATGCTTCGAGACGCGGCCTTCGGCCGCTCCTCAGCATGAGGGAATCGAGGTTCTCAGCGAATTTCCGGCCGGACGCTCAGGCGCCGACGGCGCGGCGCCATTCCGGCGCAGCGTCGTCCGCCCGCGCGAAAGGCGAAGCCAGGCGCACGCGCTGGCCGAGACAGGCGTCGATCTGGCCGAGAGTGACGGCGCGCATGTCGCGGCCGGCGGCAAGGGCCGCGCGCCAGTCCTGCGTCCAGTGGCGCGCCTCGGCGGCGTCGAGCAGCGGCGAAAATCCGATGGCCTCCGGCCGCGACGCGTGCGTGTCGGATGCGAAGGACCAGGCGCGCGCCAGGCCCTCGCCGGCGCAGGCGGCGCGTTCGGCGAGCAGCAGCACGCCGTAGAGCGTATCCAGAACGTGCATGGGCGCCACATGTCCGAAACGCTTCGGCTCCGCCCCCCGCTCGGCAGCAAAATCGCCGCCGCCGATCGGATCAGGGCAATGCAGCGAGACGACATGCGCATCGGACTCCGAGGTCAGTTCGATCCAGTCGAGCGAGACATAGGCGGATTCCGGCGACACGAAGACGGCCGCCTGAACCGAGGGCGCGCGCAGGGTCGCCTCCAGCACATCCGGGCCGCCGGTCTTCTTCAGGCGTTCGACAGCCTGGGCCGACGCGGGCGCGCCGTCGCGCGGCGGACGGCCCGCCAGATGGATGACGATGTCGGGATCGGCGGCGCGCAGGGCGCCGTCCAGCATAGCGGCGTCGCAGACGTCGCCGCGCACGTCGCACAGGTTTTCGCCGGCACGGGCAAGTTCGTAGAGCGACGGTTCGGTCGCCGGCGCGAGGCCGTATCCGGTGACGCGCGCGCACAGGCGCTCCAGCATCAGCGAAAGCCACGCGCCCTTGAAACCCGTATGGCCGGTGACGAAAACGCGACGGTCGCGCCAGAACGAGGAATCGATCACGTCAATCTCCAGAGGCCGCGCAGCGAGCGCTGCGACGCGCGCTCGACATGGACCAGAATTTCTTCGTCAGAATGACGGCGGAAAACGGGACGGCGCCTTCGCGCCGTTGCAGGGCGTGCAGCACATCGCCCCACCCTTGCCCGCGGCTTGCGGACCAGATGAAGCTCCCGGTCGCGGCTTTCCAGCCGGCCGGTTTGCGACCCTAGCGCCGCGCCCGTTAGGGAATCGTTAAGATGCGTTTAAATTCTTAAAGAAACGGATTGGTCTGCCGCTCCTGGCCGATCACGCCCATCGGCCCGTGGCCGGGCAGGAAGGCCGTATCGTCGCCGAGCGGATAGAGCTTTTCCTCGATCATGCGGATGAGCGTCGCGTGATCGCCGCCGGGCAGATCGGTGCGGCCGACCGAGCCGCGGAAGAGAACGTCGCCGACGATGGCGAAACCCTGCGCATCCCCGTGCGCCTCGTCGCGCTTCCAGGCGAAGACGACGCTGCCGGGCGAATGGCCGGGGCAATGCCACACGTCGAAATGGATGTCGCCGACCGTGACGGAATCGCCCTCCTCCAGCCAACGGTCGGGATGGACGGCCTCGGCCGGCGGGAAGCCGTAGCCCTTGGCGATCTGCGGCAATTGCTCGAGCAGCGGCCGGTCGGCGGTATGCGGCCCCTCGATCTTCACGCCGGTCTTGCGGGCGAGTTCGGTCGCCGCGCCGATATGGTCGATATGGCCGTGCGTGAGCAGGATCTTTTCGAGCGTGGCGCCGGTCTGGGCGAGCGCGGCCTCGATGCGCGGCAGGTCGCCGCCCGGGTCGATCACGGCGGCCTTGTTGGTCTTCGTGCAGACGAGGATCGAGCAATTCTGCTCGAAAGGCGTCACGGGCACGATGGCGAGCTTGAAGGGATGCATGAGAGGTTCCGATTTGCCCCGCGCATAGCATCCGGGGCGCTCCGCGTCACGCCTGGTCTGCGCTCGCGCGGGCGGCCTCGATGTAGAGTTCGCGCAGGCGCTTCGTCGCCGCGCCGGGCACGCCCTGCCCGATGGCGCGGCCATCGAGCGTCACGACCGGCATGACGAAGGCGGTCGCGCTGGTGAAAAAGCATTCGGCCGCGCCATACGCCTCCTTGATCGTGAAGGGACGCTCGACGAGCTTCATGCCGCGCTCGCGGGCGAGCGCCAGCACGGCTTGCCGCGTGCAGCCCGGCAGAAGCGCATTCGACAGGGGGCGCGTGACGATCTCCCTCCGATGCGTGACGATGAAGGCGGACGAGGACGCGCCTTCCGTCACATAGCCGTCCTCGACCATGAAGGCCTCCGCCGCGCCCGCCTTGCGCGCGGCCTGCTTGGCGAGCACCTGCGCGAGCAGGGCGACCGACTTGATGTCGCGCCGCGCCCAGCGCAGATCGGGAACGGAAATCGCCGCGACGCCTGTCTCCGCGGCTGGCGCGCCGATGATGCGCCTGGCCTGCGCGAAGGCGACGAAAGTGGGCCGCGCCTTCTCCGGAAAGGCGAAGTCGCGGTCGGCCGCGCCGCGCGTGATCTGCATGTAGATCAGGCCTTCTCTCAGATCGTTGCGCGCGACCAGTTCGCGTTGCATCGCCACGATCTCGTCGCGCGACAGCGGGCACGGCAGTTCGATCTCGCCGAGCGAGCGGTCGAGTCGCGCGAGATGCGCCGCATTGTCCACGAGCTTGCCGTCGAGAACGGCGCAGACTTCGTAAATCCCGTCCGCGAAGAGAAAGCCGCGATCGAAGACCGAAACGCGCGCCTGCTCGCGCGCGACATAGGCGCCGTCGACAAAAACGATCTCGCTCAAATCCCGCCCTCGCCCCTGTCCCTGCAAGTCCGGCATCGACTCCGCGCGCCCTCATGCGCCAAGATCACGCAAAAGGAGGACGCCTTGATCGAATTCTTCTTCGACTGTTCGAGCCCGTGGACCTATCTGGCCTTCCATAACATCCCGCCGCTCGCCGCGGAATTCGGCGAGGAGATCGTCTGGAAGCCGATTTTGGTCGGCGGCGTCTTCAACGCCGTCAACCCCAGCGTCTACGCCTCGCGCGAAAAACCCGTGCCGGCCAAGGCCCGCTACATGCTGAAGGATCTCGGCGACTGGGCGCGCCTTTCGGGCCTGGCGATCAAGATGCCGCCGAGCGTCTTTCCGGTGAACAGCGTCAAGGCGATGCGCGGCTGCATCTGGCTCTTGCCGCAAGGCAAGATGGTGGACTTCGCCACCCGGACGTTCGAGGCCTATTGGGGTCGGGACGAAGATATTTCGAAGGACGACGTGTTGACGCGCATCTGCGAGAGCGTGGGCGTCGATCCCGGCGCTTTTTTCGAGGGCGTGTCGCGCGCGGAGATCAAGGACGCCTTGCGCGAAAACACCGACGACTTGATCGCGCGCGGCGGATTCGGGTCGCCGACGATTTTCGTGGACCGATCCGACATGTATTTCGGCAACGACCGCGGCCCGCTGATCCGCGCGGCGCTGGAGCGCAAGCGCGCTTGAAGGCGCAGCGCCCCATTCATTTGACCCGGACCGGCAAACGGGTATCAAGGCGCCATGCGCTTCTTCGTGACCGGTTCCGCCGGCTTCATCGGCTTTCACCTGTGCCGGCGGCTGCTCGCCGACGGGCATTTCGTCGACGGCTTCGACGCGATGACGCCCTATTACGACCCCGCGCTGAAGGAGCGGCGGCTCGGCCTGCTCGCCAGGACCAACGGCTTCCGCAACACGGTCGGCGCGCTCGAGGACATGGGCGCGCTGGAAAAGGCCTATGAAGCCGCCAAACCCGACGTCGTCGTGCATCTCGGCGCGCAGGCGGGCGTTCGCTACAGCCTCGAAAACCCGCGCGCCTATGTGGAATCCAATCTCGTCGGCACGTTCAACCTCATGGAATGCGCGCGCGCCGCGCCGCCGCGCCATCTGCTGATGGCTTCGACCAGCTCCGTCTATGGCGAGAGCTTCGACGTTCCGTTTTTCGAGACGAACCAGACGGATCGCCCGATCACGCTCTACGCTGCGACGAAGAAGTCCACGGAGCTGATGGGCCATTCCTACGCCCATCTGTGGAAGCTGCCAACGACAATGTTCCGCTTCTTCACGGTCTATGGCCCGTGGGGCCGGCCCGACATGGCGCCGCAGAAATTTCTCGAGGCGATCGACGCGGGACGGCCGATCGACGTCTACAACAACGGCGACATGCAGCGCGACTTCACCTATATCGACGATCTCGTCGAGGCGATCGTGCGGCTGGTCGATTGCGCGCCGGTCGCCGGCGAAAAGGCCTGCGAGCAGGACACGATCTCGCCCGTCGCCCCGTTCCGCGTCGTCAATATCGGGCGCGGCGCGCCGGTCCAGCTCATGGATTTCATCGCCGCGCTGGAGCGGGCCGCCGGCAGGCCGGCGCAGCGCAACTACCTGCCGATGCAGAAGGGCGACGTGCCGATCACCTTCGCCAATTGCGACCTGCTCGAGGCGCTGACGGGCTACCGGCCCTCGACCGGCATAGACTTCGGCGTTCCCGCGCTGGTCGACTGGTTCCGCGCCTACAATTCGGCCCAGGTCTGACCGTCGCCTTGTGCCGAACCCCGGTCTCTTGTAGGCAGGCGGCAGGTTCGCGAGGGGTTTCCGGCTGATGCGCGTATTGATGACCGGCGGTGCCGGCTTCATCGGCTCCGCTGTCGCCCGCAGGTTCATGGCTGCGGGCGCGGGCGATTTGCTCGTGTTCGACAAGCTGACCTACGCCGGCCATCTCGCCTCGCTCGCGCCGGTCTCGCACCATCCGCGCTTTTCCTTCGTGCGCGGCGACATCTGCGACCGCGAGGCCGTCCGGGAGGCGTTCGACGCCTTCTCGCCCGACGCCGTCCTGCATCTGGCCGCCGAGAGCCATGTGGATCGTTCGATCGACGGCCCGGCCGCGTTCATCCAGACGAATGTCGTGGGAACATTCGTGATGCTGGAGGAAGCGACCCGCCATTGGCGCGCCCTGCCGCCGGCGCGGCGGGACAACTTCCGGTTCCTGCACGTCTCGACCGACGAGGTATTCGGATCGCTCGGGGACGAGGGCCTGTTTCGCGAGGATACCGCCTATGCGCCCAACTCGCCCTACGCCGCCTCCAAGGCTGGCGCCGACCATCTCGCGCGGGCCTGGGGCAAGACCTACGGCCTGCCGGCGATCGTCACCAATTGCTCGAACAATTACGGGCCCTGCCAGCACCCCGAAAAGCTCATTCCGCTGACCATCCTCAACGCGCTCGACGGCGCCCCCCTGCCCGTCTACGGCGCCGGCGAAAACCGCCGCGACTGGTTGTTCGTGGACGATCACGCCGCGGCGCTGCTGCGCGTCGCGGAGGCCGGCGTTCCCGGCGAGACCTACAATGTCGGCGGCCGCAGCGAGATGCGCAACATCGACGTCGTCGGCATGATCTGCGACATCCTGCACGACGTCCGCCCGCGCCAGCACGGCCACTACCGCGATCTCATCGCCTTCGTCGCGGATCGGCCGGGACATGACATGCGCTATGCGATCGACTGCGCCAGGATCGAACGCGACCTCGGCTGGACGCCCACGGAATCCTTCGCGACCGGCCTGCGCAAGACCATCGCCTGGTATATCGACAATCCCGAATGGCGGCAGGCGATCCGCGACAGCGGATACCGCGGCGAACGCCTCGGCCTGATCGCCTGACGAGAGAGGCGGCTAGCCGAACCATGCGCGTGGAAGAGACCGCAATCCCGGACGTGAAGATCGTGACGCCGAAAATGCACGGCGACGCGCGCGGCTTCTTCTCGGAAGTCTACAAGGCGGCGGACTGGTGCGCGGCTGGCCTCGATTTCACGTTCGTGCAGGACAATCATTCCTTCTCCGCGCAGGCCGGCGTGGTGCGCGGTCTGCATTTCCAGATCGCCCCCGTAGCGCAGGCCAAGCTCGTGCGCGTCGCGCGCGGCCGCATCCTCGATGTCGTGGTCGACATCCGCCGTTCCTCGCCGACGTTCGGCAGGCACGTCGCCGTCGAACTTTCCCGCGAAAACTGGCGGCAATTGCTCGTGCCCGCGGGTTTCGCGCATGGGTTCGTCACGCTCGAGCCCGACACCGAGGCGCTCTACAAGACGACCGCGCCCTATTCCGCGGCCCATGACTTCGGGCTTGCGTGGGACGATCCGGACCTCGCCATCGGCTGGCCGCTGCCGCCCGGCGGCCCGATCCTGTCGGAGCGGGACCGCAAATGGCCGCGCCTGCGCGACCTGCCGCAGACCTTCGCGTGAATGCGATGAGGCTCGCCGTCACGGGATTGACCGGACAGGTGGTGAGCGCGCTGATCGAGCGCGCGCCGCGCAATGTCGAGATCATCGCGCTCGGCCGGCCGCAACTCGACCTGTCCGTGCGCGCGGCCGTGCTGGCGACGCTGCGTTCGGCGCGCTGCGACGCGATCGTCAACGCCGCCGCCTATACGGCGGTCGACCGCGCGGAAAGCGAGCCGGAGGTCGCGATGCGCGTCAACGGCGAGGGCGCGCGCCACGTGGCCGAGATCGCCGCCGAGATCGGCGCGCCGCTGGTGCATCTGTCGACCGACTACGTCTTCGACGGCGCGCTCGACCGGCCTTACCGCGAGGATGATCCGACCGGCCCGACCAGCGCCTACGGCCGCTCGAAACTCGCCGGCGAACGCCATATCGCCGCCGTCCACGCCAATTCCGCGATCCTGCGGACGGCCTGGGTCTACAGCCCGTTCGGGGCGAATTTCGTGAAGACCATGCTGCGTCTCGGCGCCGCGCAGAGCGAGGTCCGCGTCGTCGCCGACGAGATCGGCAATCCGACCAGCGCGCTCGATCTCGCCGACGCCGTCCTCGCGATCGCCGCGCGCCTGCTGGCCGACCCGGCGCCGGCGCTGCGCGGAATCTTCCATGTGTCAGGCGCGGGCGAGGCGAGCTGGGCGGATTTCGCGGAAGCCATATTTTCCGAGGCGCAGGCGCACGGCTGCGCGCCGGTCGCCGTCCGGAGTATTGCGACCGCCGACTATCCGACCGCCGCGCGCCGTCCCGCCAATTCCCGGCTCGACAATGGCAAGCTCGCGGCCGTTTACGGCCTGGGCTTGCCGGACTGGCGCGGATCGGCCAAGCAATGCGTGGCGCGGCTCATGGCTTCGGCCTGAGAGCCGGAGCGGAACGCGTGTGGAAGGCCGAATCCCTCATGCTGAGGAGCGGCCGAAGGCCGCGTCTCGAAGCATGATCCAGGATTCTGCGCCTGGGCCGCCCTTCGAGACGCCGCTTCGCGGCTCCTCAGGGCGAGGGTTGTTGAGTCAGATTTTTGGGACAGGACATGCGGGGCATCATTCTGGCGGGGGGACAGGGCACGCGGCTGCATCCGATGACGCTGGCCATGTCGAAGCAGCTTCTGCCCGTCTACGACAAGCCGATGATCTACTACCCGCTGAGCGTCGCCATGCTCGCGGGCATTCGCGAAATCATGGTCATCACCACGCCGGACGACGCGCCGCAGTTCCGCCGGCTGCTCGGAACCGGCGGCCAATGGGGGCTTTCGCTGACTTACGCCGTCCAGCCGACCCCGGGCGGGCTGGCGCAATCCTATGTGATCGGCGCGGATTTCGTGGAAGGCGGCCCGTCGGCGCTCGTTCTCGGCGACAATATCTTTCATGGGAAAGGTTTGACGGAAATGCTCGCACGCGCAGCCGGGCGCAAGCGCGGCGCGACAGTCTTCGCCTGCCACGTCAGCGACCCCGAACGATACGGCGTCGTTTCCTTCGACGCGGACGGACGGGCGCGGACGATCGAGGAAAAGCCATCCATGCCGAAATCGAGCTATGCGGTGACCGGGCTCTATTTCTACGATGCGCGCGCGTCGGAATTCGCCGCCCGGCTCAAGCCGTCGGCCCGCGGCGAACTCGAGATCACCGACCTCAATCGCATCTACCTCGAAGCCGGCGAGCTCACGGTCGAGCGGATCGGCCGCGGCTTCACCTGGCTCGACACGGGCACGCCGGCTTCGCTCGTCGAGGCGTCGGAATATGTGCGCGCCATCGAGCAGCGCCAGGGTCTGAGGATCGCCTGCCTCGAGGAGATCGCTTTCAACAACGGCTGGATCGACGCCACGGAGCTGGAGGCCGCCGCGCGCCGGTTCGAGAAGAGCGATTACGGCCGCTATCTTCGCAGGATTCTGGACGAAAACTGAGGCCGGCCGCCCTCAGCGCAATTCGTGACGCCACGAGACGCCGGAGCGGATCACGCGCGCCGGGACGCCCGCCGCGAGGCTTCCGGGCGGTATGTCGCCCGTGACGACCGCCCGCGCGCCGACGATGCTGTCGGCGCCGATGCTGACGCCCTTGAGGATCAGCGCCCCCTCCCCGACCCAGACATGCTCGGCGAGCCGGATATCCCCGGCCGGGTTGATCCGCCGCCCGGATGCGGCGTCGATGATCGAATGCATGTCGCTGATCGTGAAGTCCGACTGCCCGATCAGGCAGTCCGCGCCAAACGAAATGGCACCCGCCTCGTGCATCAGCAGGCGCACGCGGCCGTTGAAGCCGGACCTCGCCCCGATCGTCACCCGGTTGTCCCCGGCCGCGAAAATCTCAAGATGACCGAGAATGCAATTGTCGCCGATCTCGACATGAACATTCGGCCCGACGCGCAACCGCAGCGTGGCCGAAACGCAGCGGCGGCCGAACCTTACGGAATTGTTCGCCCCCTCGAAGCGGATTTCGCCCCCCAGGCCGGACGTGTCGCCGTGAACTTTGCTGCTGCCGGACGGACCGACGACGGAGAGGACCATGCGTTGCGCCACCCGAGCCTTTGCAGACCCGCTTTTTCACCTGATCCTCGATCGGTCAAGACGAAAGACATCCGCCCGAACAGTCTCGTTCGAGCTGGATCGCCATCCGTTCGGGCGCCGCGCCGAACCGGGCCGGGGACTGATCCCGCCGCCGGCCTGCGACCGCGCCGCTCGCGCGACGCGCGGCCACTTGGGAAATTGTGCCGTGCGACAATTGCATGTTATCAGCCGCCTCACCTCTCCAGGCAACCGTGGAGCCCACCGGCCACGGCGATCACAATTGCTGTCGGGCGCATCGCGCAACGACGAACTGACAGGGACGCCTAGATGCAGATAATGATTACCGGAGGTTGCGGGTTCGTCGGCGTGAACCTCGTCCGCAAGCTGGTTGGCCGCCCGGGCGTGCGCGTGCGCGTGTTCGACAATGAATCGCTCGGCAAGCGCGCGCATCTCGAAGGCGTCGAATGCGAGTTCGTGCATGGCGACATTCGCGACCGGGCGGCGCTCGACGCCGCCTTGCGGGGCGTCGACACGGTCGTCCATCTCGCCGCCGATACGCGCGTGATGGATTCGATCGCCGACCCCGTCTTCAATTTCCAGGTGAATGTCGAGGGCTCGCTCAACCTGCTGGAGGCGATGCGCGCGGCCAAGGTCGGCCGTCTCGTCAACGCCTCGACCGGCGGCGCGATCATCGGCGCGGCGGTCGGCGCGGTGAACGAAAAGATGGTCGCCTCGCCCATGTCGCCCTACGGCGCGTCGAAGCTGGCGGTCGAGGGCTATTGCTCCGCCTACAGCGAAAGCTACGGCGTCCGTTCGGTCTCGCTGCGCTTCTCGAACGTCTTCGGCCCGCAGTCCTATCACAAGGGCAGCGTCGTCGCCGCTTTCTTCAAGCAGATCCTGCAGGGCAAGCCGCTCATCGTCTACGGCGACGGCAGCCAGGTGCGCGACTATGTCTTCGTCGGCGATCTCTGCGAGGGCATCCTGCGCGGCATCGAGTCCGACGTGACAGGCCCCGTGCAACTCGGCTCCGGCAAGGGCCTCACGCTGAACGACCTGATCGCGGAAATGCGCGCGGTCGTCGCGCCCCGCACGTTCGAGGTCGATTATCGCCCGTTCCGCGCCGGCGAAATCCACACGACCTTCTGCGACATCTCCAAGGCGCGCGACGTGCTGGGATTCGATCCGCGCACCAGCCTGAGGGACGGCCTGCGCCAGACCTGGGAATGGTTCAACCGGCGCGGATAGGAGGCCTATGTCGCTCTCCAAGCTCGGGGCGATCATTTCCCGCGTCCCCGGCCTGTTTCTGACCTTCGTCCTCGAACGCAGCCTGTTCCTGCGCGCAGGCGTTCTCCAGCGCGCGGCGAACGCGCTGCTGGCGCGGCGGCGCGCGGAGGTCGCGCCCGCGTTCGAGGTGGACTTCTATCTCGCCCAGATCGGCCATCCCGGCCGCCGCGCCCGCGCCGCCCGCGCGCCGCTGCTGCATTACCTGCTGATCGGCTGGCGCGAGCAGCGCTCGCCCGCGCCCGCCTTCGATGCGGTTTATGTGCGCCGCAGACTGGGGACGCCCTTCTGGCGTGACGCCTATGCGGACTGGCTGCGCACCGTCCCGCGCGGCCCCCGCAGCGAATTCGAGGAGGCGCATCCGGACGCCCGGACGCCCGGCGCAGATGGGCCGATCGTCCTCGTTTTCAACCACCAGCGCGGCGGCGGCTCGACACGCTTTCTCGGCCTCTACGAAAGCGCCCTGATGGCGCGCGGCCTGTGGCCGGTCAGGCTGCGGCGGCTCACCGGGCGCAGAACCATTCTCGTCGGCGCGCTGCCCGGCGGCCGCAACGTCGCGGCGGAGGTTTCGGACGGGGTCGCCCCGCTCGCGGCGCAGACAGGCGGGTTCGCGGTCGATCATATCCTCGTCAACCACACCGTCGATCACCCGGACGGGGTGGTCGGGTGGAGACCCGAAGTCGCCCGCCGCTTTCGCGCGCCCTCCGAAGCGTTTCCGCCCGATTCTTACGCCGTCTGTCCGCGCATCAACCTGATCGACGACCAGAACCGCTTTTGCGGCATCGCGCCGATCGAGCGATGCCGGATCTGCGTCGCCAGCGCCGGCAGCGACGCCAAGGACGCCGACATCGGCCTCTGGCGCGAACGCCATGTCCGCTTTCTCGCCGGCGCCCGGCGCGTCCTGATCCCGTCGGACGACGCGCGACTGCGGCTCGAACCGCTGATCGGCCGCGCTCTGGACGTCATGGAGCCGGAGGACGAGGCCCGCCCGCCCCCGCCGCCGGCGAGACCGCGCTCCGGTCCGCCGCGAATCGTGTCGATCGGCGCGCTCTCGCAGGCCAAGGGCGCCGCGGTTCTGGAAACGCTCGCGCGGACGAATGCGGCGCTGCAATCGCCGGTTTCGCTGGCGCTGATCGGGCCGGCTGTCAACGCCGCCCGGCTGAGGCGCGCGGGTGTGGACGTGACGGGCGTCTATCTCGAGGACGATCTCGACGCGCTGATCCGCGCGCGCGCGCCGGACGCCTTCTTCTTTCCGGCGATCTGGCCCGAGACCTGGTCCTTCACGCTGACGCGCGCGCTCGCGACCGGGCTGCCGGCCGTCGTGTTCGACATCGGCGCGCCCGCCGAACGGCTGCGGCGGCTCGGCCGCGCGGACTGGATTCCGCCGTTGGACATGGCCGGGCGCCCGGAGCCGACCATCCAGGCGCTCGCCCGCATCGCGCGCCGCTGAAGCAGCGGCGCCGATTGTCATCCCGGACGGCCGAAAGGCCGATCCGGGACCGAGCTCTCGCACCTGCGGCCTCTGGATCCCGGCTCTCCGCTTCGCTTCGGCCGGGATGACAGCCGCGCAACGAGGACGGCAGGGGGGCGAAACGCTGGACCATGCTTCGAGACGCCTGCTCCGCACGCTCCTTAAAGTCTGGCCCATAACTCGAATCCTCATCCTGAGGAGCGCCGCAGGCGC